>Ga0070699_100000507_pt1 | contig 36938 bp, 49 predicted proteins | sample KBSK1503metaG_FD_65473 | JGI IMG/M metagenome (GOLD analysis project Ga0070699, IMG submission 65473) | Corn, switchgrass and miscanthus rhizosphere microbial communities from Kellogg Biological Station, Michigan, USA - KBS K1-50-3 metaG | ecosystem: Host-associated > Plants > Roots >... | reverse complement strand
CTTGCTAGGCTGATCGCCGTGCCAGCTGCAAGCCCTTTCAGGTTAACGTTGCCGCCATTGCAGACATTGCCGGCGCCGTGTCCTTGATTTGTGCAAGTTGTTGCCTCAGGTGAGGCATTTGTTATTGTTATATGAGTGCCGTTATTTGAAATTGTGATCCCTGAGCCCTCTAGCAACCTCTTAAGCTTGACATTGCCCGAGCTCTCGCATAGGCTTGTGCCCGTGCTTGCCGTAGATCCGCAAGTGGTGCTTTCGCCGCTTACTGTGCTACTTATCGTTATGTTTGTGCCATTTGCTGCAAGACTAACGCCCGATCCAGCTAACAGATTTTTGAGCGTGATCGAATTATTAATGCATATTCCTAGGCCATTGGCCGAATTGTTGCATGACGTGCTTTCCGGGCTCGTATTGGTAATACTTACATGCGTGCTATTGCTTGCTAGACCTACGCCTGATCCCTCAAGCAAGGTTTTGAATTGAAGATCGACGCCTGATTTTTGAGCAAAAAGCCCCTCGGCTAAAGAGCTTGCTGCGCCAAGGTTTGACGCAGTGTTACACTCGTTGCAATTGCCTGTTATTATTATATTACTGCTATTTGCTGAAAGAGTGATTGCCGAGTTGCTAGAAAGCAGTTTTTTGAATTGAAGATCGACGCCAGACTTTTGAGCAAATAAACAGTGGCCGTAAAGGTAGCTGTCACAGCTTGCCGTATTATTTTGGTAGGCCGGCAGGACCGTGTTAACGAAATAAGTGCCGTTGTAAATGATCGCTTGCCCTGTTTGCGGATTTAAGATAATAACGTCAGTGAGGCAATCAAACGTTGTGCAGCCGCCGCCAGGAGCTACGGCGGCGTTTATCCATTGTGTGCCGTTATATTTCAAAAATTCGCCTGTTTGAGCGTTTATTATTATCACGTCAGTCAGATCATTAAGGGCCGTTGCCGATCCGCCAATTTGATCGTCTAGGCACTCAAAAATGGGATTTGCCTGCATTGCGTAAAAGATCGGTTGTGTATAGCAATCGCCGCTTGCGTCGGCTTTCAATAGGACCGTTGAGGCTATGCCCAAAATGGCAATTACCATACAAATTGATATCAAACGGTAATTTTCCATTAACTTAGGCAAAGAAGGCCGTTACTAATAACCTTGTTTCATTTGGCGGCCTCTTTCAAAGTAGCCGTAAACATAGACTGATATTTGCTCGTTAATATGAGCTGCATACTTTTCAATCCATTGCCGTGCAGCTAATGACAATTCAGGCGTCATTGCGTTTTTATCGCCTGCACTTGGCGGCGGATCAAGCTTGAGTGTCTTTTTTGCCTCGACTGGCAGCAAGGCCGCACTTTGCCAATAAAGTTGCGCACTGAGATAATAATTTGTGTTTTCATAGCAATTGATTGCTGCTTGTCTTACTTGCAATATTCCTGCCATGATCATGCTTGCAGGCGTCTTTGAGCTATTCGCTGGCATATTTTTCCGCCCTTATCTTGTGGGCTTTGAAACATAACCAGGCGTCGAAAAACCAAATGCCGCTGCCAGCGATCCAAAATATGTTTTGCAACCAAAATATGCCTAAGGTCAACCAAATCAAGGCGCATGTTAAATAAATAAGGCCTAGGGTTTTTGGCAGCCGGATAAAATATGCAATCAGCTTAAGACTTTTGATCATTCTCTCTTATCGCCTTTTTGTGCACCCATACCATAAATGCACTTTCCATTAGGCAGACAAGGCCCGCAACAAGGAAAGCCATGCTATACTCAAAAATTGAGAAAACAAAGCATATTGCGGCCAATATTATGAACGCCGCAGCAATGGCCTTGGGGTTGATTAAACTGTTAAACTTGCCTCTTGTTATCATGATCTATGTTCGCCCAACGTTCTTTGATATTTTGCGTCAATTAACATGCCTAGCTCTATTACTTTAACTAAATTATCGCAAAGATTGCAGAACCATTGCCTTGAGCCCTCTTTGTCAATAACAATGAAATCGTCTTGATCTGAATTGCCGCACCTGTTGCATTTCATTCTTGATCTTCGCCCTCGTCGTCTTGCTGATTTGTGCCAAACTTTTTAAAGATTGCGCTTTCAAAGTCGTCGTCAGCCTCGTCTTGCTCGTCGGCGTCGTCAACCTCAGCCGGCTCTTTCTCTTGATCCTTGACAAGCTCATTTTCAGGCATTATTTCGCCTTTTGCGGCCGCCTTCATGTGGGCCTGCAATTCGTTAAGCTTTTGCGTCAGGAATAGATCTATTTCTTGTTTGCTTGGCTTATCCTCACCTTTTTGCCATTTGTATGCTTTAACTTCTTTCAGGACCGAGACTAGGCCCTTATAGTCAACATTATTGCGTTGTGAATATTGTTGCCAGGCATTGTATAGGGCCCGATCTTTTGCGTCTAAAATACTGACGCCGGTTTGAGTATAGCCATACCAGGCGCCAACTCTCATAACTCGCCTCAATCCATATTTTTGCACTTGACTTTCGATCCATTTCCGATCAAAATCTTCGTCGTCTTGAGCCTCGGCGCAAAGCTTGCAATCGATCCTTTGATAAACCATAAACGTGAGATCCCCCATGCGTGACGCCAGGGCCAGCTTAAACGGTTCTTTTGGCGTAAAGTTGACAAAGTTGCCTCGACGGTCCGGCAATCTAAATTGGCTTTCCTCGGTTTGATATCTGTCGTCAATTATGAATTGTTCGATAATTCGCCTTGATTGCGGCCCAAAGAGCTTTATGTAAATTTCTCGCTCGTCGTCGGTGATCGACGTTAAAACTCTATAGCCGGCTTGGCGCATGAACTTTTCAATTGCATATGGATAATGGATAATAAAGATTGCAACAACCCGGCCTTGCACCGTGTGCCTAACCTTTGTTAGCTCATGGAACATATCCATTAATTGATCCTCTTTCATTTTGCCTTTCTTGACTAGAAAGCTAACGTCGTCAAAGCCAAGGATATAATCTTGCTTCTTTGGCAGTTGTTTCAATATCTGAGTTATGTTTAGAATTTGGTGCTCTTTGAAATGTCGCATATTAAACGGGTGCCTTAAGTGTAACTCATGTTTCAGGTTTTGATAAAAGGTTGTCTTGCCGCTGCCGCTGTCACCAATGGCAAGCAAGTTTGTAAAGCCTCTTGATCTATTATGATTATCAATTTTCCTTGCCAAGTCTGCAACCGTTGCTTTGACTTTGATATCAAACCCTGCAATGTTGGTAAACCTTTCATTGTAAGGAACATAGGCAGGCGAGCCTTGCGCCGACGTGGCGGCTGTGTCCTGTCTGCTTTGGGTTGCCTTGCTTGTTACCTGCATAATACTTTATAGCTAATGTTATAGACTAAGATATAAGCGTGTAAAAGTAAACAAAGCAACATAGGTTTTAAGAATTATGTCAGTATCATAAAAGGCCCCTAATAGCTGTAATTCCCGGTATGCCGGCAGATCAAACTTTCCGGTTCTTACAGCTATGAATTTTTGATAATATTATATTAACATAGTTTTCAAATGTAAGGCTAATATGCAGCCGTTAAAGACACGCCTGCAAATTGAGTTGTAAGATCCATAAAGATCGGCTTTCTGGCTGTCCGGACCTTGCATGTTTGCCATTTAATCTATGTTCGACTTAGGCACTTGAGCACAACCCAAGCCTATGCAATAGTTATGTTTTAAAAAAAATTCTACGCAACTTTTGGCGGCGCCTATATAGGGGTGAAGTGGGCCCGGCTAAATGAACTTCATACGCACTTATTCTTGGTGTGTTACATGCAAGGCCTATTCACCGGGCCCTAGGCCTCGTCAATGGTTGAAATGCACGCCGCTTTAAAGTTATTGGTTTGATCTAGCGTGAGCCCTTTCGCCGCCGTTGCAAGCTGCTCTCATAGATAAAAGTTGCAATGATCAGCTCGTCAAAGCCAAGCACCTTGAGGTATTGCCTTTCTTTTTCGGCGTATGTAAACTTGTTCTTGAGCCCTCTTTTAGTCCACGCTTGACCTAGAATATCAACTGCTATCAGTTTGCCATTTTTGGTTGCTATTGCGTCTGGCGTCATGCCATGAAGAGCTACAACCCTATAGCCGGCCCTTTTCAACTCGCTTATTTTTTCCTGCAATGCTTTCTCATGCGCTGCCGTTCCTTGTCTTGCCAATAACCCCTTATTCAATGTGGGTGTAAATAAGCTTTAGTATGTCTTGGCGTCTTTGGCAAAAGTGTCCGGTGCAAATGTTAATAACATTCGACGGATTTTGAGCGTGAATTTTTAGACGTGGCCGCCTCGGTAAAGTTGAATTGTTAATAACATTGATCAAAGGTCCATATTGATTAAAAGGCCTTGGTTGCAAAAGATCCCTTACGTGGCTAGGGCTCGCAACCAAGGCCATTTGGGTGCTCGGATCTTTCCCGTGCATGTCCTTGTTATTTGTTGAATTATAAAAGGCTGCCTGCAAAAGTGCAATTTTTGCAGGGTGAGCCAGGGCTTTTGCGTTCCCGTTGGGCAGAAAGCAAGCCTTACAATTGCGTTGGTAGCTACGCCTTAAATGGTTTTCCTCACGGTTTGAGCAACCGCAATCGCACTACTATGCCATAAAGGACCGACGCAAGCAGGCTAACAACGACAGTTATTGATAGTTCGTTTATCGCCTGGTCCAATGACAAACCCATTGAAAGATCCATTATCAGCAAGACAAAGCAGCCAACTATTGTTGAGAATATGCCGACGGCTATTTTTTTGCGCTTGGTCAGTGTGTCAAAATCTCTAATTAGCTTCAATCATACCAGGCCTCAAATATTGGATCAAATAAGTTATAGAATTTAGATTTCAGCTTGTCTTTCCATGTTAAAGATCTTTCATAGTCTAGTAGCCTTTGGGCCCTCTCACATTCTGCCATTGGCGAATAGCCCCAATACATATGCTGCCAACGCCGGTAAATAGTGGCGCCGCAACAATGGCATATATTTTCAGTGAGGATCATTCTCGGCATTGGCATTATTCTATTACCTCAAGATGTCGGTCAAATTCTGATCTGGTAAACCAATCCACTAAAGGCCTTGACCTTGGCAGATCCCATGTTATTTTAAACAGGCCGTCTTTTTCTAGCTCGGCATTGCCAGTTGTGCCGGCAGGAACGCCGGAAAATGTTACCTTGGTTTTGATCTTTGTCATTTTATTATGCCGCCGCCTTGCTGTTTGACTCTCATTTGATAAGCTTTATTGCCCGCCTGGTTGGCTCTTTGGGCTCTCGTTCTCAGAGACTTGCCGCATTCGTCACAGCGGCTTGCACTCTTTGCAAATCGCTTATCGCAATGACGGCAATAGTTCTTTAGGCTATAATCTACTCTTGTCATGCTCACGCTCACGATCCAAAAGGAATTTTCTAAGCAGGCCAGTTTTTGACAGGTAACGGAATATCAAAAGGCATTGCTGGCCCTCACATTCACACACGGCAAGGCCTGTCTTTATTGGCGCCAGGCATATACAACATTGGCTCATTTTAATGCCCTCTTGAGCGTTGCGCTTATCTCTGCCAGGATCTTGTTTTGTTCCTCTAACCTTTCTAGCAACTGATCCCAAAAATCATACTCTGTGCTGGCTCTCATTGTTTGTGAAACCTCTTGCATGTGCAAGCTCCATTTCCGCCAAGGCAACCCGGCTTACTCGCAGCCCAATAGCCGGGCAAAATATGTTCATTTCTTTCATGGCCGCATTTGCAAAGCTGGTTCATTTTTTATGGGCCTCTCTCGCTTTCAAAAATATGTGTTATAACGGTCCACTTGTCACATTTCAGGCAATGGATTTGAAAGCCTTCAATATCAGGCATATAGACTTGGCCCGTTACTTGGCCGCATAGAGGACAATAAGCTACAGCTTGATCAGGCAGCTCAATAGGCTCACTCATTTCAAATCTTCCTCGGCTTTTCTCGCTTGCTGCATTAATTGATCCTTTGTCAGCTTGCCCCCACTGACAACTTGCACTTGCATATCAAGTGTGTCATGGATTAGATTTTCGACTATTTGCAATGTGACTAGGTTAATGTTAAATAGCAATTCGCCGCTGCTTTGGTGCATTGTCATGCTATTGGCGGCTTTGACAATTGCTTTTTTCAGGTTTTGAAATGCCTCATTAAGCTCAGGTTGTTGAACCGTTGCAATCTTATCGCTCATTTCTTGGCTGCCTCTTTCAACTGCACGGTGATCCCTGCAATGCGGTCCTTTGGCACAATGTAAACCTCTTTATCAATGAGGTTGCTTGGCACGCTGACATAAGCGCCGCCTCTTTTGCTAAATCGTTTAACTATTGCAGTTGTTATAATTCCCTCGGTCAAGCTTTGTTATCACCTATTAAGTAATCTCTAAATGATTTTATTCCACAAGCAAAACTAATATCTAAATTGTTATTATTAAATTCTACTTTCTTTGTTTTTGATATTAATTCTTGCTGTAATTCATCTAAATCTCTCAATACTTCTTGCGGTGTAATTGCCATTTTATATTCATTGTTAGAACATGCTTCATAGAATGTCTTAATTGGTGCGAATACTTTTTGGATTATTCCGTCAGTCATATTTGCTAACAACCTTTTCGATCAAATCGCCCAAGTCAATGCCCCTAAAGTATTTGATTGCCTCGCTTTGTTCCTCTTGAGAGCTAAATGAGTTTAGGATAAGATCCTCTAATGCGTTGTCAAATTCTGTTGGCGTCATATGCCTAAGCTCCATGTTATTGCAAACACTATTGTAGCTATTCCTAAGCCTAGCACCGTGCCTATTAGCAGGCCCTGTTTAAACTCTCTCGTTAGCAGAGTCATATTGTGTAAATCACCATTGCCATGAATAGCATATCGCCGTTGGCGCTGTCGAATGTCGTCGTATTCTTTATATCTTTGACTCTTTCGGCAGGTATTGAGCTCAAAAAGTCGTTTATTGCTTTAGTCAATTGTTCAAAGCTATAGTCTGCAAACGTCTTGATATTCAAATGTGTCATTTTAGGGCCGCCCTCGCAATCCTCTTTGGATATTTCCTTTTGAAATCTTTGCAGGTGCAGGCATTTGGCGTATTCATGCCCTCATGGCAGACTTTTCTAAAGTTAACATAATCTTCAAAGCCGTGTATGCCAAAGTCATGGCCGCAAACGCATTTCATTGAAAGCACCCCGGATATTTCACCCGTAGCTTGTCAAGGCCGGCAAGCAATGATTGCAACTGGCTCGAGGTTGTTTTGTGGCCGAATAACATGATATAGACGCCGGCTTGCTCTAGATCCCTAAGCGTTTCCTGCATTTGATCAAAGTCTGAGAGTGTCATTATGAATACACCTTTTCGATCCTTATTGCCGCAACGTCAGCGTTCTTTAGCAGGCCTGCCGCACACTCGCCGGCGCTGTCGGTGTCATTTTCTGTTGCCCACTTTGAAAAGCCTGAAAGCGATCCTAAGTGATCGACGTATATAGCATATTTGATCGTCGTCATACCCTAGTATTCCCTAGTTGCCTATATAAGATTTTGTCAGTCCTGAAATTGACAACCAAGATAATGGTTCTTACTCGTTTTTTGGTAGCTTGTCAAAGGTCAGATAAGGGATCGCCTTGTCGTATTCGATCCTGTCGTATAGCTCTTTTGGCTCGGGCTTGCTATACGTCTTGACAAGATAACCTATGTGCCCAAGCAGGTATTCAGCGTTCTCTTGGTGCACGCCTGCAATCGTCAATTGCGTTCTAAAGAATTTTCTAAAGCCGTGTAAAAGCTGCACGTTCTTTCTCTGCAACGTGTCATGCCCGTTCTTTCTTATGCTGCAACTGATCAGCAAGTGCCAAATGGTTGTTTCCAAGGCCGCCTTTGTAGTCGGCTCATTTTCGTCTTTGTAAAAATGGTTTTTCAATAGATAACGGTCCGGCTTGGCGTCTTTGATTGCTGCCATGATAAGCTTGCTTGTTTGAGGCGTTGTAAAGGTCCAATACTCGTCTTGGCTGCCTGCATAGAGCTTGATTGCATAGAGCTGCTTTGCCTCGATAAATGTCAAGTGCTTGACTTTGATCAATGGTAAGGCGCCTATTCTCGGGCCCGCCGTTGCCATGAGTAAGATTGCAAGCTTTTCTCTTGGCTTTGCCTTTTGCAAAACCCTTTCAACCTGATCCTTTGTGTAAGGCTGCGAGCCGTTTTCGCTTGACCTTTCATATTTCGGCGTGAATAGTCTAATGTATTTTGTGTTAATGACTAGCCTGTTTGCAAGATAGAACCTTTGCATTGCAGATATCGCCAAATTCATTTTTGAATATGAGAGCTTGAGGTTGCTAAGGTGTGTGATATAATTAATCAATTTTTCCTCAATCTCTTTCAATACGCCGCCGATCAATAGATCCTCATAACTGCTTGCTTTTTGCCAGTTTTTGAACTCGTTAACATATTCTATGTATTGCTTTCTTGTTTCCGGCGCCCTGTTATTGAGCGCCTTTAAGAACATTTCAAAGCAGGCCTCGGCCACAATTGCAGGTTAAAACATAACTGGCAATTAAAGGTGTGCAATGAAAAGGTGTCTTGCGATTTCTGTTGCCCACACGCCAAGGCCGACAATGTAAAACAGATTGCGATAAGCTTTAAGCTCGTTCTTTGTGACGATCAAAAGGCGCATTGCACATTTCAAATGATATCGTTTTTGCTTGCCTCGATATCCCGGCTTGCTAAAGAGCCAATCGCCAGGTTTGAAAGCTTTCTTGCAGGACCAAGCGGCGCAAACTGCCATGTTGATGTTACTGTCTGCAAGGCCCTTGTGCCTATTGAGGAAATCGGTGCCGAATTGAAAGAGGTATTTACTCGACAACTATTCTAGTCGTATTTACCAATAAAATGGTAGTGTATAAGCTTTTAGTCTTGCCGCTGCGTTATTTTGTGCTCAAGTTTGAGCGTGAAAATGTGCACCTGGTTAGTTAAAATGGCCTGTCTGCCGCCATTGCAGCAACGGCAGACGAGGCTTAGGCACTCAATTCAAGAGCTGCGGTCCGGTAATTCATGTTAGATAACCAAGCTTCTTAAGCATTTCTGATCATATTGGCCCTAACGTTAGAGTCTATGAAAGTCTCAATCTTGATTAATGATCATTGTTGTGTGAGGTTGAAAATGCGCCTTATTTACAAATGCCTGGCGTGGCTTTGCAGGTGTGCTTTTAATATAGCATTGGAAACGGCGCAGCATAATCTTGGGCCCTTGACTCGAGCCCTTGCGTTCTTTTGGATCAATTGCAGCTTTTACGTCATGCTGAAAATGTCTCAAAAAGAGCCTTGACGCCTTGGCCTTGTCGGTTTGCTGAATTGCTCGCTCTTGCAATACTTTAACAAATCAACAACTGTTGCCTTGGTGAATTTGTCACCATTAAAGGCTATTCCTTGATCCGCCAAAATGCGCCTTATCTTTCTTATGTCAGTTGTATCTTTCTTTGGCATAATTTTAAAAACCTAGGTCAATGCTATTAATGCCAAAGGGATTGCTCTGTTTTCGTCTTGAGCTTTTCTTTTTTCTAGCACCGCCGCCTTTGACATAGCCAACTACTCTTGATCCTTGATAAACTGGCACCAAGCCACGCCTAGAGCTGCCTTTCCTTTTACGGCTGTCGCCGCTTGATCGAGGCCCGCCGCCAAGGCCTGCAAGCTCGTTAATGTCACGCTGACTTAGCCCGCCAAAACCGCCGCCAAAGCTTGATCCGCCTCGCCCTCTTGACGAGCCTTCATTTGGCAACATGCCGCCTATTTGGTCAAACATTTTGCCGACTTTCTTTTTTCCTTTCTCATACTTGTCAAAGCCACTATTGATCTTGTTGTAAACTTTATGGATTTTTTTCTTTCTTTCTTGCCTTTTGGCCTCAATGCGTGCAGACCTTTCCTTTTTGCTTTCAAAGAGGCCGCCTTGTGTGTCGTCGTCTTTCTCTTTTGATCTCATTGCTTGCCTTGTTTCAGACATGAACTTTCGATCCTCGTCAAGATCGATCCCAACCTCAGCTTTGGGCGCTGGCCTGCCATAAGCTCTTGAGGCTGAATAACGTTCTTTCAGCTTGCCAAGTATGCCCATTTAGTTTAGCACACTAAGAAGTTGCAAATAACCTTGTTGTTTACCATTTGCCATAATTGATTTCCCAAATAAGATCTGCCAAACCTTTTATTGGTTTGACCTTTTGCTTTCCCTGAATTGGCTCGCCTGTTTTTTTATCCCATTGTGGTGATCCATGCGATTTGAGATAACACTTTTCTGCTTGCTCGTCGGTAAACATTGCGCCGCACGCAAGGCAGATCCAACCAATAGGCTTTGCCCGTTGTTTGAATTTATGTTGCCAGCTATTTGCACGGCGGGCCTCTTGTTTTATGCTAACTCTTATGAAAAGCCTTTTGACATCTCGGCCCCACATTCTACAGCTTATACAATATTCAGATTTCCTTGCCATTGCCCTGCTTATAGCATACTATAAGCAGGATAAAGGTTTGTGTCAAATCTTTTACAGACAAGCATTTTATCAAGAGGTTGTTGTCAGTATAGGTATGAGTTTACGATATGCCTTGATAATTGGCGGAATAGTCTTTGCCCTTATAATAGCAGGCCTACTTTATCCAGGCCCGCCCGTTGACTTTGGCCGATCAGTTGACAATCAAACCTCAAGTGAGCATATTGTAATAATTCATATGCCGCCGCCAGTCAAGACGGTTTGGTTAACTTCTAATGACACGCTAGACCATTGAGCTAAAGTTTTGGCTTATCTTGCCGCCCACACTCTTGATATAACCTTTCTCTTTCAGCTTTGCAAGATCTCCGTTGGCGCTCAAGCTTCTTGCATTTGAATAGCCCAAGGACAAGGCTAACATTTCTTGAGTAAAGCCTTGGTTCTGATTTTGCGGTGAGATAAGGAATAATAGAATACTTTTTTGTGTCTTTGTCGGCGCTGACTCTATTATCTTTCTTATCCCTGCAAATTTCATTAAAGGATATTCCTCTTGGCTCTCAGTGATCTTTGCTGTCTTTGGTTTTTGGCTCTCGCTTGGCTTGGATCTCTTTTGCCTCGGCTGTCGGTCCTTTCTTTCCAAGCTATGAGCAATTGACGCAATGGTTTTATCTTCCATACCTTGCCGGTGCAAGACGATCTTAAACCCTTTATCCATAATGCTGAAAAGCCTTTTGTGATCCGTTTCATATTCTTGGCCCGTCATAATTATGTGGGCCTCGCCTTGTTTGCCTCGGCCGTGCAGTAACCTGGTAAATCTTTGCAATTCCTGCCGTCGGCTGCCATGTAACCAACTTACCTCTATAACCCGTTGGATATCAGGCAGGCTTATGCCCTCGTCACCAACCCTTGACACAATAGAACAAGGCACATCTTTGATCGTTGAAAGGCGCTCTTTGCTCGAGCCATGAATGTGCGGCAAACTAAATTTCTTTGCAATTTCCTTGCCTAGTGCAATGCTGTCCGAGAATATGATCGTTTTTTGTTCTGAGTTTAGCAATTGCTCGACTTGTTTTATCCTTTCAGCGTCGGTTTTTACAATCCAAACATGCAACGGCGGGCTTTGAATTATGCCCAAGTGTTTGAATGTTTCCCAAGCCAAGCCAACAGGTTTGCCAGTCAATGCAAAAATAAATTCCTCTCGTTCATCTTCCCTTTGCGGCGTTGCACTCAACCCTATTGAATATTTTGCTTTGATTGCTGCGAGCTTGCTAAATTCATTGCTTGGCAAATGGTGCACCTCGTCAATTATCTTTAGCTTATAGTCTTTGCCTGTTTTGATCCCGGCATAATACGTCATAACGTCGTATTCGTCGGGCCTCAGATCCGTGTATAGCTCAATTCTCTCTTTCCATTGTTCAATCAATAGACGAGTTGGCACAACAACCAAGTGCGGGCCCTTGATATGCGTCATTGCCCATAAGCCAAGAAAGGTTTTGCCAGTGCTAGGCGGAAAGAAAGCGCCAATGTTTGAATATTTCAAAAACTCTTTCCATGCCTCAACTTGATAATCTCTTAGCTCAAAGTCACACTTGCGGCCTTGCACCAAATCTTCTTGATCAACTGCTTGCGGCGAGAAAGGTAAAATGCCGTCTTTGATCAATGCTGCAAGCATCTCAAAATAACGGGCCTTGTCGATCAAGAGCCTGCCTTGCTTGTCTGTTGACTTTATGAAAGCGCCGAATTTCTCTTTCACCTTTTTAACGTCAGGACCAATAAGATAATCGCCCTCAAGGTGCACGTCAAGAGGATCAGCAAACTTTAGCTCGTTTTTTAACTGTTGTGGTAATTCACCTAGCCAATCAACATATCTATTGACTAGAAAGATATTGTAACTTGGTGTTACCTTGTGCAACCAACCAAAATGAGCGTCAATAAACTTTGGGATCGCCAGGTAGGCCTCGCCCTCATGTCTGCCTGCCAAAATGCAATAAGGATAAGTAAAGAAATTGTTCAACTCGTCTTTGTCGATCTTGCTGGCCCGTATTGACATTGCATAGCGTGTTATCTCGCCAACTGCCCAATCTCTCAACTCATTTGAGCCAATGGCAACTTGTGCAAACTCGCTAAGTGAGTTTTTTGCTAGGTCAAAATTCCGTTGTAATTGTTCAAACTTTAGCTTGACGCCAAGATCATTTTGTTTTTCTATTTGCATTTTAGCCCAACTGTTGATTTAATAATTTAACTGCTTTAAAAGCATTTTTTGTGCTCTAACAGGCTTTTCTATGATAAATTCTTTCTTTGTCAGATTTCCCATTTCTAGCTCGCCCATTGTATGACGGCCACAACAGACGCATTGATATAACATACGATACATGCCGCCCGATTGAAGTCTTGGAAAACGTTTTTGCAGCAACATGCCTCGGCACCACTTGCACTTTAGAACTTTATTCTTTAGTATTGTTAGGCCCCTGCAAGCATATGGCAAATGCTAGGGTTAAAACATAACGTGCTTATTAATATAATTTTCTAAAGCTTTGGACTAGTAGAATTTACCAAAAGACTTTTCAAAGCCTTTTGCTATGCCGCTTTGCTCGCCCAATACGGCGCTCAAAACGTCTTTTACTTGAAACTCTCTTAATGTCACTCGCCTTTTGCTCTTGTTCTTTGATCTGCCTGATTGACGGTAGGCGCCCGCAAACTTGAGTTTTGGTAAAAATTCTCTTGGCGTCTTTTCAACTGTTTTGCGCCCTGGCGTCGGGATCTTTATTCCGCCTGGTAGCCTTGTTAGTCCTGATCTTTGTAATTTAGGCAACCCAAAGACTAGGCCCACACGTTGTTTTGTTTGTGTCTTGAGGCCTTGTTTAATTCTCAGGCCTTGAGCCTGTCTTGGCTCTGAGATATCCTTGAGTATTGATCCAAGGCCAAAGTCGGTTTTCAGGACCGTGCCGCCTTTTGTTTTCTTGCCAAGCAACAAGAGGTTTTCAATTTTGATCAAACTACCTTGTTTTTTATTGACTCGAGCACTCAGCCTTTCTGTTAAATTTTGACTTTCTAACGTTCCAAAGCGCCTGCCAATGCCGAGACTTTCACCGGGCCTTGTCAGAAATTGCAATTCAGTCTCGGTTTTCTCACGCTTGCGCCTAACACGCTCGGCCCCTGTCAAGCCGCCAAACCCTAACGGCGTCTTTGGCACTGAATAGATCGCCCTTGATCTTCTTTCTTTTGGCGCCTCATACTTTATTTTTTCGTAGGCAAAGCTTGACGCTCTTATTTCCGGCGCCTTTCCCGTTTTTGGCACTTTGGCTTTCCTTGGCAAGATAAGAGGCTCAAGGCGGCCTTTCAAATTACCTTTCAAAGCAACAGCGTCAAGCTCTTTTTTCAGCTTGGCAGCAAGGCCAGGATTTGAGCCGGCAATTGTCTTTGGTTCTTTTGTCGTCGTCTTTGGCTCGAGCTTGAGCACCGTTTTGCCTTTGTTACCTAGATTAGAAAGATCCTTGTCTAACTTTGGCAATTCATAGCTCTTTGTTGTTGTCGGCTTTGCCTCAACTCTTGTGCCTATTGTCTCACTGCTTTCACCGAGAGGCCTAAACTTCAACATTTTTGCAGGTTTGAAAGCTTCATAAGTTTGGCCGCCTTTGGCCTCAGGAATGTCAAATGACTGTTGCGGCAGATCATAGCTTTTGCCCTTGATTTTGAAAGAGGCCGGCTTTATCGTCACTTCTTTTTTTGGGATCTCAAATGACTTTGCCGGGATCGTGAAAGCCTCACTTTTCTTTAGCTTGGCAGGGCCTTGAGCCGGATAATTCTTGTTATATGCAACAATCTCTTGTTTCAATGTTCCTTTTGTTGCCGCTGCCGGTTTTATGACAGATCCGCCTTTGCCGCCTCTTAGACCAATGAGGCCAGCGCCAACGTCAACGGCGCTTGCTGCTATAAATTCAACAGGCCTTTCTTTGAAAGCCTTGTTGGCGTCGGCTAATTGTGCTTGTGCATTTGTGTCACCAAGCGAGGCGCCAAGGCCTGCCGACAGACCACTAAAGCCGCCATAAACAGGGTGCTCTTTATCTGCACCAAACTTTTCAGTGAATTGCCTTACATTTTCCTCACCCTGGCGCTTTGTCTTTTCTGACACACCAGGCGCAAATGAAAAGAACTTGGCAACGCCGCCGACAAATTCAGCCCCATAAGTTACCGTGCCTCGATAAAGTTGCTCGCCAATGCCAGGTTTAAACTCTTTAACTGGCTCTTGAGGCAAACCAAATTCTAATTCCTCACCGCCGCCGGGCAAGGCCCTTGTTCCTGTTTGCACATACCCTTGCCTTTTTAGATCCTTGATATATGCCCTGTTTGCGTTCTCTTGGCGTCTATTCTTTGCAAACTCTTTGACGTTGTAAAACTCATAGTCAAAGCCGCCCTCGGCTCTTGGCGTCTTTTTACCCGTGAAATGCAGGCCTTGAGCCTCTTGTTGTGCAATAAAGCTTTTCTCGTCAAGGCCAACAATCGTTGTTGCTTGATTTGCGCTCACCGTTGGCTTTGTGTCTGCTTTTATCTTGCCAGTAATTTTTAGCCCGCCTGTTGCAGATTTGCCAACCGTAAACTTTGCTTGATTTAGATTTGTTCCTTTAGCTTTCAGATCGGCAATTGTGTCGTCAATAAGACGTTGTGCCTCTTTATCCTCTCGTTTTTGACGGGCCTCTTTTGACTCGACGCCTTTTGCGCTTGCTTTTACCTGGCCGGTTGCCAGGTTCTGTTTGATATCCGCCTGATAAGTGTCAATCCCTTGAGCTTTACCCTTGGCTTTCAATTCTCGATAAGTTGCAAAAACGTCAACGCTTTGAGTTGGTGTTTGTTCTTGACGCTTTGACTTATTTTTACGGCGTCTTGCCGCTGCCCTAGCCGCCTGATCAGCCTTTGCTTGAGCCTTTGCTATTTCAGCTTGCCGCTTTCTTTCAGCCTCGGCCTCTTGCGATCTTATTGAGGCATCTTGATTTTGTTGTATGATTTCAGCTCTTGAGAGTGTGCCGGCGCCCCTGATCTCGTTTGGTGCCAGTGGCCTGCCTTGATATGGTCTAGCGTCGGGCGGCGCACTCAAATCTCTTTTTATCCGCCCATTCTTGAGAGCTCGTTTTGGCCGTTATTGTTGTTTTTCTTGCCGCCAAATAGATCGCCTAGACCGTCAAAGAACCCTGCCTTTTTTTCGCCGTCTTGGTTAGGCATTGAATGTTGCACTTGGAAACGTTTGATCAAAAATGAATTGCGCATCTTTCCGCCCTGGCTTGCACTTGACAAAACCGTTGCATCCATTGCGCTAAGGATCTCGTCGTTGTAAGTTGCCCAATCTGAATATTCAGAATAAAATGATCGTGAGACTTTCAACATTTCAATTAGAAAGGTGCCGCTAACGCCGTATTCATTATAATCAAGGAACATACGAGGGAAGTTTTTCTTTACATGATCGTCTAGCTTTTGCAGCAAGACGTTAGAACTCTCGTCGCTGTCACTCATTCATGGCTTAATAAATAGGTCTAGCAATTAACCTTTATGCCAATAACCTGTTTGCCTTTTCAATGTATGCGGCAAAACTTTCTCTTGAGTTTGTTGCAATCAAATCTTGATCGTCGTATATGTCGTATTTGAATAGAAATGCCTTTAACTTTTGCCAGTCGAAAAGCTCACTGTTTACTAGACTCGCAAATAACTCTGTTATCATTTGGCCCATGTTTGCAGGATTGCCCTCAGCATTGTTTGGCCCAAAGACGTTATACTTGATCAATAGTTCATATCGTTTTAAATGATAATAATTCTCAGCGTCTTGGTTTTCAGCAATTTGTTTGCCTACTAAGATCCTTGTTGCAAGCCTTTCCTGCCATTTGTGGACCTTGATAAAGCGGTCAAATGGAAAGCCGCATTGAGTAAAGACATAGGCTGCCCCTCGATCTGAAATGTGATTTTGCCCCTTGTCAATAAGGCCCGTGTTATTGAGAAATGCCAAGTCTTTCATTTGCTGATCACTTGGCACCCTTTTGCCTGGCGCATAAATTGTCGGGTTGCAGGCGTTTGCATAGGCTGTTAGGATCTGTTTTTGGCTGTCGGTTAAGTCTAAAGGCGTGAATGTTTTCATAAGAAAGGACAAAACACCTTTAATAATTAAACTTTACTTGTCTCAATATCCCCAAGAGCTCATTGCCTTACGTCGGGCCGTGCGTCTTTGGCCCGGGTGAAAGAGATTGATATGATTGATCAGATCCGTGTTTGTTGGAAAATCATAACCGCAATAATTGCAATGGTAAGCCATTGTTTAATTTATCCTCTTTCCTCGCCGGTGCTTGTTGTTGAATAAAATATCAATTGTTCCGCCGCCAACCTTGGGCCAGTGCTCAACGATATCATAGCCCTTTTGCGCCTTGTGGATCGCAATATCTACAAACGCCTTTGCCTCTTAAACGCCGCCCACAAATGCCGCAAGTGTCAACCATTTTAAATGATCCCCAAAAAGTCAATGTCTCGGTTGTGTTTGCTCTTTACAAAACGAGTTATATCGTCAAGACTTGTGCCTTGTGGAAAACGCTCTTTGATCTTGCCCCGGTTGTCGTAAACATCAATTATTGCACCGTAGTTTTCATGGATTTTTGGGAATTTGTTAGGGCTATATTGGTAGCCGGTAAACCGTTGTTTGTCTTTTCTTGGCAATCTCAAAAATCACCGAGATAGATCCGTGAATACTTTTTGATTTTTAAACCTCGGCTTGCTGCATCTCTTGCCGTTGTGTCTCGAGCTTTCTTTGCGCTGCCGCCGTAGTCTTTGTAAAGCGTCTTTTCAAATTCAGTTGAATATTGAGAAGTGCCGACAACGGCGCCCGATATTGGATCATATGTATTCAGGCCATAGCGTTTTGATCGCTTTGTCATATCTTCAATTTCCCAATGAATTGATTGCCAATGCTTGCAGCAACGCCAATTTTGAGGGTTTGTAGCTCAAAGTTGTAAAGATCATTAAGAGGTTTTGAAACGCTGGATCTCTTTCTCTTTGGCATAGCCAGGATTGCGCAATCTTGCTAATAACTTTGACGTTTCAAAATATGTTTGACAAGCAGGGCCGTTGTTATCATGCCTTTTATTCCCCAACCAATGAGGCCTACTGCAAAGATCAAGGCCAATATTGGCTCTCTAATATTCAAACGGTCAAACATGAACCAAGAAATTAGCAACATACCGCCAAAGACATAAACGCTTGGGGTCCACCACTTTGGCAATTTAAAGCTCTTTCCTCTTGCAAATAGCTCTTTCAACTTCATACCGGGTTTTGCACTCTGACTTTAAAGAGGTAGAACATGGAGCAACCAAAGCCGACGGCCACAAGTGCTATTGCCCAAAAGTAAAGTTGGTTTGTGCTCGAATTAAGGTAGCTAGCTGTTGACACAAGGCCCGTTAGCAAGAATACGCCAACCAAGGCCGTCAAGCTCGAGTTTTCTGTTTTGATATAAAGCAGGCCAACCACAATGCCCCATACCAAGGGCTCTATGAAATCACCAAGGATTTGTGTGTAAGGTGCAATTGCCCAACTAAGGAAATTATCCATAGGGCAGTTTGCAAGCTCAAAGCAGTTTGCCAAGGCCTAATTATGCAAGCAAAGAGTTGCAATTAACCTTTATGACTATTTTAGGCCCATTGCTCAGCCATTGCAACCGCAATGCCCTGCAAGGTTCTGGATCTATCTTTCCAACGGTTCTTTGTCTCGCCGTGCATGTGGACCTTATGATCACGGCCTGCAACAATGTTTGTTGGCTTTAGTTTTGGCAGGTTTTGCAGCCAAAGGCATGTTGCCTTTGTTTCATTATGCCCAAACTGCCAAGGCTGTATTATCTGATCAGGTTTGCGGATCTTTGTTGATATTATCCCAATAGGGTTTTCAATAGCAATCATTTCAATAGGCGCCGACATTAAGGCCTTGACAAAATCAAGTGCCTGATCCCTTAGTTTTGGCTCGTCTTTGGTCCATTGGGCGCCCGATCTGCAAAGGTGAGTGCAGGGCGGAAAGGCAATCATAAGATCAAAACCATAATGCAATATTTCTAATACATTGTCCTGAAAATGATTATCGTCTGTTTTCTCTGACGGCAACAGATCGCAAGAGTAAGCGTCCTGGCCCCTATATGCAAAGGCCTCTCTGACAATGCCGGAAAACTCACAAGCAATCAAGACCTTGAGCTTTCTATATTCACCAAAGCAAGGGCTCATTGGATCAGGATTTGGCGTGTTAGGCCACTTGGCTGCAAAGTCAACATGATCGCAATAGAGGCACTTAAAGCGAGGCCTGCCGTCAGGCGTCATATTTGTAAACTGCCAAGTGTGCAACTTGGCGCCCCTCATAATTGCCCTTTTTGTTTTGGAAAGCTCCATTTCCTCATGGATCTCTGATCCTTTCTTGCCATGAGTGAAAAACGAGGTTGGCATCTAGATCAAATATGCCAAAAACAATTTGTCACACATGACGGCAAGACCTCAGCCTTTGGCACAAAGGCTTGTTGAACGGCCGGCAGAACATTTGCAATTATAAGAATTACAGCTATTAGAATAAAGAAAGGCAACATGCCTCTCATTTCTCGGTTTGCAGCTCTAAACCAAATTCTGAAATTGATAAGGCCTTGCCTCAGTATATTCTTGTCACGTTTCCAAATCTCGTCTTTCTTGCGGCGGTGATCGCCTAACATTATTCATAACCGCCTATAGGCGTAATTGTCATTATAAACCAAAAAAGGCCGACACCTAGCCAAAAGATCAATTCAATTAGCATGTTAATCCCTGATCAAACCTGATCTTGCATATCTTTTGCCCTCACTAAATGCTGTCAGTTCAGCTTTGCAAACAGGACAGGCCCATTTAGTTACTAATTTGTTATTGTGCTCAATTGGCACCATTAGATAACTATCAACAGGGCAATTCATTTTTGATCACTTTGGTTGAGGCATTGGCGCAAATGGGTTTGGCGGCTCGAATTTGAAAAGGCTACCGCCTGGTTTTGTTATCCCTGTTGCATTGCCGCCATTTCGTAGAACCTCTAGATCATAGGCTTTTTGTGCTTTGTCAGCCGGACTAATGACATTGCTGTAAAGGATCGTAATTCCAATAATTACAATTACTGACATTATAGCCACGCCGATAAGCAGCCTTGGATCTATTGGTTTTTTCTTTACTGGCATACTCATGTGCTCAAAGATCAGCTTTACCCTCGGCGTTGCCTTTGGCATCATCTCAACTGCTTTCGGATCAATGAAAAGGATCTTGTCTGACTTTGGCATTAAACTGCCGGCTTGCAGGTTGATCGTTTCATTCTTGACGTGACGGTAAACAACCGGCAAGGCCTTTTCTTTCCTAAAGACTGAAAGCTTTGGCTTTTCAATTGCCCTTATAACCGGCTTTTTGACCTTGCCGTTTCCATTATCAGGCGCAGGCCTTGCGGCTGTTTGTGCGGCGGGCGCAAGCCTTGCAAGCTTGTTTACCAATTGATTTGCCGTGAAAAGCTCATCAGGATTGCTAACGAAATAATACATGCCGTCAACTGTAACCTTTATCACTGGCTGATCTGCCCTTGGAGTTCCGACGCTTTCAATTGCTTTTTTTAGTGCCTCATCAGGCGTTTCATAAGGGTTTGTCATTTGTCGTTATCCCCTAGATCAAAATGGCATCCGCAATTAGGGCAAGATCCATGCCCGCATTTGCAATCCGAATAATCTTCTTTGTCGATCATGTTGTTCCTGCCTCGTCAACAACTATTGTTTGATCTTTTTTTGGGCGGCCACGTTTGCGGGCGGCCGCAGCAAGCACGGGTTGCATTGCTTGCACTTTCTCTTGTTCTGTTGGCAAAACTTGATCTGTTACCGGTGCCGGCAGGATTTCTAATTCTTGTTCTGGCTGCCTGTCTGACGTGTCAACCATAACAACAAAGATGTTTTGGCGCCCGAATTTATAACGGGTTTTTGCCTCTTTAATATCAAAGCTGCCGTATTTTTTCGTCAAAAGCTCATAGTAGCCTTTTTGATAATTCATTTCGATTTTCACCTTTGGATCTATGTCAAGCCTCGAGTTGTTGATCACAATGAGAGCAATGTTCTTTTTGCCGGCTGTTGCACCAAAATATGACATAAAACCTTTGACTGGCTTGCTTTGCGGCATTTTAAATTTCTCGTCAGTGATTTCCCGCATGAGCACGTAAAGCCTTGCAACGCAATCCTCTTTGAAATATGAATTGAGCCAGGCAATTGCGTTTTCTGACGGCAAGCCCTCACCGCCGGGTCTTGGCTTTGAAAGGGCCGTTAGCTTTTCAACAGTGAAATCAAAGTTGGCGTCGTTTAGGATATCCGCAAGTTGCTCGTCGGTTATTGGGTTGTTTGGATCATTCTGCAACCTTTCAATGACGGCCTTGCCAACCTCAACCTTTCTAAACTTGTCAACGAATAGGCAGATATCCCGCATTTCCAAGCATTTTTGTTCTTTCTTTTTGGCATAGTCGTCAAGCTCATTATAGGCCTGCAATGAGTTGGGATTTGTGCCTTTTTGACTGTAAAAATAGATTTCAGCTCGCCCATTGGTCAAGATATAACGATATTCCTCGTCTAAATGGAAATCACCGAGATCAGGCACATGGAAGATCCTGCCATAAACAGGCGCAACTTTGTAAACCCTCAGTTGATTATCAAGAGTAACAATAAAGGCAAAAGTGCCGCCAAGATTGAGCTCGCTCAATGGAAATGGCATTTACCGGCACTTTTTACTAGAATATAGTTATGTTTAAAGTTTTATGGTGTCAAAACGACTTTGTGCCGGCCTTGTGTATTGCTTACCGTTATGTCAGTGTCTAAAGGTTCCATGATCACTTGACCGTGCAATAAGGCAATCTTCATTTGCAGGCCCGGCTTGAGCTTTAGGCTGTCTACAATTGATTTTGGCAAAGTTATCATACAGCTACTGCCGATATTGACGATCTTGCGCATTGTTGCTTTTACCATATTGCAGGTTAAACTATTGCATTTATTAAAGATTTTCAGGCTGTCATTGCGCCAGCTATGAAACTATCTAGGCTTGGCACGCTGAAAACTGTATGCCATTTTTCCCTTATTACTTTATGCGCTTGCTCATGCCCAAACTTTCTTGCATATAGGCCTATATTGAGCCTGAAAGCGTCACCATAGCCCTCTAGGCCCGCAAGATCCTCAGCTAATGCACGGCAGGAATTGCAAAGCAATCTATTTTGCACTTCAATTATCTTTGGTGTCTCACACTAATAAACCATAACAAAAGCTTGTTAGTGTGATATTTACCTAAAAACAGTTAGTTATGATTAATTAAGAAAATGGGTTTTTAATTCTTATATAATTTGCTGCAACCTTTGGGTGATCCCTATTTGAGCCAATTGCAAATGTTAACTTATGGAATTTGATCAAGTGCCGTCTTAGGTCAGTCCGGCCTATTTTTGCAACGCAATGTTTGCAATAATAGATTGCCGTCAAAGGCCTGCCCCAAGGATCAAAAAAGGCCTCTTTGTCGTATTCAGGTAAGACTTTCAAAGATCGCCTTGATCCTCGAGGAAAACGGTCTTGCGCCAAAGGCCCTGCCTTATTGTTAGCATTTTTAAAACCTCGCCCGTGAAAAGGATCTTATGTTCAACTCTGAAAGCTTGGTTGCCTATTTTTGATATGTGTATTGGTAATTGGTAAATGTTTGTGTTACCGTCGGCTGTTATCAGTTTTTGCAATTATCAACCTCATTGCTTTCCGGCCTTTTGAACTTGCTGGCATTTCCCTTAGCCTATAGCCACAACAGGGGCATGACCTTTTCTTTGACGCCAGGGCTCTATAGCATGTTTTGCACCATTTAAGGCCTTGATAATACATTGTTGGGTTGCGCTTTACGGCGTGATATTTTGCAATGCAAATGCCTTTGCAATCAGGCCTTGGAAAGTTTGTTAGAATGTATGTGATTATTCTAATGCTATGTCTGTCGTCGTTGTATTTCTTACCCTTGAGGATCTTGCGCCCTAGCCTATGAACGTGCATACAAAAATAATGCACTGTCCTGCAAAGGAATGTTTCAGGATAACTATCATTGCTGTTAATTCTCTTGTCACATAAAAGGCATTTGTGTTTGGCTGCCATTAGCGTGGCTTTGCTCTTGTTACTCGGCCACATTCAGGACAGTGTAACAACAATGTTCTCAGTCGGCAACGTGCACAATATCGCTTGCCGTCTAGGTAGATTTTGTTAACCATTTCTGCCGAATAGCCAACCTAGGATCAGGCCTAGAATGAATATCATAACGACAAAACGCTTTCTCATATTTGGATCTTCTTGATTTCTGCTTTGGTCCATATAATATCCTTTTTTGCAAACCATTTTGACCTTAACCGCCTTGGTTTGTTCGCTTTGTCCTTACAATTATTACAATATCGCCTTTTTGGTGAATAGATCCTTTTACAGAAAGGGCAATAGCTCAATAGCGTATATGCTGTAAAACTCATACTCTCAGCTTTGCCAATAGTTCATTATCAAAACAGGCGTTGCAATTAGGGCACTCATGGATCTCGCCAAGCTCCCAAGCCAACATATAGCTCACTTCTTTTTTCTTGAGACATAAGGGGCATTTGCGCTTTGATTGCCTAGCCGTCAAATTTCCTTTATTTTTGTTGTCAAAAGTATGTATTCTATCAATTGCCCCTTCATGTGTTTATTTTCTAGGTGTGCGCTCAATTCTCTATTATTGCCGTTATCGTCATAGGGATATTTTACGCCCCATAATTTGCAAATTGGGCAAGTCGTCAAATCCTTATTTCTTTGCCGTTTATACTCGAAAAGCGAATACCGCAAAACTGGCAGGTGTGCCGGCCGGCGTCGGCGCCCTTGCAATCATGTTTTGCTTTACAGTCCGGACAATTCATTTTAAACTAAGTTTGCTAGGTCTAGCTCTTGCTTTACCTCGAGCAGCCTTTGATATTTTGCGGCGTCGGTAACAGGCTTTAGATATTGCAAATATTGCAAATAGAGTCTTATGAGCTCGGCTATGTCAACGGCTTTTTGATTTGAGAGTTTAAGAATTATATCAGACATTGCCAAAGATAATTATCTTTCCCTCTTTTTTAATATAACGTTGGATCTTTCCTGCCTGAATGAAACTCTATGAGCTCGGCCAATGTTGCGCTGCAATGGCAATATTTATGCTCACAAAACTTTCTATGATAAGTTACTGCATGACCACATGCCGGGCAAGGTTTGTTTGCTAGGCGGGCCGTTCTGTTTGACAACTTAGCCTTGTGACCAATGCTTAAAGGTTCTTGTGGCTAAATATCCTTGGCCGTATGATTTCATTTGGCCGCTTGCAATTGCTCTCGAGAAACAAGGAAAACAAAAATCATGCTGCCAATTTGCCCATATCGCATAAGATCTAAACCTCTCTTGGTGAAACATACACATTGAGGTTGCTAAAGGTCCAATCGTTACGGCACGCCAGGGCACGCCAAAGCGTCTTGAGATCAATTCAATGCAGGCCTTGCCGTCTTGCAGGCTAAGATCCTTACTTATGTTACTCATAACAATGACTTTCTAGGCAGATTTTGCAGAACCATTTGAAACAATGCCAGCAATGGACCAAGGACCGATCTTTGTTGCACCTTTCACAATTCCCTTGCAAATGAAAGCCCGCCTCTCTGCAAATCATTTGATTTCAAAATGTTGTATGCCTTTGCGGGCCGTTATGCTGTCAGTCAAATACATTTGATCGCCAAATGGTGTTTGTGGTCTATTTAGATAACCAAATAACACTAGTAAACCAATTACGACTACAATAATTACAATTAAATAGATTGCACCATAAAACCCGTCAGTCATGGCTTGCCGGCTCTCTCGTCTAGGATCTTATGACAATCTTGGCAAAGCAGCAAATAGCAATCAGGGTGATCAAGAATGTCTTTTAGACGAGTGTAAGAACCTCGGCCCTCGAGTGTATTGCTAAGCGGCGTTTCACCAATGTGGGCAAATTCCAATAAGCTTTTGTCGGTTGAACCGCATTGCTTGCATTGGCCGCCATGAATTTGCACAAGCAAGGCCCGCCATTTTCTATACCAGGCGCCATATACTGAGAGCTTGCCTTTGGCTTTATAGCCTCTCGATTTTGTCTTGTGCTGATATTTGCGCTGATCTGTCAATGCCTGGCTAGTCATGCCTTAGCCCAATATCCGGGCCGCCTTTCAAAGATTTGCCCCTCACGATTGAATTTCTGGGTATATTTCTGAGCTTCCTCATCATTAAATTTGCCAGTTTTAACCAACTCTGAAATAAGTGTTTTAAATTCAACCTCATTATTTTCACCTGCAAGCCCTTTGAATGTTTCCATAAATGTTTTGGTTTTCAAAATTACCCCTGATTTATCAGGTGCACTATATAATACACCTAATATTCTCTCATTGTCTAGACCTAATTCTTTCGCTCTTAATTCAACTTCTTTTCTTTTGCAAATTAAAATTGTGTCAACATAATCGTTTGTCATGCCATTGCTCAAGCGCCAATTGATCTTGACATATTCATAAGCTAAGCGCCTGATATTATCTTCATAGCTTTGGTGAATATCGAAATTGGTTATTATTTCAACTGGCATCAATAATAATTTTTCAACGTAAATTATTGTTTGCTCAATACGCCTTAAACGCCCATCTAAAATAGTCATTGGCGGATCTTGGCTTTGCTCGTTTTGATCTTTCATTTCTTAAAATACCATCTTTCTTTATCTTTCCATGTTAGACAAAGCCTACCGTTAGGGCCCAATCTGAGGATCAGATCTCCATTAATAGGGTTGCACTCTGGCAGATCAAGACGCTTGTTGAGATAACGCTTTATTGTGTCTGAGGAACATTCAAATTTGAAAGATCCGGCGTTTGCGTATTCGTCATATGAATAAGCCTCGCCGTTGTCAAGCATTTGATTAAGCCATTTGTTAAACGGCTTCTCGCACCTGTCATTTGTTCTCATTGTGGCCGTGCGTGACTTGCTAGCTTCGAGATCGTCAAGCTTTACTTTGATCCCTTGATCGGCTTGACGCTCTGCTTGGGCTAGCGTTTGGTTGGGTCTGTAACCGCATGCACACGCATATACATACGGTCGAGCACTCGGCCTTGGCTGAACGTTGAAAGCGTTGCATGTCAGCCTTAGATTAAGGAGGCAATTATGATCTTTCTCGCCGTCAAGATGATCGATCCGCATGTCCTTTGTTGAGGCAAAGCCGTGTTTGTTTTCACAACCTTGGCACAAATTGCCGTCACGCTCTAGCAAATGGGTTATGATAATCATTCTTTTTTTGTTGTTAAATCGGCTCATGTCAATTTCTGTAAAAGCGCACACGCACACGCAAGCAAATGCTTTGTTGTTAAAGTTATGAACCTGCAAAGCTAATGAGCTGCGGCTCAAGCTTACCATGATTTTGGTAACTACTAATAGACAAGTAATTTCATTTTTAATTTAGAGTTTTGATCCTTTCCTCTAATTGTTCTCTCACTTCAATACAGATATTGCAATTGCAATGCTTTGTCATACTTAGCAAATGGCTCAAGCAGGCTATGCAAATGTTATTGAAGTTAAAGGCACTTTCATTTTTCTTGCAGACTATGCAGATCAATTTATTATCTCTAATTCAAACATTGGTTTCATTGGTCCATTGCTGCTTTTGTGGGCGGCAAGTATCTTAAAATCTACGTTATGACCTAGGATCAGTCCAAGCACTTTATCGCTTGCGCTTGTCTGAAACTTTTCAAATGAAATGCCCTTGTCACAATAAATGCAAAATACTCTATATCTCATTAGCCCAATGTTTCAATAAAAGCAAGCAGTAATTCTAAACTTTTGATTTGGGTTGTGTATTGCGCTTTGTCCTCTTGAGTTTTGGCTTTTGTAATGTTATTAGATAGACGTTTGATATCTCTCTGTATTTTGAACCTGGCAATGCCCTCGGACCATTTTGTTATCTCTAGCCAAGGCTCATCACTCGAAGATCCATATTCGCTAACTTTAATCGTAATAATCTCGTCAGCCAATGTTTTATGTCAAGGTTAGATATTGCCAGTGAGCCATTAGAACGATATTTTGACTCTTGTTCTCTAGTATTATGCTGCAATCCTGATATCCTGCCAATGGCAAAATGAAATCAAGTGAGGCCTTGCCAAAACCGTCAACAACGTTCAATGTAGTCAAGCTTTGAAAGTCAACCCTTGGATCGTTACACCAAATATCAATCAAGTATAGGCCCTCGAGTTGGGCCTTGTTTGCAGGATCAAAGCCTGCAAGGCTCGAGGCATTGAGATTAATGTTAATCTTTACTATTCCGCCGCTATAAACCGAGAGTGTCACGTTGCTTTCATGGCTCATTGTTCTAGTGTCAGAGCCGTAAAGCAATGGTTTTGCCGTGACTGATATTGGCTTGTCATGCACACGATCCTTTGTTTGCTGGATCTGCAATTGCAATGGTATGTAAATATAAAGCATTAGAGTTGCGCCGGCTATTGTTACTATCACTGAGACAACTGCAAGCTGTATTAGGTTAATCATTGTTTTTTGATTATAAACCAATGCGCCTCAGTCGAGCCCTTTACAAAGGTTCTGTCAACCTCGCCCCACTTTCTAAGCTTGCCTAGGCTATGACTTACATATTTGTGCTGACTCGATTTAGGATATTTCTTTTCTGCCAGGGCCGCAATTTCCATTGTCGTGGCCTTGCCGCCTAGCTCTTTTAAGAGTTGTAGAACAAACTTTTGGCTCATAGCTTATAGTGGCCCAAAGTCAAGCCAAAGCTCTGCAAAGTCTCGAGCTGTGCTATTGTTAGAGGATCAGGTTTGAATATCAAGAGCATTGATCCAAATGTAGGGCTCATCATTTGCTCGGCCTTGTCTGGATCTATGAATGATATTCTCTTGTTTATCAGGCAAAAGGCTTTGGCATAAGGCCCGTATGTTTGCACGGCTGCCGTTTCAGTCCTGTTTGCCATTATCTCAACCACTGTTATTTTTTGGTGTGCGCTTTCTCTCATGCACTTTGCAGTAAATTCTTTGACCATATTGAAAGGCGGATTGCAAAAGGCGTTGAATAGCCAGTCTTTTGTGAGGCTGTTGCTCTCGGCAGTGATAAAATATTTTGTGCCAAGAGGATTATCCGCCGTTGTGCATGGATCTAGCTCTATGTTGAAAGCATCTCTTATTGGGTTAAAGAAATCAGGCGGCGTTAACCAATTGTGCTTGTTTGAAAGCATCAAGGGCTTGAGATCCCTGCCTTTTTTATTTGCCTTCATGTTGTTTTTCAGGCGTCAAGAACTTTACATTTTTCTTTATTTCAGGCTCATGGCCTTGATAATTTTGCATGTGCACTCGCTTGCTCGTTTCCTGAATTGGCAAATACCAACCGTGGTCAATGTAGGCATCACAGCTCGAGCACCAAAGCACATAATACGCTAGGCCTTTGTAGGTTTTTACCAAGTCAACAACCAAGCTCTTTGATAATTATCCCTGCCTCGCATTAGGTGCTTTCCTTTATGGTCCTTTTCAAGCTCACAAAAATACTCTTGCTCAAAGATCAGCAAGATTGATTGACAATCTTCTTTCATTCGCCTTGCAGGCTTTTATCATATCGGCGCATTAGCATTGCAATAACGTTAATCAAGTCAGCACCCTCTTTTGCAACCTCATATTTTGGATCTCTAAATGCCTCTAGAAATTCAGAATATTCCTCTTGCAATTTGCTGAAAAGAAAAGGCATTGGCGTTTGCTGGCCGCTCGCCCAAGAATTGCCTTTTGCCTTAAAGTGAGTGTCAATAAGCTTTTCACAAAGCTTTATGATCTTTATGCTCAACGGATATTTGATCTCTGTCATTTCGGCATTGTAAATTGCATATCTTTCCAATTCAGGCCGTATTTGTCCTTGAGCCTTTTGCGCCTTATTGAACGGCTGTAGCTTTGGGCCCGTGACCTTTGAGGCTCGCTTAATGTCATGATCTTGACCTTTGTAAAGACCTTAGATCGGTTAGCACTTGGTCTATTGTTACCGTTTCATATTGGTGTCTCAGCATTTGGTATTTTGCAATGATTTGTTTGAGTGTCATTGTCTTTTTTCTTTCAGCCAGGCATTTGCCCGGTTTTCAATCATAAGCTTTATGCCGTTAGCGAGAATGAACAATTCAGGATCAGATCCTTTGCTTTCGCCAAGCTCTCTTGCTTGTTTGAACCGTCTAAGGAAATCTTGATCGCCTGCCGCTACTGCCTCTTGCCTTAGCTCGTTGACCATTGCCCGCCAGTCGTCTAAGCTCTTAACTTTGTTCATTTTGCATTGTTGACCGCAGCCGTTATCAGAGCCGGCTTGTTAAATTTCAAAATGTCACCCCACTGTTACCGGCTTTATAACATTTCAAAGTATTTACTACGGCCAGCATTATAGAGCCCTCGCAATGATATTTGGTCTTTCTCTAAACCTTTTACAACCGCAATTATTGACGCTGCAACTGCCTCTTGTTGGCTTAGTAAACCTACTTTGCCTTATTGCAATGCCATGCTTACCGGCTTTATGACCGCAAATGCAAGGGCGCTTTAGCTTATGCAATTTTGGCACCCTTGTTTTCTTTTGCCTTAGTTCTTTCTTGCGCATAATTACGGCCGCTTTCACGGGCCTCAACCTCAATTGGTGATAATGGCAGGGCTCTGAGTTTTTGCAATTGCCTCAGCTTCTTTTTTGTCAAGCCATTGAGGCCGCAATCATGGATATTTGGATCGTCTATATGCTCGCTGCAAAAGCGTTTGCCGCAATCAGTGCAAAATATGGACCAAACCTTTGTGTGACATTCATAGCAATCTTGATAACGATCTTGCGGTGAGGGTTGGCGTAATTTGAGGAATTTGCTTAAGCTTTTCAATTTGTTTGGTCAAATCCCCTTATCTTATTGGCATCAAGGCGGCCGTTTCATTAATAGAATTTAACAGGGCCTTGCCCTTTGCCGTTATCAAGTAGGCCCGCCTAGTTTGGCGCCCGTGGATTTCCTCTTTGATCTTGATCAAATTATTATCCAATAACATCTTTGTATATTCTAGTAATTGCACAAATGAGAGATTGCACTTATACATGATCTTTGTCTGCCATGTTACCTCTTTGACAAGCTCTAAAATCTCAGCAATGATTTCCGTGCGTGATCTGTATTTCGCCCTTGGCGGCACGCTTGTTATTTGATCGCCCAAAATCGCTTTCCTGCCCGCCTGAGTAATAAAATGATCAGTATATAAGATTATTGTTCTATAAGCTTATTTCCTTTTGTAGCCAACAAAGACCGCAACGGCCAGCATTGGCATTGTTAGGGCCCAATACCAGGCGGGCAATTCTATTATCCTGAATACGGCAAGCAGGCCAATAACGGCAACCGTCACGATTGAGCCAAAGTAACTCATGTTTTTAGGGAATATGGCCGCCGTCAATACCGGAAAGATCATTGCAACAGGCAGGCCGAATAAGAGCCCAAAGTTTGCCTCGCTAAAGATATCCATTTCATTGCCAAGGTTAGGATCTGCATAGCTTATTGCGTTTAATACTAGCTCGTCGTTTTCATAGAGATTGAAATAAATTGTCTCGTCACTTGCTCGGCCCGTGACGTTGGCAACTGCTATTCCTGTTACGCCGGTGAAATTGAACCAATTCGTATAACTTTGCTCGCTTTCCAATAGGTTGTTTGTTACATACAATGAGGCGTTGTAAGGCTCGCTTGATTTTTGCATTGCAAATAACAGGCCATTGTTTGCCTCATTGGTTTTGTTCCTCGTTATGCTATATGACCAAGTATCTTTTAGCCAGTTATCAGGGATCGTAATACCCGACAAGCTGATTGGTTTTGTTGTAATATCGTTGGCACAAATAACGCCAGTTTGCAAGACGTTGCCGCTGCTTGTTTCCTCAACTTGCATTGTATAGCACTGACCATAAAGCAATCTTTGGCCCAATGATCCGCCGCTGTCAAAGGCACCCGTGTCAACGTCTTTGCCGTCATATATTGACCTCAGGAAATAGATCGACGGATCGCCGCCAACTGACAAGGTTATTGTGTAGCTTGTTTGAGGATTTGCATGAACTAGATCCGCCGTTCTTGTGTATGGAATTAACCGGCCTACGGTGTCCGTTGACGTTGGCACTATTCGCCAGTTAACGCAATCGGCATCAGATCCAACATAATGCGATCTTGCCCGTTGCAAGGTCCATGTATAATCACAATCTGCTTTAATGACTTGTGCAGCCATGACCGTGTAATTTTGCACAAGGTTAACGTTCAAATGCTCGGTGTATGGCACCGGGGCCAGGGTTGCGCCGCTTGTTATCGTTCTTGGTGTCCATGTTGTGCCGCTACCTGAGACAACCAAAGTATCTGAGAGCCGATAATAAACGCTGTCGTCAAGGCAAGTTATTGTGCCGGCGCTGGCCGTTTCAACATAACAAGTATCTGGATCGAGCAAAGTGCCCGTCGAGCTGTAAGAAATTGAATAAGTCGAGCTGGCATCAAAGACCTTGCTGCTAGTTTTCCAGGTTCTTGTTGTGCCGTCAAAATCAAATTGCTGCGCATTTAGCGTTATCCAATTGGTTGAATATAGTGCCGCTGAGAGTGCATCTGTGGCTTTTGTAACGGTATAGGTGCTTTCAACGCCGCCCGTTGTATCTCTCAATATCACCTTGTCTTGCACATTCTCGGCAAGCAACTCTGTCGGTTGCCCCGATATAGTTGAGGGTTGCGTTAAGGTGCCGGTGCCAACAAGCTTATATATTGTTGCTTGCGCCGGCGTTGAGTGCTCCGTAAACCAATAAGTAACATCTTGGGCAGCTGCGGCGCCGTCTGTCACTATTGCACAAGCTGCTGTGTTTTGCTGTGATATTCCTAAATCGCCGCCACTAACAGTAGCTAAGTTTGTAAAGTCTCGATCAGTGCTGTCTATGCGTATGCTGCCGCTGCCAATGGTTGCATGATCCATGTAGATTTTATTTTTAGTTGCCGTCATGCAATCATAGGCTTGTGTGCCGGTGCTCGTATAATCTGTGATAGATACTAAATTGCCGGTGTCAATATTGATCTTGCCTATTGATCGATCCGTGCCGCCTGCCGTTCTTTGACCGGCATAAAATACCGTATTAACCCCGCCGCTGCTTTCAACTGGCGAGATAACAGATCCAACCGTGCTTGGCAGCCTTTGATATTCGCCCACGGCCATGCTAAAATCACTTGCGCCCCACGTTACAACGGTCATTTTGATATACCTCGCACTGTATAATTGGTCAAGCTCTAGAAATTCATAGCCGCTTGCTTGCGTTGGCGTTATCGTGACACGATCCGTATATGCGGCGTCGTCGGTGCTAGTCGAGAGTTTTATGCTTGCCGGTATCTTTGTTGCGTCTTTCCAAAATACTCTGACGCCGGCAGTATTGACGTTAGAACCGGCGTCCCACTTTATGAAAGCGCCGCTCTCTTGGTCGGCGGCTGTGTTTGCCGTGTCTATAACTCTAAACCTCAGATCGGCGCCCGCCCCGTCGCTCCATGCGTCTACAAAGCTTGACTGTATTGAATTAGCGCCGCCATCAAAGGCGTCAGCCACTGTATAGCCAACGCCCACTTTATTGCTCTCGTCGCCGCCAAGGAATTGCACGCCTATGTAAGTCGTTGCACCACTGCTTAAGGTAAAGTCAGCGCCGCTTGTGGTGAAACTATATTTTACAAAGCTTGTTGTCAATGAGGCGGCTGCCATTGTTCCAAATGTGTTAACAATTGTCGGCATTGTTACAAAGTCTAATTTCCAATTAGTGTTTGCCGTTGTCGATCCCAAGTCTTGAGTTGCGTCGGCACCCCAAACCCCTGAGGTAAATACTGCAACAGCCGAGGCCGTGCCGTCATAAACGTTTGCTGTTGATCTTACAACTGAGGCAGTATTTGCGCCGCTTTGAACGTCGCCTTTCATGCCTATGTATTCACCTGAGGCAATAACATGAGAGCTTGCCAAGTTGGCAAAGGTATATGCAATGTTGCTCGTTGTCAAAGTCGAAATGTCAACCGTGCCAAAAGTGTAGGTGCAAGTTGCTGCGGCGTTCATTATGCAAGCATACATGTTGCCAGTGGGCGAGTTAACTTTTTTCAACCCTACAACCATTTTGTTAACAGTTTGCCCGATCAAAGCGCTGCCGCCATTGATATGCTCGGCGCAAGCCGTCACGGTTGTCGTTGCAAAGTCACAGTTTGCCAAAGTGCCAAGGTTTTGATTAACCTTATTTGAAGTGCTGCCGTCATTGGCAAACTCGGCAACTGTTACCGTGCCAGTTGGCGAGCCTACTTTTAACAAGAGAACATCCATTGTATCAACTTCCTTATTTGCAAGGGCGCTTGTCGTCGTCTTTTTTTCTGCCATAACGCCGGCAATGGTTGCGGCTTGTGTATTGGCTCTAAGAAAAGCCGTTGTCTCACTGTCTGTTTGTGTGCCCCTTACTGTATAGCCTGCATTTTCCCAATAAGAGGCGCCGCCGTCGTTATCATTTGCCAGGGCCGCCACATAATTAAATCCCAATTGCATGTGTAGTTCTCTGCCAGTTTGGGCCGTTGGCGTGCAAGATCCTTGTGCGCCCGTTGCCGTGTGAGTTATCGTATTTGTGGTGCCGTCATATCTGTCTGCCGCCACATATTCAACGTCTAAAGAGTTGCCGGCTGATCCGCCAGTGTAATAAGCACCAATGCGATCACCATTGGCAAGAGTGCGCCCTGTTGTTGCACCCCTAAAGGTTGTTTCAACAAATGATCCCGTCAAAGTGCTTACGTCAACCGTTCCAAAGGAATAGACTGTATTACATGAACTATCGAATACTGCAAATGTTGCCGTTGAGCTTGCCGGTGCACCTGTTTTCTTGATCCAAATATGGAGCTCGTTGACACTAGTGCCTACCAATTCCGCCGAGGCCGTTGCAAGGCTTTCAGCAAAGAAAGTTGTGCCAGCATTGTTAAGATTTTGAGTTGTGCCGCCCAATGTTTGCAGCATCACAATATCGTTTTTTGTGCTTGATCCCGTTGTGCTTGTTACCGTCAAAGGTGCCCCGGCAAGGGCCGTTGAAACGGTTTGAGTAACCGAGCCGGTGCTATTCAGCAAAATTGCCTTTACCGCGCTGCTACCGGCGTCTATGAAATATGTCGAAGTGCCGGCCACATTCGTATATGCCCGTGACCACTTGTTTGAGTTTAAGCTTGTGAATGTTGGCTTGTCCGTAAAAGTGGCCGCTGTTAAGGCTTGAGCCCTTTGAATACTCGAGCTCACATATATCGAGAGCACTAGCAAAAACGCAATTGATCCTAATACCCATAGCTTCTTTGTCAAAAGCCGCCCTCGCTGTTGCTTTGTCTCACGCTCTTTTGATAAGCGTTCAGGAAAATAGCACCTACATAGATCACCGGAAAGATCCCTATAATGTCGTAAAGAGTCTCACCAAACGCTAGGGCCCTTGGATCTGTCACCTTTGCGTTAAAGCCTGCCTTGATATCAAAAACAAAAGGAATAACAATGTAATAGCTTGCACCTGTTAGAATAATTGCAATAATTGCAAAGCAAATAATTATAGCAGCCATTGGTTAGAAATCCTCAAAACCGCCGCCGCCGCTGCTATAGCTAACCGTGCTGTCTTTTCTCAGTGCCCGCATATACATTGCAAGGAATATGCCGCCGGTAAATACGGCAAAGATCACAAACATAACGTCATAGAGCCGATCAAAGATTGCCATGCAGCTTGCACTTGCTGCACAATCAGGGCTCGGATTTGTTTGAATGTTGAGAAAGATCGGGAATATCAAATAGAACGAGGCTGCCAAGGCCACAAGGGCAATCACGCCGCTTATTACAATTAAAATCTCAGAGCCCAAGATCAAGAGCGCAATGAGCAAACTTGCTAATAACCTTGCCTTTTTGTTTTGTTAAAAAAAAGAAAAGAGGGGGCTTTCCCGAGTGAGCCTTAGAACCTGCCTATAATGGTTCCAAAGATCAGGAAAATGCCGGTGAAAACGAGCCCATAAGGCGCAATGCTCAAGATCAGCCACACATTAGACTTGACTGACAGACAAGTATCTTGTGCGTCAGAGCTTGCGTTCATTGCACTCGTATAGCAACTAAAGTTGCTGTCAAGGCTCGCAAACACTTGTGTGCCCACAAGCAACAGAACACCGCCCACGATAATGGTCAGTATTCCACCGCCAAGGGCTAACAGATTTGCCATTGAGCCATGCAAACAACGTTGATTATATAAGAGTGATTTTGCATTATCTTTGAAGTGGTTTTTTCTGTTTTGGATTGACGTTTAGAAAATAGACGCCTGCCAGGGCCATAAAACAAACAATTGTTGCCAGGTTGATAACGATATTAAGATTATCGTCTTTGGTCCAAGGATGTCTCAAGCCGGGCAAAATTATTGCAGTGATCAAGAACCAAGCAAATGAAATTGAGAGGAATAAGGCCACTTTGATATTTTGTATTGTTTGGCTCAATTTGTCAGCCTCGGCCACTGAATAGATAGATCACTGTCAAAATGATCGCAAGGCCGTCAATTGCAATTATCCACTGAATGAAACTGCCCGGAAATCCAAATAGCTGCATCATTGCGACAGGATCGCCCGCCTGAATAGCATTGAAGAACTCTGTTATTGAACGGCCCCAATCACCAAAGATCAAAGCTACGTTAAAACCTGTCGTCTCATAGCTTTGTGAGGTGTCATTGTAGGATTGCGCTTTTGCCTCGATATCCAAGGATCTTTGACTTATCGCCGTAATTCCTAGCTCATGCCCAAAGAACCAAAATGATCCGGAAATGCAAAGAATGAAAAACTCTAGACTTAGAACAATGCTCATAAATTGCTGCATTTATTTCCGGCCCCCTGCCGCTGTCACCAATACCCAAAAGAATACCATACCAAATACAATTGTTGAACTCATAAAGATATATGACCACATTTGTTGAAAGCTGTTAATTATTGGCGTTGAGTTTGTTTCCGTGCCTACAAGGGCCCCTGTTGCATTTCTAAATTCATGCGTTGAGGATTGCGTCACTTCATAACCTGAGGCCATCATTAAAGTCACGCCGCCAAGCAATAGGAAAGATAGAGCGCCAACTGAAAGGAATAGCAGCCAACCGACAAAACCCCATGTCAAAATTTTACCATAAAAGATCATTGATAGAAATGGGATCGCTAGAAACGCAATGAATGTGCCCAATTCTACCGTTGGCAATTCAATAATGCAAAGCGAAGTCTGGCAATTAACCTTTGCTTTTAAGCTTCCTCTTCTACATGATAACCGAGTGCAACAAAGTATGCCGTGACATTGGTTTTTTGCAGGGCATTGAGTTGATTCCAATCTCTAATGTAGATATTTACGCTCGGACAGCTTTCAATGTCGTAGGTTATGCTTTGATTGTCTAGCCAGGCCTTATTTGCGTCTGTTACTAAACATAGAGAAAACCTTTGCCTTGTCATATCAATCAGATCCGTAAACCCAGATTATAGAGTTTGTGTTAAGGCTGCCTGTTCCCGCAGCTCTGTTTATTGTAACAGTTGTTATTTGGGCCGCCGTGTTACCCCACTTGCAAGCGTTCTCTGATCTTGCTGGCGCCGTTGCTGCGGTCGTTGCTGTATCGCCTACATAAGAGCCCCAACCAACTTTGCGATCCCCTGCCTGATTATTGTCAATCTCCATGCTTAGCCTCGCTATTTCGCCGGTTGCTAAGGCCGTTGCACCTACTGGCTGACATTGTGCGGCACTTACGCCTGTTGTGTCGGCTGCGCCCGATAATGACATGCGCCAAGCGTAGTTTGTGCCAGTGTCAGAATTGAATTGTATGCCAACCGTAAAGGTATTTGTTACGGTCCTCAAGTCGGCAACAATCAAAAGGTGTTTTTTGGCCGCAAAGCTCGAGCAAGATAACGAGGTTGCAGAGCTGCCAAGCACGTTTGTGCAAAGCTGTGTATATTGGTATAGGCCGCTATTTGTTATCGTCAGATCGGCGCTAGTGTCAGCAATCGTTATGCCGTTGCCAGCAATTAAAGAATTGATATTATTTGCGCTCTCGCAAACTGCCTCACCCGTGCCAGTATTTGCACACTGACTTGCAAAGGTATAATCGTCAGTTGTGTCCGTAATAGTTACCCCGGTGCCGCCAATCAGGCTTTTTATGCTTACGTTGCCGCCGTTACAAAGCCCATTGCCTGATCCCGTATTGCTGCATACCGTTGCGTCTGTGACTGTTAAAATCACGTTAGTTGAGTTGCTTGTTACAGTTATCCCCGTGCCAGTTATCTTTTTGAATTGCAGATCGTTACCGACTTTTGAGGAAAAGACGGCCTGGCCGCTAGTGCCTAGATTGCTGCCAGTTGTGGCCTCAGGCAAGCTATTCGTTATTGTGATGTCTGTGCCATTGCTTGCTAGGCTGATCGCCGTGCCAGCTGCAAGCCCTTTCAGGTTAACGTTGCCG
>Ga0070699_100000506_pt1 | contig 36957 bp, 34 predicted proteins | sample KBSK1503metaG_FD_65473 | JGI IMG/M metagenome (GOLD analysis project Ga0070699, IMG submission 65473) | Corn, switchgrass and miscanthus rhizosphere microbial communities from Kellogg Biological Station, Michigan, USA - KBS K1-50-3 metaG | ecosystem: Host-associated > Plants > Roots >... | reverse complement strand
ACCGAAGTCCGGGTCCTTCCCTCGCCCCGAGTTGTGTTGTCTCGGGGGTCGTCAGTACTACTACCCGGTGCGACTCCCTCGGCACTGCCCTGGACTTCGGTTGTGGCCTTATACCAGGGCAAGCTCCCGCGGCTATCGACCTACCCACGGGTGCCGTAGGGTCTCCCCAGTCGCCTGGACGACCTTCGCTGCATGCTGGCCCCTCTACGCCGGAGCGGTTCCAGGCTGCTCCAGAATCCAAGGCCCGGACTGCTGCCTTCGCCCGACTCGCCCAGGCTCGGCCCGCTCGGTCCCTCACGGGCTTGAGTTTCGACGCGGCAGGGTTCAACTTCCTTACGGCCTGCAGCTTTGTTCCACCTCCCTTCGGCTCCGCCTCTCGACGGTTACCGGAGATTTCGCTACCGGGCTCCTCTGGCGGCTTGCCCGGACCGGACTCTCACCGGCTGGTCGCCAGCCCTTGCTGGGCGGTACGCGAGCTGCTCAAGCTCGGCATCGCCGTCAGCGCCCGCTCCATCCGCCGCTACCGACGCCGGGGGCCCGCCGGACCCCCCAGCCAGATTTGGCATACTTTCCTCGCCGGGCCGGGCTGTCCTCGGAGGTCTGCACCACGTCTACGAACGAGCCGCCTGATGTTAGGCGCCACTCGTTTTGATCGCCCCGCGACGCCCAAAATGACCGCCAAGTCGTGCCAGTCGTGGCATTGCAGCGCTGGCGTGACGCGACCATCCACGAGTGCTCGGGGGGTTACGGCTGTGGCAGGGGTCGAGGCGAGTGCATCAGTGTGTGGGTGATCGCGGAGATCACCCGCCAGGGCGACTGGATCGGACCGAACCGGCGAATAACGGCTGCCGCGGCTACGCCAAGTGCCTCGACGGCGTCCGCGTCGGGGCTTCCTCGCGAAGCGATTGGACCGAGTTCGGGGTCGTGTCGGTGAGCGATCTGGGCGGCCAGCGCCCACAGCTCGGCGGCCCGGCGGCTGAAGCGGCGAAGCCAGCCGCGGACCGTGGTGGCAGGCACGCCCAGCGCGGTGGCGATGCGACGGTGACCCAGGCCGCTCGCCTTGGCCAGGAGTGCGGCACCGATGACCTCGACCACATCGAGGCGTCGGAGCAGCGTGGACGTCGGGACCAACACGTGCGTCGCCCTGCAAGCCCGGCAGCGGGTTCGGCGGAAGCGCAGGCGCCGGCGAGCATCCGGCCCGCGAAGCTCGCGCTCGCGCGCGAACCCCCAGGGACTGAGCACACCGTCCCCACACGACGGGCACCGCAGGCGCCCCTTGAGAAGCCGCGCCTCGACCCGATCGGGCTGCTCAGCAACCGCAAGCACGCTCGAATTCGCGCTCCCAAACCCACGTCCGAATCCTCCCTAACCGGCGCTACCGGCGGGAAGGGGCAACTCGTGTTGCGGATGGTCGAGCATGCCAGCCAGGCTCCGCAAGCCTCCCACCAACAGCGCGATCACGGTGAGTGACGCACCAGCCCCACTTCGCCATCAAAACGAGTGGCGCTCAACAACTGACCCCGAATCGCCTTTTGCCGCCCCACAGGCGTACCTTCCCGGTTGACCTTGCCAGTCAGCCAGTGGAGGAACGCTCTGTGGAAGCAAACTATCACGTCCCGCGCGTAGTCGACGCTGAGGCCGAAGACGAGATCGGAACTGCCCTCGAGCGGTTGGTCAGATACGGCGCTCGGCGAATGCTCGAGCGTGCCTTGACCGCCGAGATCGACGAGTTTCTGGGCCGCCAGCGGTATGCCCGCCAGCAGGGGCGGCGGCGCCCATCGTCACAAACCCGACGTCGCCCTGATTACTCCCCATCTGCCACCTGAGAGCGCTGCATCTGCGCGAACGGGAGCAGCTCGGAAGGTTCGAAGTCCGTGCGCCGCACGAAGGCGAGCGCCTCGGGCGCCCCGTACTCGCGGTCCATGGCCGAGTCCTCCCATTCGATCGACAGAGGCCCTCCGTACTTGATCCTGTTCAGCGCTCTGATCAGCGCGTCGAAGTCCACATCGCCACGTCCAGCGGAGACGAAGTCCCACCCCCGCTCACCCTCGCCGAACTCCAGGTGAGAGCTAAGGATGGAACGACGCCCGTCCAGCCGGCGGCGCGAGTCCTTGACGTGGACATGATAGATGCGGTCGGCGAACTCCTCCACGAATGTCGCCGGGTCCAGGAACTGGTGGATCAGGTGGCTGGGATCGAAGTTGATGCCGAACTCGGGCCGCCGCCCCAGGGCGTCCAGCGCCTTTCGCGTCGTGACGAAGTCGTAGGCGATCTCAGTTGGATGAACCTCGAGGCAGAACTTGACCCCCTCCCGCCCAAAGACGTCGAGGATGGGGCCGAAGCGCTCGGCGAAGTCCGAGTAGCCTTTCTCGAGCTCCGCAAAATCGTTCGGCGGAAAGGAGTAGAGGCGGTTCCAGATGCTGGAACCCGTAAATCCGGCCACCCGGTCCACACCGAACAGTGCCGCCGCCCGCGCCGTGTCCATCAACCGGTGCGCCGCCCTCTGACGCACCCTCTCCGGCTCCCCGTCGCCCCAGACCTCGGGAGGCAGGATCGCCCGATGCCGCTCATCGATTGGATCGCACACGCACTGGCCGACGAGGTGGTTGGAGATGGTGAAGCACTTCAGCCCGTGGCGGTTGAGGATGTCCCGGCGACTGTGGACGTAGCCGGGATCGGCGAGCGCCTTGTCAACCTCGAAGTGGTCGCCCCAGCAGGCCAGCTCCAGGCCGTCGAAGCCCCAGGCACTGGCCTTGGCCGCGAGCTCCTCCAACGTGAGGTCAGCCCACTGGCCGGTGAACAGGGTAACCGGTCTACCCACGCTCGCAACACCTCTTTCAGGTCAATCGACCAATAGCCCCACGCCCGGTGGGGACTCCCCACGGGCCTCGGCGACGATGAACCGCATACCTGCTCTGGAGTAGTCGGCCAGCAGTTCGGCCGGAACGGCGCCATCCACGATTATCTCGACCTCCAGCGGGCCGAACACCGACAGCAGCGAGTCGCGGCCGACCTTGGACGAGTCGATGAGCGCGATCGTTCGCTGCGCAGCGGCGCGAGCAGCGTTCAGCGTCCCCGCCAGCGACTGACGAAGCGTGGTCAGGCCTCGCTCGAGCGTCAAGCCGGCCGCGGAGACGAAGGCCAGGTCGAAGTTGAGGTGGCTCAGGAACTCCTCGGTCCAGTCGCCGCTGATCATGCGCATGATCTGATCCACCTCGCCGGGCGCCACGATCAGGTGGATCGAGTTAGCGTGCAGCTCATAGGCGATGGCAGGGGAGTTGGTGACGACGGTCAAGGCGTGGGGCGGGTTGCGCTCGAGCTCCTTGGCTAGCGCAAGACAGCTCGTGGAGTGGTCTATGAAAATGGTCGAACCGGGCACTATCTCGTGCCGCGCCCGAACCGCAATCTGCTGCTTGGCCTCCCAGGCCTGGCGCAGGCGTTTGGTGAAGTCGGTCTCGATCGGAGGAGAAGCCTCGGCGACCGAGCGGGCTCCGCCGTGGATGCGCGCCACCAGTCCATCCTTCGCCAGCTGCTCCAGGTCCCTATGAACGGTCACCGCCGAGACGGCGTAATCGCGAGCAAGCTCGTTGACCGAAGCGCTCCCGTTGCGCTGGATGTGATCCAGCATTCGCGATCGCCGCACCGCGGGCGGAATGGAATCAGCCATGCCCGTGCGGCCTCCTAGACCCGGTCCTCAAAGGCGCGCCGCTTCACGGAAACTTTCAGCGGCCGGAAGTCGTCGATCGCATCGGCCAGGTGGTGCGCAAATCGATCGAGGGCGGCCTCGCCCTTGGCCGCCGTGGCGCGGAAGGGATTGCCGATCACGCCCGTATCCGTGAACTCGCCGTGGTCCATTGGAAAGGTAAAGTATTGATATCCCTTGAACTCGACGTCAGGAGCGCCGTCCTGCTTCACGAAGCTGGCGGGCAGCCAGCCAGGGGCGTGAGCGCGCGTCTCAACAGCCCGCTCCATCCGCACCAGCGCCATGTTGTGAGCCATCACCTGTGATGTCTCCAGCTCGCTCGCGTGCCAGCCGGGGGTCTCGTCCGGCGGGTTCTCCAGAATGTCGGTGAGAAAGCCCATATAGCGCTCGGCGTAGGGCTTGTAGAAGGCGACGAGGGCCCCTGTCTCGTATCGAATGCGACGCAGCACCGGGTCGATCACCTTGACGTTCGAGCCATGCCCGTTGACGAAAATCAGCTTGTTCCAACCATGGTGGATCAGGCTGCGAGCAACGTCATACAGCAATTCGCTGAGGGTGGCCGCGCGTAGAGTCACGGTACCCACCGCGGACTCGGGCTCGCGCATGTGTTGGGGCGAGTAGCCCGCCCAGAGCGGAGCAGTGTAGGGCACGTCGGCGATGGCAGCTGCGCGCTTGGCGACCTCCAGCGCTGTGATCGTGTCGGTCCCCAGCGGCAAGTGCGCACCATGCTGCTCGCAGCTGCCCATGGGGATCAGGACGACGTCGGAGCGATCCAGGAACCACCGGATGTCGGGCGGTGCCAGGTCGAGCAGACAGTGCGAGGCTGGCTTGTCCATATCAAGCATCTCTGTGCTCCTCCGGGGTCCCCACGAAGCTCGCTTCGTGGGGTGGCATGGGGTGGGCTCACCATGGAAACGAACTTCTCTGCCACGCGGTCAGCGAAAGCCGGATCGTTGACCGTCGCCTCTACGCGTTCAAATGGGATGTCCGGCCGCAATCCAGCTTCCAGCGCTCCCAGAAATGCGGCGTCGGCCTCCGGGTGCCAGAGTGCCTGGCCTTCCGTGTCCGAAAGCGAAAAGCCAAGGGTCGGCGCCACGACCTGAACAGGCCCAACGGCCTTGTTCAATCGACCGGCAACCAGCGCTCCGAGCTCCGCCATTTCGTCCGGCTCCAGCCGGACCAGGGTGGCGACCGGATTGTGGTAGTAGCTGCGCCTGCCTCGATAGTGCTCTGGCAATGTGTCGGGCGCGCCCTGGTTCAAGAAGTCCACGCATCCGGGCACCACCACCTGAGGCAGACCAAGCTCTCCCGCAACGGTGAGCCGCGATGGGCCCGTCGCGTGGATGCCGTCCAGCAGTGAGTTTGCCAGCTCGGACAGCGTGTAGTCGATGACGCCCATCATCGCGCCCTCCCGCATCAAGTCCTCCATAGCTGGTCCGCCAACTCCATTGGCATGGAAGATGACGGGCTCCCAGCCGGCACGCTCAACCTGGTCGCGCACGCGCATGACACCTGGTGTGGTCTGACCAAGCATCGTGATTCCGACGCTGCGGCCGCTGAACGCCGTCACCGGCTTTCCGGCACCCCGCGCCATGCCGACGACCGCCGCCGCCGCGTTGTCGAACACGGCGCGGGCGATCGGGTTCAGGCCGAGGATGTCAACGACTGAGTGCATGACGGTCACGTCGGCCGTGCCCATGAACGGAGCGAACGCGCGCCTGCCTGATGCGCTCGGCGACACGATCATCTTCGGTAAGCCAACCGGCAGCGCCTGCATGGCGTAGGCCCCGAGCAGAGCGCCTTCCGCCCCGCCCAGGCAAAGCGCGCCGTCGAGACGTCCAGCTCTGTAGAGCTCCAGGCACACGTTACGAACGCCCTCGCGCATCATCTCGACCGCGGCGCCGCGACTGCCTGCCAGCCGTATCTCTTCAAGGTCGCGGCCACCCGCGATCGCCACGTCGTCACGAGACACGTCAGCTTCGCAGCCGGCAGCCTCGCCCAGGATCCCGGAGTCGATCACGATCGGCTCTCCACCCAGCTCGCGCACCTTCTCCCGGACGTATTCGATCTCAGCGCCCTTGGTATCGAGCGTCCCGATCAAGGCGATCGCGGGGGCCCTCATCCTGATCATGTCAGCGTACGGTCCGTTGACAGGAAATGCAAGAACACTTAGGCTGTCCGCAAGGTTATGAAGGGTTTGGGAAGGAAGCCTTGCTCTAATAAGGCACAGGTCTGACGCCGTGCGGTGAACGTTTCGCCAGCAGCCAAGCTCGATCTGCTCCAGGAGCTTCGCGCCGCTCTTTCCGATGGAAGCGTCAGCGCAGAAGATGAGGTGCTCGACCGCTATACATCCGACACCTACTGGAAAGCCCTGGCGGCGCGGGCAGCCGGCTCCCCGCTGGGCAGGCCGGACCTGGTGGTCAAACCGTCGAACGACGGCGATGTGGTGGCCGTCGTCAAGGTCGCCAACCAGCATCGGGTTCCGGTTGTGCCCTGGGGAGGCGGCTCCGGAACCCAGGGTGCCTGCATCCCGACCCAGGGTGGCATCGTCCTCGATCTCACGCAGATGGACCGCGTCATGAACGTCGATGAGCGCTCCATGACGGTCACCGCGGAAGCTGGCTTGAATGGGGCCCGGCTGGAGAGCGAGCTGAACGCCCGCGGGCTGATGCTGCCCCACTATCCGGCCTCGTCTGAGTGGGCCACCGTGGGCGGGTACGTCGCAGCCCGCGGCTCGGGTGTGCTCTCCACGCGTTACGGCAAGATCGAGGACCTGGTCATCTCGCTCCGCATTGTGACGCCCACGGGCGAGATCGTGGACACGCTTCCGGTGCCGCGTCACTCGGTAGGTCCGGAGCTGACGCAGCTGTACGTCGGGTCCGAAGGGACGCTCGGAGTGATCACCCGGGTCACGCTCCAGCTCGTCCCTCTCCCATCCGCCAGGCGCTTTGAGCTGGTCTCGTTCCCGTCCTTGGCGGCAGGCGTAGAGGCAGTGCGAACGTCTCTCGTTCGCGGTCTCAAGCCATCGGTGGTTCGGCTCTACGACCCGCTGGCGACAGAGTTGACCCTGAGCCCCGTGGTTGGGGAGCAGCTCCCGGGTGCGAGCGCCGTGCTGTGCTTCGAGGGTGACCCGAGGGTGGTGGAAGCGGAGCGAGCGTCGATGCTAGAGGTGACGGACCATCATCGAGGCCAGGTGCTCGATAGCCGTCTTGCCGAAACGTGGTGGCAGCGCCGGTACGACTTCTACCGGGCACCACACCACCCAGAGCTGCCAGCGGTCTGGGGGACGATCGACGTAGTAGCGCCCTACGCCACCCTCCTGGACGCCTATGCAGCGCTGCAGCGGGCAGTGGGCATTCCCTACGCTGCTCAAGGGCTGACGCTTCGCGTGCACCTGAGCCACTGGTACAAGTGGGGCGCCATGCTCTATGCGCGCTTCACGCTGCCGGATGGTGGCGATGAGTCGATCGCACTGCACGATCGCATCTGGGACGACGGCATCAAAGCCGCGCTGGCGGCCGGAGCGGTCATGAACGATCACCACGGCGTCGGCCTCAAGCTCGCGCTCTACATGGAGAGGCAGTACGGCGCCGGCCTGCACGTACTTCGGCAGATCAAGAACGCCCTCGACCCGAATGGCGTGATGAATCCGGGGAAGCTGGGACTTTGAGCAGGCACCCACAAAGACACCATGGGAGGAAGAAGGCATGGCCATGAAGCTGGCAATGCACAACTGGATGCGGCCCGAGCCGATCGAGCTCACGCTGACTCGTCTGGCGCGCTTCGGCTATCAGGGCATCGAGATCTCCGGTGAACCGGCTCAGTACGACACTGGCATGGTGCGGGACCTTCTAGACCGCAACGCGCTCAAGTGTTGGGGGTCGGTAACGCTCATGGTGAATGGCCGAGACCTCATCAACGAAGACAAGTACGTCCGGATCGGAGGGATCCATTACGTCAAGGATTGTCTGAGCCTCGCCGCCACCCTGGGCGGCGAGATCTTGACGGTCATTCCATCGACTGTCGGCAAGACAGCGCCCATGAGCACGCCCGAGAACGAGTGGAACTGGGCGGTCGAGGGCCTGAAGGAATGTCAGGAGCACGCCGAGAAAGTGGGCGTGCGGATGGCGATCGAACCGCTGAACCGCTTCGAGACCTACTTCATCAACCGGCACGATCAGGCGCTGGAGCTGGCTGACGCGGTGGGCGGCAACTGCGGAGTCTGCCTCGACTTCTTCCATATGAACATCGAAGAGGAGAGCTGGGAGAAGGCGCTGAAGGCCACCGGCGAAAGGCTGGTCGACGTCCACATCGCGGACAACAACCGTATGCCACCCGGCCAGGGCGCCATGGACTGGGTGCACGCCATCGAGGTGCTCAACGGCATGGGGTACGGCGGCTACCTGACGGTGGAGTTCGTGGTCCCTGTGGACCGCACGCCAAGCTCTACCCGCAAGGAGATCGGGGATGCGACCGAGGCCGAGGCCTCAGAAGGGTTGATCAAGTTCCTCCGCGACCACGGCACCGGGGCGGTGCCCGAGCACTACTACGACCGATATGTGCAGGAGTCGGCCGATTACCTGCGGAACAGTGAGAAGCAGCTCGAGGCAGCTCGAGCCTGACCGCCACACCACAACCAGGAGGAGAGAATTTGGTGAGCAGAGAGCGACAAGGGGGCCCAGCGCACCGGTGGATGGCCGTCGCAGGGCTCGCAGCTTTGGCACTGGTTGGCTGTCAGGCCGGCGGCGGCGGTCCTAGCGCCACGTCGGCCGCTGGGGTGATCAAGCTCGGCATCCTTTCCGACTGCCAGGGGGACTTCGGGTCCTTCTATCAGGACGACATCGGCGGGGCCCAGGCCGTCCTGGCCGCCCACTACGGCGGCAAGCTATCCGGGGCGAAGCCGAGCGACGGAATGACCGGCGTCACCATCGCCGGCAAGTCCGTAAAGATCGTCGGCTACGGCTGCGCCGACTCCACAGCCAACAAGGCGATCGAGGAGACTCGGCGGCTGGTCGAGCAGCTGGGCGCGGACATCATGATCGGTCCGCTGTCCGGAGACGAGGGCATCGCCGTGGCGAACTACGCCAAGGGGCAGCCCAACAAGACATTCCTCAACGGAATCTCCGGGGCACAGGACACCACCTTGAAGGTACAGGCCCCGAACTTCTTCCGCTTCAATCCTGACGGAGCGCAGTGGTCGGCCGGACTCGGTGACTACGCATACAGCAAGCTCAACTGGCGGACTGCGGCAGTGATCGGCGACGACTACGCCTTCCCCTACACATCCTTGGCTGGCTTCATTGCCGAGTTCTGCGCCGTCGGCGGGAACGTCACACAGCGCATCTGGCCGCCCCTGGGAACCACCGACTACTCCTCGTTCATCACCCAGATTCCCAAGAACGTGGACGGGCTCTTCGTCGGCGTTGGCGGGGCCGGGCTCATCTCCTTCCTCAAGCAGTACCAGCAGCTGAACGGGCCGCTGAACACTCAGAAGGTGATGGGCAATACATTCTGGCCCGACCCGCAGTTGCTGCAGGCGATTGGCACCCCGATGGTGGGCGCAGTGGCCGCCAGCGGCATCTCGGCCGACAACACTTCTCCGCAGGCGACCGCCTATAAGAACGAGCTGTCGATCTATCCCGATGTGAAGAAAGACGCGGCGAGCGTTTTCGTGCTCGGATACTGGAGCGCGATGACTGGTTTGGGACAGGCGCTGCAGCAGGTCAGCGGTGACATCTCCGGCGGGCAGAAGTCCCTGCAGGCTGCGCTGGCCAAGCAGACGGTAGACGGCCCATACGGCAAGATCAGCCTAGACAGCCGCCACCAGGCGATTTTTGACAACTGGGTCGTACAGATCACCCCGCCCGCAGCTGGCAGCAACGTTCCCGGCATCAAGACGATCGAGCGCATCCCCAACGTGGACCAGACGTTCGGCGGCTTCTTCAGCTCGACCACGCCGCCCCCGGACCGCACCAATCCCACCTGCACCAAGAAGACACCGCCGCCCTGGGTGGGCAACGCGGTGCCGGTCAATTTCGGTACCTGATCCTTTGGCGGTAGCGCCGAACAACGCCGAGCCGATCCTCCGCCTGCGGGGGGTCGGCCGGCGCTTCGGCGGCCTCCGGGCTGTGGCCGAGGTCGACCTCGAGGTCCGGCCCGGCGAACGCCGAGCGATCCTCGGCCCAAATGGCGCGGGCAAGACCACGTTGTTCAATGTGATCTCGGGCGAGCTCGCGCCGACCGAAGGGAGCATCGAGCTGTTCGGTCGCGACGCGACACACGACACGGCTCGACGCCGCGCGATCGCGGGTCTGTCGCGGACTTTCCAGACTTCTCGGCTACTGCTCGGACTATCCGTCGAAGACAACCTGTACCTCGCAATCCTGGGCGTCCGGCGAGGCCACCTCCGTCCGGTGCGACTGCCGGGCGCCGACGGCGAAATGCGCCGGCGAGCCCGGGCGGTCGCCCAGGCTGTGGGTCTGGATGGACGCCTGGGCACGCTGGTCGCAGAGCTATCCCACGGCGAGCAGCGGCAGCTGGAGGTCGGGATGGCGCAGGCCTCTGGCCCCAGGCTCATGATGCTGGACGAACCTGCGGCGGGACTCTCGCCGGCTGGGCGGGAGAGGCTGACGCGGCTTCTCCTCTCGCTCGACCCGGGCGTGACCCTGATCCTCATCGAGCACGACATGGACGTGGCGCTGCGCGTCGCCCAGTGGGTGACGATGATGCACAACGGCCGCATCGTCGCCGAAGGCACCCCCGCCGAGATTCGCGCCAACCAGCTGGTGCACGATATCTACATCGGCAGCAGGTACCGCGATGACTGAGGTGATGCTCGAGGTTGAGGGTCTCAACGCCTACTACGGACCTGCCCACGTCTTGCAGGACGTCCGCTTCAGCGTGGACACCAGACCGGTGGCCATCATCGGCCGCAATGGGATGGGCAAATCGACGCTTTGCTTCTCGATCATGGGTATGCTCAGGTCGGCCTCCGGCTCCGTCCGCTTAAGGGGTCAGGAGCTGATGGGCAAGCCCTCATACCGAATCGCTCAGGCTGGCCTCGGTTTCGTTCCTCAGGGCAGGCGGCTGTTCCCCTCCCTGTCCACGGACGAACACCTGCGCATCATTCCGCGCAGGGACGACGGCAGCTGGACGCCGGCCCGCATTTATGAGATGTTCCCGGGCCTGGCAGTGCGCAAGACGGTCAGTGCTGGCCAGCTGTCGGGCGGCGAGCAGCAGATGCTCGCGATCGGCCGGGCCCTGCTGACAGATCCCAAGCTCCTGATCATGGATGAGCCCTCAGAAGGGCTCGCGCCCAGGGTCGTCGAGACCCTGATCGACGGCCTATTGACTCTTGTCCGAGAAGGCATGGGGCTGCTCCTGATCGAGCAGAACCTGGGTGTGGCGAGCGCGCTCGCCGAGCGACAGCTGGTCATGGTCGCCGGCAAGATCGCGGCCGAGACGACAGCCGGCGCGCTGGCCAGTGACCCGGACGCCCAGCGACGCTACCTCGGGGTCGAGCCCCAAGCAGTCCGCTAGAGGCTCTCGCCAGGGCGCGGAAGGCGCCCCACCTCACTCTCGAGGTCGGGCGGCCTCGGCGAAGCGCTCGGTTTCCACCACCGCCACCCCGTCCGGGCCCATCAGGACGGTGGTCCCGCGTTGACCCAATGCTCGGGACACACGAGCCCGGAGCCGCTGCCAGATACCCACTAGCCCGCCTGGCGACAGCAACACGATGAGCAGGAAGATGATCCCCAGGACCGTTTCGAACCGGTCAGGCCCCATCCACTCACCGATCGAGGGCAGCCACGTGCGTGAGTAGTTGTCCAGCACGGTGAACAGGAGCGCTCCGATCCAGGCACCCTCCAGCCAGTAGAGTCCCCCGATCACCGCGATCACGAGCACGTTGATCGTCTGCGCGATGTCGACGCCACCGGGGGAGATCTGCGTCTGGTACCAGACGGACAGAATCCCGGCCACGCCCGCGATAAACGCCCCCACCCCGAAGGCCAGGGTTCGGTGCAACGCTACCCGATAGCCCAGCGCGCGCATCCGCGCGGGGTCGTCTCGAATCCCTTGCAGCACCAGACCGAACGGCGTCCCCGCCAGGTATCGAATCCCGAGAAGGATAAGGACCGTCGCCGCGAGCGAGACGTAGTACAGGCCCTCAGGATGAGCGATGGGGTTGCCAACCAACTCCGGGGTCGCGACGCTGCGGATGCCTCCGTAACCCGAGAAGTCCGTCGCCTGCCCGAAGAAGTAGAAGACGATCACCGACAGAGCCAGTGTGATCATCAAAAAGTAGATGCCGTAGCTCCGCGATGCGATCGCACCGAAGAGCAGGCCGAAAGCCGTTGCAGCGGCCACACCACCGATCGCCGCGGCCCACGGGTTCCAGCCGAGGTGGTGACCGCCAAAGGCGCTGCCCAGGTTTGCCATGGTGAAACCGGCGATCGCGTAGAGACCGACCTGGGCTAATGAGATCATCCCGCCATAACGGGAGAGGAAGATCAGGCTCGCCGCTGCGATGCCAAGCCACAACGCCTTGGTCAGTATCTGGCTGAGAAAGTAGCCGGTGAAGAGCACAGGTGCCAGTGCGCACAACAGCAGCAGCAGCAGGACAGCTGCCCAGATCAGTACCCGCTCGCGGCTGACCCGCGGCCGCATGCTCAAGCGGGACGCCCGAAGAGACCGAGCGGTCGCACCGCAAGCATCACCACAACCAGGATGAACGTGAGCAGGATCGAGTAGTTGGTCAGGTCGGTCGAGCCGAACTTTAGGTAGACGTCGGCGTACGCGCTCACCAGGCCCAGCGCAAGCGCACCGATGGCTGCGCCACCCAGACTTCCCATGCCCCCGATGATCACGACGATCAGCGAATTGAGCAGGAACTTGGCGTCGGCTCCCGGCTGGACGGCGATCATCGTTCCTCCAAGAACCCCGCCAAAGCCAACCAGAAGTGCCCCAATCAAGAAAGCGCCGGCGAACACGCGCTGGACATTGATGCCGAGCGCCGACACCATCGCCCGATCGTCGACGCCGGCTCGGATGATCATGCCGAAGCGCGTCAGACGTATGACCGCCCACAAGAGCGCGCCGATAACGAGTGCCGCACCGACCACCACCAGAAGCCGGAAGAAGCCGTAGTGGCTGCCCAGCACCGGGACGCTGTTCGGCCAGGCGGTCGGCTGCTGGATCGACTGCGCGATCCCGCCGAAGTGCGCGAGCATCTGGTCCGCCAGAATCACCGACAGCGCGATCGTGATCAGAGCCTGGCGCAGATCCTGGCCCAGGTTCCAGCGCAGCAGCACCTGCTGCATCGCCACACCCACCACGCCGATGACGACTGTGGCGAAGATCAGCGGCACGATCCAGGAGGCCACGCTGACGGTGTGGCCGAAGAGCAGGTTGCTGGTGACCCCGAACCAGCTCTGCTGGGAGGTGAAGGCGAGGTAGCCGGCAAGCAGGTAGAGCGAGCCGTGTGCCATGTTGACCACCCGCATGAGCCCGAAAATCAGGGTGAAGCCGGCTGCAACCACGAAATACAGCGCCGCTAGTGTGAGCCCGTTGAGCGAAACCGTAAGGAACTGCGCGCCGTTCTGCGATCCCTTGTAGGCGAGCCAGGCAAAAACGACAGCCGACGCAAGCAGCCCAAGCAGGAGCCGCGGCAGCAGGCGCGCATCAAGCCAGGCGCTCATGACGGTCCCCGAAACATTAGGCTCCAACCGCCAATCCGTCAAGTTCCTACAGATATCTGCAAGAATGTGAAAGCTAATCTGCAGTTGCTGCCGCATCCTGCGACTGCGCTGGTCCTGCTGGGAGGTGGACGAGCACTCGGATCGGAGAGCGCTGACAGACCGTGAAAGAACATGCAACCTTCGTGATAGTCTGATCGGGCCTCAAATGACGTGCGACCTCCTCGTCCTTGGCGGCGGCATGGCCGGCCTCGCGGCCGCGACCCGTGTGGCGGAGATGGGTGGGAGCGTGATCGTGGCGGAAAAAGGTCCGCGGCTGGGTGGGTCGGCCACCCTCTCTGCAGGCATCCTCTGGACCGCGCCTGACTCCGAGACCATGCGTCGGGTGGTGCCGGGTGGCGACCTCGCGCTGGGCACTGCGCTGGCCGAAGGGTTCGAGGCCGCCGTCGAGTGGATCCGTTCGTTTGGGGTCTTTGTCAGCGAACGATGGGAAAGTCAGATGGGCTTCGGCAGCGCGGTCCACGTCGACGTGGCCGCGCTGTTCGAGAAGTGGCGCGACCGGATCGAGCGGAGCGGCCGCATCATGCTCGACACTGCGGGGCGCCGGCTGCTCGTCGACGGCGCCGGTCGAGTCCGTGGCGCCGAGGTCTCCAGCCCTTCGGGCACGGTCGAGCTGCAGGCCGGTGCTGTGCTGCTTGCCACCGGTGGCTTTCAAGGCAACCCCGACCTGCGCGCGGGGTTCATTGGTGGCCAGGCGGGATCCATGCTGGTCCGTTCCAATCCGTGGAGCACGGGCGACGGCTTCCGGCTGGGCCGGCAGGCGGGTGCGGCCACCAGCCGGTGCCTCGGTGCCTTTTACGGTCATCTGGTACCGAGTCCCCTGCCCGGCTGGAGCGAGCAGCACTTCCTGTCGCTGACCCAGTACTACTCTCACAACGCGTTGCTGGTGAACCGCGACGGTCGCCGCTTCACGGATGAGTCCCTCGGCGACGAGGTGTCCAATCAGGCAACGCTCCACCAGCCGGGTGCGAGGGCGGTGCTGCTGTGCGATCACGCGGTCCGGGTGCGGTACGCGGCCGAGGCGCCATACCCACACGGCCAGGTGATTGACCGGATCGCCGCAGCCCGAGCGGCGGGTGCGCGGGTCGCAATCGCGCACACGCTGCCGGAGCTGATCGACACTGTCGTCGGATGGGGCGTGGAGCGGCAAGCGCTGGCCGAGACGCTGGAGCAGTGGAAGGATCCGCACGACCCTCTCCGCGAGCCGCCCTTCTACGCGCTCGAGGTGCAGCCGACCATCACCTTCTCGTTCGGAGGCCTCGCGGTCGACGCCGGGGGCAGGGTGCTCGATCGGACCGCCAGGCCAGTGCCCGGGCTGGTCGCCGCGGGCGCTGACGCGGGTGGCCTGCAGGACCGGCGCTACGTGGGTGGCCTCGTACTGGGCGCGGTGTTCGGGCCCCGGGCCGCGGAGGCCGCACTGGGCTCCGGTCCCAGGGAGGCCATCACCGCAGATGACTGACAACGGATTCAACCGGGTCCCCGACGTCCTCGTTGTCGGGGCCGGCGCCTCGGGCGCGGTCGCGGCGCGTCGCCTGGCCTCCGATGGCTTTGACGTTGTCTGCCTGGAGCAGGGCGCCTGGCCGGATTACAGCCGGGCTCGGGCACCGTATCCGGACTTCGAGCTCACCGCCGGCCGGGACTGGAGCTGGGATCCGAACGCACGCCAGGCACCCGCCGACTATCCAGTCGACGATTCACAGTCGGACATCACGGCCCTGATGTGGAACGGCGTGGGCGGTGGCACGGTGGTGTATGCAGCGCACTGGCAGCGCAACCTGCCCTCGGACTTCCGAGTCAGGACTCTGGACGGCGTCGCGGACGACTGGCCATTCACCTATGAAGACCTGGAGCCGTACTACGTAAGGGTCGAGAAGGACTGGGGCGTCTCGGGCCTGGCAGGTGACACTGCCTTTCCAAAAAGCCAGGGCCCGCCGCTGCCTCCACCGCCCCTGGGCGCGATGGGTCGTCGTGTGGCCAAGGCGCACAACCAGCTGGGCTGGCACTGGTGGCCAGGCCCCAACGCGATCGCCACCAGAGCCTACGGACGTCTCAACCCCTGCACCCAGCGCGCGACGTGTCTATGGGGATGCGTCGAAGGCGCCAAGGCCAGCGTCGACCGTACCTACTGGCCAGTCGCGATCGACCGCGGTGTCAAGCTGGTCACCGGTGCGCGGGTGAAGCGGCTGCTGCTTGGTCCGGATGGACTCGTCACGGGAGCGCTGTATGTCGACCGCGACGGCCGCGAACACCAGCAGCGCGCGGCTGTGACCATCGTCTGCTGCAACGGAATCGGGACGCCGCGGCTGCTGCTCCTCTCAGCCGACGACCGCCACCCCGACGGCCTGGCCAACTCATCGGGGCTGGTTGGCAAGCGCCTGATGATGCATCCCTTCGGGACGGTGGTCGGCCTATTCGACGAAGACCTCGAGTCCACGCATGGCGTTTGGGGTCAGCACATCCACTCGCTCGAGTTCTACGAGACCGACGCCTCGCGCGGCTTCCTGCGCGGTGCCAAATGGGGCCTGCAGCCCACGGGTGGCCCGCTCTCCATGACCCGCGCCTATCCGTGGGGCGCCGAGAACCCGATCTGGGGATCGAACTTTCATCGCGACCTGCGCAAGCGCCTTGGCCGCTCAGCCATGTGGGGAATCATCGCCGAGGACCTGCCAGAGGAAGAGAATCGCGTCGCGCTGGATCCGATCAAGACGGATTCCGACGGTCTGCCAGCAGCCAGGATCCAGTACCGAATGTCCGAGAACTCGCGGCGGCTGATGGCATTCCACCAGGAGCGGGCCAAGGAGTCGCTGGACGCTGCCGGCGCTTACGAGACGGTGATCGCCCCCTTCATCCGGGCGACCGGCTGGCACCTGCTTGGCACCGCACTGATGGGGGCAGATCCTGCGCGGTCAGTGGTGAATCCCGAGGGCCGTACACACGACGTCCCCAACCTCTACGTCTTCGACGGCAGTGTCTGGCCAACGTCCGCAGGAATGAATCCAACGGCCACCATCGCCGCGGTTGCGCTCCGCTTCACCGAGCAGCTGATCGCGCTGCGGCGTGAGCAAAGGGTGAGCGCATGAGCAAAGTGTTCGGAGATTGGGAGCGGGCGACGCTGGCGCGGCTGGCAGACCTGCTGATTCCGGCTGGCGACGGGATGCCATCGGCCAACCAGGCCGGTGTGGCGGGGCCCGGGCTGGACGAGGTCTTACGATTGCGGCCCGACTTCGAGTCGCCCCTGCGCGCACTGTTGGCCCGGTTTGCGGAGTCCGATGCGCAACTCACCGTGGTCAGCCTTCAGGCCTCGGATCCCGACGCCTTCTTCCTGCTGACGGAGGTGGTCGCGGGCGGCTACTTTCTGAACCCTCAGGTCCGTGAGGCAATCGGCTATGACGGCCAGAGACCGGTGCCGATCGTGCCCGAGGATCCCCCCGACTATGAGCAGAACGGCCTCCTGGCCTCGGTGATCGAGCGTGGCCCGATCTACCGGCCGACGCCGGGAACGCCATGAGCGACAAGACGGTCGTCTTGATCGGGACTCTCGACACCAAGGGAGCCGAGTACCAGTACTTGAGGCAGCGTCTGCAGCTGGCGGGGGTGCAGGTGCTTCTCGTCGACGTGGGCACTCTCGAGCCGCCGCTGACCCAGCCTGACATCAGCCGCCAGGAGGTTGGCGACGCCATCGGAGTTGACGTCGGTGCCCTCGCCGCCGCCCGAGACCGCGGCGCCGCTGTCACCGCCATGGCGGACGCAGCCGCCTCCCTCGTGCGCCGCCTCCATCAGGAGGGCCGCTGCGACGGTGTGCTCGCGGCTGGCGGCTCCGGTAATACCGCCATCGCCACCAGGGCAATGCGTGCGCTGCCGGTCGGCGTCCCCAAACTGATGGTCTCGACCATGGCCGCGGGCGACACTCGCAACTACATCGGGGCCAGCGACCTGACCCTGATGGCCTCGGTCACGGATGTCGCAGGCGTCAACACCATCTCCGCGCGCATTCTCGCCAACGCTGCCGCCGCGATGGCCGGCATGGTGAGCGCGCCGCCGGTCGAGCTGGCGGAGCCGCGGCTCCTGATCGGCGCCACGATGTTCGGGGTCACCACGCCCTGCGTGACCGCCGCGCGTGAGGAGCTCGAGCGGCGAGGCTACGAGGTGCTGACCTTCCACGCGACCGGCACGGGAGGACGAGCCATGGAATCGCTGATGGACTCCGGATTCCTGAAGGGAGTGCTCGACATCACGACCACCGAGCTCGCCGACGAACTGGTCGGAGGCGTCCTGTCAGCCGGGCCCGAGCGGCTGGAGATGGCCGGCCGGCTGGGCCTTCCCCAGGTCGTCTCACTGGGAGCGCTGGACATGGTCAACTTCGGCGCCCGGCCAACGGTGCCGGCCCGGTTCGAGACGCGCAATCTGTACATCCACAACCCATCGGTGACCCTGATGCGTACGACGCCGGAGGAGTGCGCCGAGTTAGGGCGGCAGATCGCCCGCAAGCTGTCGGCCGCACACGCCCCGGTGGCGCTGTTCGTACCGCTGCGTGGTGTCTCTGCGATCTCTGGCGAGGGCGGCCCCTTCTACGACCGAGAGGCCGACCAGGCGCTGTTCACTGCGCTGCGTTCGAACCTGGCCGGCAACGTCGAAGTGCACGAGCTCGACGCCCACATCAACGATCCCGAGTTTGCGGTCGCCATGGCAGCGAAGCTCGACGACTATCTGAGGGAGCAGCGATGACTGGCGAGGAGGCGCGGCGCCAGTTGCGCGAGACAATCAGCGCTGGCGGCGTGATCATTGGCGCCGGGGCCGGCACCGGACTCTCAGCTAAGTGCGCGGAGGCCGGTGGCGCCGACCTGATCATCATCTACAACTCCGGCCGCTACAGGATGGCCGGCCGAGGCTCGCTGGCCGGGCTGATGCCATATGGCGACGCCAATGCGATCGTGCTCGAGATGGCCGGCGAGGTCCTGCCGATCGTAAAGCGAACACCGGTGCTGGCCGGCGTTTGCGGAACCGATCCCTTCCGGCTGATGCCGAACTTCCTTCGAGAGGTCGAGGCAACCGGCTTCGCCGGCGTCCAGAACTTTCCCACCGTCGGCCTCATCGACGGGCTCTTCCGGGTCAACCTGGAGGAGACGGGCATGGGCTACGACCTGGAGGTCGACATGATCCGCCTGGCCGCTGAGCGGGGCCTGGTGACCGCGCCCTACGTCTTCGACGTGCCCTCGGCCGAGGCGATGACGCGGGCGGGAGCAGATGTCCTGGTTCCCCACATGGGGCTGACCACGAAGGGGTCGATCGGCGCCCAGACCGCCAGGACGCTGGACGAGTGCGTTGAGCTGATCCAGGCCATGCGCGACGCCGCCGTGGCCATCAACCCGGATGTCATCGTGCTCTGTCACGGCGGCCCGCTCGCCGAGCCTGAGGACGCCGCCTATGTGTTCGAGCGCACGCGTGGCGTGGTCGGATTCTTCGGAGCGTCGAGCATGGAGCGCCTGCCGACGGAGGTGGCGATGACCGAGAACATGCGCCGCTTCAAGGCGCTGCAGCGGCACGTTTGAAAGGAGGTCAGATGCCATCGAAGTTGGTCGACCCGACTGCGATCCCGACCCAGACCTTCGAGTGGGGGATCATCAAGCCGCTGGTGGCGCGCGCCAACACTGACAACCCGGCCATGAGCCTGCTCCACGTGGTGCTGCTGCCTGGCAAGGGCCACGTCCGCCACAACCACCCTGACGCGGACGAGATCCTCTACATCCTGGCCGGCCACGGCGAGCAGATGGTGGACGACGGCGAGCCCTTCCCGGTGGCCGCCGGCCAGGTCGTCTTCATCCCGACTGCTGCCTGGCACTCGACCATCAACACGGGCTGGGAGCCGCTGTCGCTGCTGGCGATCTACGCACCCTCCGGGGCCGAGGAGGCGCTTCGCGGGCTGCCCGACTTCCGCGAAGTTCCCGCCGGCGCAGTCGCGCATTTGGCGCGAACCTGACGCCCGGATAGAGCGGGGAACCCACGCATAGCCTGACCTCGGGTTTCAAGCGCGGCCGTCCCAACGCGCGCCCAGAGCGCCAGCGCCGGAAGAGGCGCCAGCCCTGGCGATGCCAGCGCAGCACGGTCTCGGGGCGGACCAAGAGGAGGTGGCGTCGCAAGTTCCGTTGGAGGCGGTGGACGAGAAGCCAGAAGAGCTTGTCTCGGGTGCGGAGGCGAGGCCGGCGTTGGTTACGGAGGGCGACCTGGAGCTGCAGGCGCGGAGGAGCAGGTTCTCGAGCAGGAGGCGCTCGCAGCTGCGCAAGGCGTCGATGAGAGCGGCCAGGAGGAGCCGGAGGAGTTCGATCATCGGGGCGGGATCGCCGATCGACGCCACCTCGCGGGGCCGGGGCGCAGACTTTTGCCCCCCTACAGCCTTAGCGATGTGCAGCGTGGTCGCGGATGCTGTCCCTTTCTGGAACCAGAACCTCGATGCCGCTTTCGCCTTCAACATCCTCTTCGCCGAGAACGACCCGCAGATCCGGGTCACCGGCTCCGATCCTTCGACCGCAGCGGGCGATGACGCGCATTCGCTTCTTCAGGCCGCGAAGGCAAGCGCGGCCGGCCGAGCCAGAACGGCTCTGGTTGCGACCCTCCGCGAGATCCCGGTCTCCGGCTTCCTCGGAAGGGGCGGATTAGGCCCGGCTCCCCTGCCCTCCGCGCAGAGCCTCGAGGATCTACGCGCCGCGCAGCTGGCCGACCTGGTCTCCGCGGCGCTGGGCGACTACTTCCTCAACCATCCGGCGCTGGAGAGGCGTGCTGGAGGCAACCCCTCCTCGAATTCGGGCGCGGTGTTGACGAGGAGAAGCTCTTCGCAGACGTGAGCGCTGCCACGAACGCTGTCCTGGATCACACGTCGTATGACCGGGTGACGGTGATCGGCAAGTCGCTGGGCACGCTGGCGATGACGCATGTCTTCGACATTGAGCCGCGGCTGAGGGGCGCGGGCGCCGTGTGGCTCACACCGCTTCTGGCCGACCGCAGGCTGCATGCGTGCATCGCAAGCCCTGATCGGGCCTCTCTAATTGTGATGGGCACACGCGACCCACAATACAACTCCGATCATCTGGCACAACTGCGTGCTGCAGGTCACCGGACGCTGGTTCTCGAGAACGCGGGCCATTCGCTCGGCGTCGAGGGTGATCTCGTTCGCACACTGAAAATGCTCCAGGAGACGGTTGAGACGGTCGCGCAGTTCCTCGACAGGTCGCAGGGCAGCGATCTGGCCGTCCGCCGCCGCTCTCCTTCCGTCGCGAAGTTTCATCCTGGCTGCCGGACGTCGGCGTGCGCCCGCGTCGAATCGAGTCTGAGGCGCGCAGTGGGGACGGCGGGTGTGCTGGAGGGGACACCGGCAGAGGCCTAGCTTGACGCCCGAGGGCGCGGCGGGATCGATCAGGTCGGCTGAGTCCTGGTCGCCGCGGCGCCCGCGGCACCTGGCTGGCTTCGACGAGGTCTTTCGTTCGGACGGTGTCAACGTGGCGGCCACACCCGATCGGGCACCGCGAGCGAAATGGCGTCTGAGAACGCTGGATCGGATCCGTACGTCGTGAGGCATTGGACTGGATGCTGATCACGGGTGAGCGCCACCTCGGGCGCGTCCTGACCGAGTATGTAGAGCACTACAACCTGGCGCGGCCGCATCGGAGCCTTGGGCTGCGAGCTCCTCTGGGCAGGGAGGAGCCAGGCCGGCCGATCGGCAGGGTGGTCTGCCGCTCCAGGCTCGGTGGTCCACTGCGCGAATACTCGCGGCAGACAGCCTGATCGTGGCGCACGACTTTCCGCACCCCACAGGCCTGGTCCAGTCACCAAGGCGCGTCAGGTTTTAACCGCGATGATCTCCAGCCACTTGCGCGGCAGGTACTTCATCTGCAGGTCGCGGAAGGTCGGCTGGACGCTGGCCTGCAGCGCGCGGGACGCCGCAGCGGCGTCTTCTTCGGTTGCCCGCAGGGCGCCCATGGCGAAGTCTTTGTAGCTGCTGATGGCGCGGACAGCGGCCTGACTGAGCAGCACGCGGCGCTCGCGCACCTCCAGGATCTGAAAGCCGGCGCAGGCGATCAGCTCTGCATAGCCGGACGCGGAAAGCGACCTCGTGGCCTGCGCTCTGTCTGATTTCTTCCGAAGCGGCATGGCTTGGCTGATCTCGGCAATGGACCTGCGGATCCAGCGGCCGTAGAAGGGCCTGCTCTCGTCCGGGGAAGCGCCCTCGTAGAAAGCGCTGTTCACAGCCAGCACGCCGCCCGCATGCAGGACGCGGCTGGTCTCCGCCAGCGAATCCACCTTCGCCTGATCATCGAGCAGGTGAATGGAGTTGGCGAACACGGCGATGTCGAATGCCTCCGTGAAGGGCAGGCGATCGGTGGAGGCACAGACGCAGCCCTTGACGGCGCCCGGCGGGACCTCTTTGCGAGCCTCCCTAAGCGCAGGCAGGTCAATGTCCAAGAGCACCGAGTCGATCTCGGCTCCGATGACGCGGGCACGCCAGTGAGCGACCCGGGTCATCAGGCCGGTTCCCGCAGCGATGTCCAGCAGCTGATAACGCTTGCGCTCGGGGAGGCGCTTCAGTATCCGATCTACGAGCTTCTCGTTGACCCCGATGTAGGCGTGCTGTCCGGCGAAGGGTTCGAAGGTCTGGACTCGCTCTCTCACGTGCAACCCAAGCCGATTCAACTTCTTGCGGACCTGGCCGAAACCTATTTTGTCTTTCATCTGGCGAAGCTGGAATGCCATGCTGGCCGCTGGTTGATCACTTTCCATTCTCCTCCAGCATCTCTGCGACGGCGATTCGGACATGGGCGCACACGATGGTGTATCGCTCACCCTCTGCCGCTTGACGCACAACCGCCAGCCCAGCCCAGCCCAGCCCTCAGCAGCTCTCGCAGGGCGCAGCTCGCTAACTGCAGCTCTTGTGCCACATCATCCAGAGCGACCCCTCGCGAGTAGCAGGTGCGCGACGTGCAGCCGCCGGGCGTCCGCGAGCGTTGGCCGCCACCCGCATCAGCTGGCAGCCCAGCTGGCGCACCGGCACAACCCCAACCTCGGTTCGATCGCCGTTGGGGGAAGCTCGAGCGCTGACGCCGTCGAGGCGCTTGGCGTGGCCGCTGCAGCCGTCGTTCAGACCTGGCGGCGCCGCACCGCCAGGTAGAGCAGCGCCCCAAGAACCAGGCAGTAGGTGGCCCAGAAGAGGATGTCACCGATGCCGGAGGGTGCGGGGACGCTCGCGTAAGGATTGATGGCCCGGCCCTCTCGCGTTGTGGTGGGAACGAGCCCACTTGCCAGCCCGATCCGGACCACCTCGTGGGGCAGGCTGCTGATCAGCGAGTGGGGCACCAGCCAGTAGAGGACGTTGATGATCTGAGCCCAGGGTGACGCCGTCAGCGTGTGGTTTGACACCAGCGCGTGCAGCGTGGACACGGCGCCGAAGACCTCGTAGACGACGAAGCCGATGATCGCGGCCACCACGTTGTTCATGACGCTGGCGAGCGCCATGAGGAGGACCACCAGGACCAGGATGTTGGCGGTCCCGGCCAGGAGGTTGGTGACCACGGCGCCGTAGTCGTAGCCGGTGCCTCCGTTTATCAGGAGCAGGGCCACGGTCAGCAGGGTGAGAACGGCGGTGAGCAGAGCGAGAACGATGAGGGTGGCCGCCGACTTCCCCACCGTGTACTGGAGCCGACTGATGGGCTTGACGAAGATGCCGACGGCGGCGCCGCTGTCGAGGTCGTTATAGATCACGGTCATCCCGATGGCGAAGCCGCTGATCAGGAGGAAGAACCCGACCACGCCATTGAAGGTGCTTAGCAGGAAGTACGACCGCTGGATCCCGGTCCGGAAGCCGGGCACGATGAGCGGCGCGATCCCGAGCACGACGATCAGCGCCACAGCGACCGTCACCAACGCCACCAGGAGGCGCCGGCGGCTCATCTCGAGGAGCGTGTACCGCGCGACGGCGGTCACTTCGCCTCGCCCTCGGCCATGAACGACGGAACGCCTCGATCGCGAGGCCCGCCTTCCGCCTTCTCTACCAGTTCCATGAAGACGTCCTCCAGGGTGCGGCCCTCGGGCACGATCTCGTCGATGGCTCCCTCCGCGAGCACGCGGCCCTGGCCGAGGATGGCGACCGTATCGGAAACGCGCTCCACTTCGCTCAGGAGGTGGCTGTTGAGCAGCACGGTGGTACCGCTGTCCTTGAGCCCGGTGATCAGCTCGCGAACGTCACGACGGCCCATGGGGTCCAGGTCCGCCGTAGGCTCGTCCAGGATCAGGAGCCGCGGACGGCCCAGGATGGCCTGGCCGAGTCCGAGCCGCTGCTTCATGCCCTTCGAGAAGTGGCGAAGCTGGCGACGCTCACCAGCCAGGCCGCACCACGCCAGCGTCTCGGGAATGCGGCGCGAGCGCTCGTCCGCAGAAAGGCCGAGCAACCGTCCGAAGTAGTCGAGGACCTCGGTTGCTCGCAGGAACTTGGGGAAGTCGGGATCCTCTGGCGCAAAGCCGATGCCGCTACGGGCCCTGCGGTCACCTGGTGCCGAGCCGAGCACCTCGATCGCTCCCCCGTCGGGTCGGACCAGGCCGGCGATCATCTTGACGATGCTGGTCTTGCCCGCGCCGTTCGGTCCGAGCAAACCGAAGACCTTCCCCTCCTGGATCTGAAGGCTCACTCCGTCCACTGCCAAGGGATCCGAGCGCCGGTAGCGCTTCCGCAGCGAGGTCGTCTCTACGGCGAAGGCCATCGGCAACTATAGTGCCCGTTTCGGTCAGCACGAGGTGTGGGGCGGCAAACGTCTGGTCGTGTTCAGGCGGCTCGTTCATAGACGTTTGTGCAATCCTCCGAGGCGAGCGGAGCGACCGTCTCCCCCTGCGATCGGCCGACGGCTTGGGAGCGGAGTCTCCAGCCCGAGCGATCGATCAGGAGGTGACGCCGCATGATCGAGCCCGCCCACCTCGTCGGACGCTAAGCGTGCTGCAAAGCTCGTGAATCCAAAAGAGATTCCGGAGCCATCCGATCAGACCGCGCCGCTGCGGTCGACTTGGAGTAGCTCTCGAGAGGCCTGCGGCGGCCGGCGGCCTCGGGCGCGAGTCCTGTGTGGTTAACCCCTACTGAGCCAGTTCGAAGTTGCTTGTGTCGTCTACTCTGAGTTGACGGAACTGAGCCCCTCCTCCGGGCCGCTCCCCTTTGTTCCGGGCCTTGCAGGGAAGGCCCGCACGACTCCCATCGGGCCCCGCGATACTTCCGCGGTCGTGCTGTACTCCTTCCTCTACGTGGTAGTCCGTTTCTTGCTGGAGACCCTGATCGGGCGCAGCCGGTCCGAGGCCAGGCTTCGGGCCGAGGTCTTGGCTCTACGCCACCAGCTCGCCGTGCTGGAGCGCCAGGTTGGGCGGCCTCGCTGGCAGCCCACCGATCGCCTGGTGCTGGCTGCGCTCAGCCCTGTCCTACCCAGGCCGGGCTGACGATCGCTCCTACCTAGACCTGAGACCCTGCTCCGCTGGCATCGGGAATTGGTCCGGCGCAAGTGGGCCGCGTATGGGCGCCGACCGCGTCGCCGCGGGCTCAAGGGCCGCAGCGAGCTGCATGACCTCATCTTGAAGCTGGCCAGCGAGAACGACGGCTGGGGGTACAGGCGGATCGTTGGCGAGCTGCGCAAGCTGGGTCACCGCTGTTCCAACCTCATCGTCCGCAAGGTGCTCCGCCGCCATGGCCTGGAGCCGGCACCGCGCCGCAGCCAGCGCTCGTGGCGGGAGTTCGTTCGCCATCACGCCGACCAGATCCTGGCCACGGACTTCTTCACCGTAGACACGGTCTGGCTGACCCGCCTCTACGTCCTCTTCTTTGTAGAGGTGGGCAGCCGCCGAGTTCATCTCGCCGGCAGCACCTACACCCCGACTGCGGAGTGGGGGTCCAGCAGGCGCGCAACCTGGCCTGGAAGCTCCAAGACGGCGCTCCGCGGGCGAAGTTCCTGCTCCGCGATCGGGACTCGAAGTTCACGGCCGCATTCGACGAGGTCTTCAAGAGCGAGGGCGCGGAGATCACCCACCTGCCATACCGGAGGCCAGTGGCAAACGCATTTGCGGAGCGCTGGGTGGGCTCTGCCAGGCGGGAGGTGTTGGACCGCATGCTGATCTTTGGCCGCCGGCACCTGGAAAAGGTGCTGGCTGAGTACATCGATCACTACACCTATGCCCGGCCGCACCAAGGAATCGATCAGCGTCGACCATGTGAGCCGGCCAACGTGATCCCACTGCGGACGGGGCGGGTCGAGCGCCGTGATCGGCTTGGTCCTCCGCGGGTACAGCCGGGGGGGCGGCCTGACGAGGTGACTGAGCAGGGGGTTAACCACACACGGCATCACGGTTGACGAATTGCGATCCGTGTTGTAGTGGCGAGGCGACGATGAAGCTCACGTATCGCATCATCCTGGAGCCTGGCGAGGAGGGTGGCTACGTGGTCAGCGTGCCGGCGCTCCCCGGCTGTTTCACCCAGGGAGCCAGTGTGGAGCAGGCTGTGGAGCGGGCGCATGAGGCGATCGAGGTCTATGTCGCTGGTCTGATCAAGAGTGGCGAGCAATTGCCGCCTGGCGACGCCTCGCCAGATGAGTCGATCGACGTGCCCGTGACCGTGACGGTCGCCGCCTTAGCAAAGAGGTCCCGGCCACTCACGGAGAGCGGGGTCACAACGGAGTTACGGCAATCCCCGGGACACACCGGCGCGATCCAGCAGTGGCTGGGTGCGCTGAGCCGGCACCCCGAATACAGGACGAAACTCCCGGCACACGAGAGGCTGTCAAGGATCACCACGATGCGGGCCTTTACCGCATGCTTCACGCGTCCGCACTGGCGCTTCGCAGGCGGTGCCTCATCCTGTCCGACGTGTTCACAGCGCGTGCACTGCATCCCGAGATCAAACGGCATCAGCCGGCACGGGCCATAACCTCGGACCCGTTCCCGCAATACGAAGTGGCACCATTCGGGTACTGCCGGACGGTGCCCGCTAACTCGAATACCGTTGGCCCTCACCGCTCGGTGCTGGCACTGTGCGGTGGGGAACGCGTCAGAGAGCTTGGCGCTGAATCCTGGAACAGTTCTCGCAACATATGTGCTTATATAGCTCACTTCTTCTCTTGGTTCGACGCCGGCAGTGACCTCCAGGGGCATCGCCGCCTGGTCGCCGGAGCTGCCAGCCATCGCCACGTCTTTCGAACGTCTGTCGCGTCGCCGCGCTCGTCGGCTCGAAGGTAAGCGGCCAGGGTGCTGCTCTGCGTTCCCATGGCAGGCCAACTCCCCAGGATGGCTGAGGGGTGCGGCGCTCTCCGGATGAGGTTTCGACCGGCGTCCCTCGCGCAACTCGCCGCAGTTCCCTCACGGCCGACGACGTAGTCGTGGCGGCTTTGCCTATTGACAATGCGGAGGCACGGGAGGATCGTCAGTCCACATCGCCGACACGTCGCCAGGGGTAAAGGAGGGTGTGAGATGAACACGTATAAGGAGCGACCTATCCGGCCGCGTGGCTATAGTGCGTGTGGCCCTTGGTTGATCTCCACTTGTCACAACTAGATGAGGCGGAGGCCATCGCGGCGACACGATCGAGATGGACAGATAGTCCGAGAGTGATGTGACGATCGACCGTCCTGGCGTCGGCCGCGGGGCGAGCGAGGACCGACCCTTCATCGCCGAGGACTTCGTCTTCGATCCCGGCGCGTTCACCGCAACGCGCGATCTCGCGGTGGTGCACGAGGAGGTGTTCCTCGAGGAGACGCCGCTCGCGGTGTTGCGGCAGATCCACTTGGAGCATCGCGCGCGACCCCACACGGCGGTCACGCTCCGATGCGCCCTCTGCTGGAACGGCTTTCGTGACGCGCTGACGCTCCTCGAACGCTTCCCGCGCTCGTTCCAGCGCGCGATCCCCCCGAACGCCGTCGTGAACACGGCCGAGCGCTACGGGATCGGTGACGCGGGCGTGGCCTGGGCGTGGTCGGGCACGGGCGAGCCCGATGTCCTCGCATTCGTCCGCAACAACGTCTACGCAAGCTTCACCGGCCACGACGCGGCCGAGATTGTGCGCCTCGCGGCCCGCGAGCTCGACGAGGCCGTGACGCGGCTGCGCACGAGCGGGCCATACGCAGACGCGCCGACCGGGGCCCTCGACGAGGTGCGACGCCGTGTTCCCGAGGTGGCGCGGGTCGCCTCCGGCGGACGACTCGATCTCGGTGCCGTCCCCACCGATCCGAACACGCGCGTGTTCTTCCTCAGCACAGGCGGATCGGTGAATCGCTCGCCGGAGCGCGCTGAGCAGTGGTACTACCGGGCCGGAGCTACGAAGGGCCGGCACGAGATCGTCGCGTTGCGCGTCGGCCGCGGCATCCTGCCGGTGCGCGAGCGGCTCGTCGTCGAGGTCGAGTAAGGAACGCGGCCGTGAACATTGCTCTCAAGACGATCACGTTCAACCACGACACCGCTTCGGCATCGACCTCGGCGATGAACATTCGACGGAACAAGGACTTCGAGGTCTCGATCCCCGAATACGACGCGGCGATCCCGCGAACTCCGGCCGAGTCGTGCGCTGCCTACGCGAAGCTCGAGACGACTGCGCAGAACGTCTTCGTCCGGACGGTGTTCACCGGGAGCGGCGGCGGGAACCCGCACTTCGAGGTCCAGGCGCTGGGAGGAGGCGTGCTCGGCGCGCTCGATCCGCAGTCGATCGACTTCACCGGCGGCGCGACGACGAAGACCGTCGACTTCCCTCTCACGCATCGGAACTTCGCGGCGATCGCGCGGCAGGACGTCACCTGGCAATGGCAGTTCCGTGATCAGGGGAATCCGAATTGGCAGTCTCTGGTGAGCACATCGCACCGCATCTACGTCGTGCTCAAGGTCCCGCCCGCGCCCTGGACGCAGACGCCCGCGGATAAGCGAAATCCGTGGACCGACCTGCTCGACTTCTCGTGCGTTATCGCGACGGAGGCACAGTCAGCGGGCGACGCTGCGGAGCTCATCACGAAGAAGGTCCACACCGGCTATTCGCTGCGCTACGACATCCAGAGCGGCGCACCTCGCTACGGCTTCGTGCTGACCGGCAGCTCGTTGCAGCTGACGAACTGGATCAACTACGTGCTTAAGGGGAACGCGCCGGCGACGCCGATCTTCTGCAACGCGACCGCCGAGCAGTACAAGGACTTCTGGATTGTTAACTGCTACGACTGCGCGGCCTCAGCCGCGCTCATGGCGAAACTCGTCGGCGCCGATTCCGACTATTACTTCCACTCGCCGTTCGGCTATCTGAACTACGTGGAGCCGATCGGGCGAGGGAAGTGCAACAACCCCTTCTATCAGTGCCAGGGCGGTGCCACGGCCGCCGTCGGACCGGACGACGCGCGCACGTCGTTCGGCAACCACGCGTACCAGAAGCTCGGCGGCACCAAGAACTACGATGCGTGCATGCGCGAGTGGCTCTCGCCGCTCGCGAAGTTCCTGCTGATCCTCGTCTGGTTCATTCTCCTCATCATCAGCTTTGGCACGATCAACGCGAAGAATCTGCTCCTGCGTGCCGGCGGCTGGCTCATCGACCTCACGCAGGCCGACTACAACACGCGCACCATCGACACGGACCAGCCGTTCGAAGCCGCCGCCGCATCAGGCGGCACACAGGCGCTGCAGACGCTGAACTTCAGCGTCACGTAGTTCGGCGCGCGGCGGCTATGGCCGCCGTCGCTCGCGCCTCCTCCGCTGGCTTGCGGCGAACTCGTCGCAGGCTGAGGTCAACTCGTTCCGGGTCCTTCCGTCAGCTCCTCCAGCTGTCTCAGCAGCTCGGGGGATAGGCCAGCCTAGAGGCCGTCCGAGCATGTAACCATCCGCAGCTCACGGCCGCCTTGAAGACCGCATAGTCTTGCTCGTTCTGGTCCGCGTACGTTTCGGCGAAGGAGGCGAGTGCACGGTCGAACGCGTTGCTCGTGCCGATATTAGCTCGCGATCGCAATCGGGTCTCCCGAGCGGGCGTGGTGTAGGGCGGCGAGCGTCGGTTCTCGACGACGAGGGGCCGACGGCTGCGGAGGGCGGCGACAAGGGTGGCCTGTGCGAGCCGGACGAGTTCGAGATCGCGGTAGGCTCGACGACCTGTCGTCAGATCGCCGTGCAGCATTTTGCCCCATGGGGTGCATTTATCGGTCGGCACGATGCGGAGGTTTGCGCCTGTAAAAGCTCAGTTGATACCCTGCATCATCTCTGTCATGGGGCGATCCGATGCGATCGCGACAAGGTGGGCGGCCGGCGACTTGACTGCGTCCCGGTCCCGGCCAACACACTTTGTCCGTAGGGCCCGTGCATCCAGATCGGCTTCGGCGCCGTACAGGGTCAGGCAGCCTGCCGCGAATACTCGTTGATCAGCCCGTGCACGCGCGTGCGGCGGATCACTTCTCCGCCGGTTGCTGCAGGGATCACAGTCGGCCCGCGCGGCGGTCGCAGCTCCAAGCTGCGATGCGGTCGGTGCCCGTTGTAGTGCTCGACGTACTCTGCCAGAATCGCCTCCAGGTGCCGCCGGCCAACGATCAACAGCCAGTCCAGGCACTCGCGGCGGACACCGGAGACCCAGCGTTCGCAACGTGAATTCGCATTCGGCGCCCGCACCGGAGTCCGGATGACCTCCAGGCCCTCGGCTCGAAAGACGGCATCGAAGGCGGCCGGGAAGTTGGCATCGCGATCGTGGATCAGGAAACGAGGCTTGACCTCCGCCTCCTGGAGCTCCCAGGCCAGGTTCCGCGCCTGCTGGGCGGCCCAGCCTCCGCCCGGGTGCTCGCTGCAGGCAGTGAACAGGATCCGCCGGCTGGCCAGCTCCAGGAAGAACAAGACGTAAAGGCGCTTCAAGAAGACGGTGTCCACCATCAAGTAGTCACAGGCCAGAATGGCCCTGCCGTGAGCCTGCAGGAAGCGATGCCAGGTGAGCCCTGCTCGCCGCGGTGCGGGCGGGATGCGGTGACGGCGGAGCAGGTTGCGGATGCTGGTCGAGGAGACGCGATGGTCGAGTTTGACCAGCTCGCCGCGGATGCCCACGTAACCCCAGAGCGGGTTCTCCCCAGCCAGCCTCAGCACCAGCTCCCGGCACTCGGCCGACAGCTTCGGGCGACCGGGACCGCGGCGTCGGCCAAAGGCTGCCCAGCGACGATGGACCAGCGCCCTGTGCCAGCCCAGCATGGTGGCCGGCTGCACCAGGAGCAGAGCACTGGCCCATAGCTTGCGGCCGAGGGCAGCCAGGATCAAGCGATCGGCCACCCGCCAGCGAGGTCGTGGAGTTGTGCGTCGGAGGACCAGCAGCTGCTGGCGGAGGACGAGAAGTTCGAGATCGCGATCGGCGGTTGGGCGGCCACGGAGGAGGAGGAGATCGATCAGCAGACGGAGGAGGGCATAAAGGAGGGCCAGCAGCACGGGCGGGCGTCTCCGGTCCCAGCGCGATGGGCGCCACGGTAGACCTGAGCCGGCTAGTCGCGCAGGCCGGTGGCAGGCATCATCTACCCGATTCCTGCTCTCCTTCAGCCCGACAGACGAAGCTCGACGCCAGTGCAGGGTCGCCGTGGCCCTTGTACACAGCGATGGACGGGAACAGGCAGATCGGTCGAGACTGCGTGACCGCGCCGCTGGAGCTGCGAACGACGCCGTTCAGCGTCTGCGGAGCCTTGCCGTGCTCAACCCAGTCGATGACGGCGCTCAGAGGGCTGTCGGGCTGAGGCCCCGGGCCTCCAGCACAGTGGCCGACGCCCGGCGCGAGGAAGAGCCGGGCGAAGCTCCTCGTCCTCTCGACACCGCCCATCGTGTCCGCGACGCGCTGGTAGTAGTTGATCGATCCCTGCGGGAAGATCAGCTGATCGGCCTGGCCGTGCCAGATCACCAGCTTTCCGCCGGCCTTCTTGAACGCGCTAAGGTCCGGATTGTCGGTGCCGATGACGTTCGAGTACATCTCGACCGACTGCTGGAACAGCTGGTCGTACTGGTCGAACGTCGTCGTCGTCCAGTCCCAGGCGCCGCCCAGTGACACGGGCGGGGTCTCCTGCACCCACGTCCCGAGGTGGGCCAGCGCGATCGGGAACGGTGCCGGGACGGTCGTGCTGCCCGACGTCGTCGTGTTGGCGAGGCCGCTGAACGAGGTACCCCATGTCAGCCCATACCAGAGGAACGTCCCGTTGGTCGTTCGCGGGCCGGCCACGATCCTCGCCACGATGGCGGCGTCCTGCGCCGTGATGGTTCCGCACGGCGTGCTCGTCCCGACCAGCGTCGCCGGGTCGAACCTGCAGGCCAACGGGTCGCCGATCACCCCGTCGGCGACGCCGTCGCCGAACTTGTCGCACGCGTTGATCGCCGCGGTCTGGAACGCCGCGAGCTTGCACTGAGGCAGGACGTCGCCTCCCCTGACCATGACGAGCTCTGGCCAGAGCTCCGCCGGGATGAACTTCTGCCAGTTGATCGCTGGTGCGGCGGAGAGGATGCCGTTGTAGTCCTGCGGGTAGCGCTGCGCCTCCGCGAGGCCCTGGCGCCCGCCCGTGGAGCAGCCGTTCCAGTAGGAGAACTTCGCCCCTGTCCCGAAGAAAGCAGCGGTCACGGCCTTGCCGACGACGGCGAGGTCGTGCAGCCCGCGGTAGGAGAAATCCTCGATCAGCGGCCAGTTCAAATGACCGCTGCTGGTGAGCGCGAACGAGCCCGTGAACGACGACGTGCCCGTGTGACCACCGTCGGTGACGGCCGCCGAGAACCCGGCGGCAACAGGCCCGGCGAGCGAGTTCGGGCTGCCCGTGCTGTAGCCGCCACCACCGACGCCCTGGAAGCGGCCGTTCCAGCCGCTGACCGGCATCCACACGTCGATGCCGATCTGGTCGTTCACCCCCGGCGAGGTGACGGTCGCGTGGACGCGGCAGGTCTCGGGGACCGGGGTCGGGGGCGCGCCCGGGAACGGGCCGGGAACGCTTCCGGCAGGCGTGTCGACGGCGCTGTTGACGACCGTGTTCGCGAGAGACAGGCCGGTCAGGCTCCCGCACGACACGGCCGGTGACGTGGACGACGCTCCTGCTGCGTGGTAGGTCGTTGCCGCGGCCGGCGGTCCAACCACGACCGATGCCCCGAGGACCGCGACTGCAAAGACAACCCCGCGTGGGATCCGCCTGATTCTCATCGTACCCTCCTTTTGGATGCCGCCTCGTAGGAGTTTGCCGGCGGTCGGTATGGCGTGCCGGGATGGGCGGGCGCCTCACGAAGCTTGTAACGGAAGATCTTGCCCATCGCCGTCCTGGGTAGCTCGTCCACGAAGTTGAAGGCGCGCCGGCACCTGTAGTGGGCCAGCACCGCCCGCATGTACTCACGCAGGTCCCACACCATCGCCGCGTCCCCGTGGCGGCCTGGCTGCAGCACCACGAACGCCTCCGGAGGCATGAGGCGCTGCTCGTCCGCGATGCCCACGACCGCGCACTCCAGCACCGCCGGGCGCTACGCTGATCCCGGACTCCACCTCGGAGGGGCTGACCCAGATGCCGCTCACCTTCAGCATGTGGTCGCTGTGCCCCCTGGAGCGTGCGGTCCGCGTCGCGCACGAACTGGTCACCCGTGTCGATCCAATCGCCCTGGATTGGCCAGCGGTGTGGTCGACGACGGCTTCAGCACCACAGCGTCACCGGCCGCGCTCGCCGGCGCCACCTGCCGTGGCCCCGTGGGATCTCTGCCCGCTCTTTCGCCGCCATGTGGCCCCAGGCACGCTGGGCGCGGACCGCCGCGCGGACAGCACGGTGCACGTCCTCGGCGCCTCCATTTGGGACCTCCCCGACCACCGCGCCGGTGGCAGGGTTCATCAACTGGTACGTAGTGACCGGAGGTCGCATGCGCGCGCTCGCCCTGGATGATCACCAGCGGTCATTGTCGTGGACGCCGAACAGGTCGTTGCCGACCCACGTCAAGCCGTCGTCCGGTAGGAGCGCTTGCACGCCAACGAAGTTGGCCGCATCGTCGATACTGCCCACGACCCGTCACTGCCGGTTGCCCATGGACCTCGTCCTTCTCTCTCCCCCACCGCCTCTCTGGAGGCGGCCGAAGTCCCTACCTGCGCTCATCGGCCCTCCAAGGGGAGGGGGAACAGCCTCGTGTGTCGTATTCTCGACGAAAGACGCACCTCTTGCAATATCGCCCCCTCTATTGCTGCTCAACAGAAATGGAGCGCTCGAGTGGCCCGCGGACCCGGCCCAGATCGTCGGCGGGCTTGGGACCTGGACTCTCAGCGCCCGCTACACTTGGCCAGGAACTCCCGCATACGCCGGCTCCGGTGCGACGGCAGCTCGTCCCAGAGCAGGATCACCTGCTGGCCACTGAAGTGGCGACGGAGGTCGCGGACGAACTCGATCAGGCTCTCGTCGTTCTGGGTGCCGGGGCGAGTCTGGAACTAGAGGCGGGCTCGCCACCCGTCCCAGCGGTAGGCCAGCGCCGCGGCCATCGAGATCCGCTTCCAGTTGAAGCGGTGGCGGAGAACCGGGGTCTGGCCGCGGGGTGCCCAGGTGCGCCGGACAACGGGCGTCAGCGAGGCGCCGCTCTCATCCTCGAAGACGATCCAGGCCCGCTTCCGGCAGGCGGATTTTTATCCGCGGCCACTCCTCGCGCACCCAGCGCTGGACCTCCGCGTCGTCGCACTCGATGGCCTGCCGAGCCGGCTTCTGCCAAGCTCCAGCCCAGCCGACCAAGCAGCTTCCAGACCTGACCCGGGTGGTACTCCACGCCGGTGACCTTGGCGATCACCTCGGTCACCCGATCCACCGTCCAGAGGTCGGTGCTGAAGCCGTTGGCACGGGCCTCCTTCATCAAGGCGTTCCTCACCCGGCGCACGCCGGCCGCCGTCAGCTGGGACGGGCGACCGGAGGTCCCCACCTTCCGCAGGCCCTTGCTGCCCGACTCCTGCCAGTCGTGATGCCAGCGGGTCGCGCTCTGGCGCGACACCCCCAGCCGGCGTGCGACCTCCGCCGGCCAGACTTCCTGGCGAAAGAGGCGGCCCGCTTCGAGCCGCCGCTGCTCCAGGACCTCGCGGTCCCGGCCAGCATTCCTCCCACCCGAGCCCCTCTCGGAACGTGTGCTGCGACGTGGCGCATGGTGGGCTATGGCTGCGGGACCTCGGGGCGGTCGATGATCCGGAGCCACGAGCCATCGGGCTGGCGGCGCAACACCTGCACGCGCATGCCCGTTTTGTCCGCCGAGTGGGTTGAGGTCAGGGCCAAGTCCTCGAACCGGACAGTGGGCAGCGGCGTCTCGCTGCCAAACCTCACCCCTGCGTCGACCATCCGCTGGTACACGGCTCGGATCGCCTCCCGCCCGGTCGTCGGCTGATCGGCTGGGTACGCCAACACCGCCTGCGGCTCGTAGAGGGCCGCGACGCCGGCCGCGTCGCCGGCATTGAGGCGCTCGACAACCAGCCGCGTCACATCCTCAGGCTCCATAGCCGTCACCTCACCGCTCATGTCGAACCTCCTCAAGTGAGTGAACGCTGGCGGTGCCGGGCGGCCCGTCGCCGCAGACGCGCCTTCGCTCGGGGAACCGTCGCATGCCTCTCCCCGGCAGAGACGGGCCCGCCGGCGACTGCTCGCCGCCGCCGGGGCCATGTCCGCAATCGCTGTCAACCAATGACCATGTTGCCACCGGTGGTCGTCACCTGTTAGCCGGGACCCTTTAGGCCAGCTTCCTCTCGTCGGTCAGCGTCCTCGGGCATCCCGAAAAGCAACCAGAGAGCCGAGGCCGAGCTCCCCGACCGCACAAGTCCAGGAAGATGTTATCAGTCGACAACGACGGTATCAGCGCTTTGGACTATGCCGTTGTCAGATCTGAACTCACGATTGGCTCCGGAGCACGGATTCGAACCGTGAACCTTGCGGTTAACAGCCTTACCGGATGCATCCCCGACGGTCCCTGCCGGTCCCTCTGCATCCCCGTTCGTAATACGAATCGGCTACGCGCCATCCCCGCTGGTCCCCGCGCATCCCCGCCCGTGCCCAGGATTCCGTTATCAATCGGTTATCAGTGGAGGCTGGGCTGTAAAGTCTCAGCTGCCGGGGTACACCGGTCCCTCGCCACGCCCGCCCCTCGCCAGTGAGCGAAGTCCGAGCGCGCGGGCTGTCTCCGCAGCGCCGTCGGTTGTCTCGGGACCCGAAGCAAGATCCACGAGCCACACGCCGTCGACCCGCCGTGCGACCTGCCACTGCAGCCCGCACAGCCAGGTCCTGATGGGCCGGGGCCATGGCCAATTCGCTGAGCTGGGACCGGCGCTGGACCGAGCCCTGTCACAATGCGAGAGGGGATGTCTGAGCAGGAGCTGGACGCCTACCTGGCGCAGGTGGAGGAGCCCAAACGCGCCACCCTGCAGCAGCTGCGCGAGGCGATCCGGAGCATCGTCCCCGCCGCCGAGGAGGGCATGTCCTACGGCTGCCCGGCTTTCCGGCTGAATGGCAAGGTCATCGCCGGCTTCGCCGCCTTCTCGAATCACCTGAGCTACCTGCCCCACAGCGGCTCGGTGCTGGGCAAGCTCCAGAAGGACCTCGAGGGCTACGGGGGCACGCGCTGCACTTCCCGGTCGACCGGCCACTGCCCAAGCCACTGGTGAAGAAGCTGATCGACGTGAAGCTCGAAGAGCTGAAGTCCCGCAGTTAGCCTCGTTGGCCGTCCTTTCGTTAGTCCACGCCCAAGGACTGAGGGGCCGCCAGGGGCGCCGGCAAGCTCGCCGATTACCAGCGGGCAACGTGAACGATCTTGGCCATGTCGGGCTCACCTTGGGGAGGTTCGAATAACTACGTGTAAGGTGCACCTTCGGCCGCCCATGTGCTGCCGCGCCTTGTCAAGCCACGACAGCGTTGGTGGCTACTCAGGGGTCGGCGCAGGCCCGGCCCCAAACCATGGACAGCGAGGCCCAACTGCGTTGGTCGGTGCGAGACCGGGGCGGTTCGGGTCACCTGCATTTATCGTCGCGAGGTCGATGGTTGGAAGCCGTGCACCGGCACGCTGACCCGAGGGTCTCGCGTCAGACCGCCGAATCGGTGATTCAGACATAGCGGGGAGCGACAGGGCGACCCACCGTCGCAACTTCTCTCGCGCGAAGTGTCAGGCGCTCCTCAGCATCGCTTCGCCCGCCCCGTTCAGAGCTTCAGATCACTTCGCCGGCTGTGCCCTGGTCGCGGAGCGCTGGTTGGAGCTACGAAGCCGAGCGTTGGTAAGACGACACTTCACAGTGCCGCGTAGGCCACGTCGGGCGCCCGGAAGAAGCTGCTCACCAAGGCCGGCAGCTTCTGCAAGCTGCGCAGGCATCGCATGACCTTGACGGTCAGATCGGCTTTGTCAGTCACGGTCTGCCGGCCTACCTTTTGGTGCTTGACGTATTTCCATACGAACTCGTCCGGGTTCAGCTCCGGCGAATAACCGGGCAGGAAGAACAGCCGCAACCGGCCTTCAGTGGACTCCACGAACCGGGTCACGATCTTGGCCCGATGGGAGGGATGT
>Ga0070699_100000505_pt1 | contig 37052 bp, 20 predicted proteins | sample KBSK1503metaG_FD_65473 | JGI IMG/M metagenome (GOLD analysis project Ga0070699, IMG submission 65473) | Corn, switchgrass and miscanthus rhizosphere microbial communities from Kellogg Biological Station, Michigan, USA - KBS K1-50-3 metaG | ecosystem: Host-associated > Plants > Roots >... | reverse complement strand
TGCGCAGCGAGACCTATGTGGAGAACGGCAGCACCTCGATCGAGGTTGCAAATACGAGCCCTGGTGAAGCGATCACATACAATCGCATAACCTCTACGGGCCAATAGCGCTATTTCGAGATCGTGTCCCGCGGGAGACCGACCCGGTCAGGAACGGGCCGTTTCCCGGCTCAGGCACATTCAAAGGCCTCTCCAAGCTCCCTTAGGCTTATAATTCCCCTCCACCCTTATCGAGTTGGAGGTGCCCCATGCATCGCGCCCGCCTCGCTCGCCTGCCACTCCGGTGGCGTCCTTCGAAACTCCCGATCGCTATTTTCGTCGTCATCGCCCTGTTTGCCACGCCGCGCCTGGCCGCTGCTTCGTCCATCACGCACCGCATCCTCATCGATCCTGTGGGGGAGCACACCGGGGACGTGTTCGGCTCCTCGGTCGCGTGGGTCGGCGACGTGAACGGAGATGGCTACGATGACCTCCTCATCGGAGCGTTCCGCTACCCCGAGATCGCCAGTGTTGGGCAGGCGTATCTCTACTTCGGCGGGCCGGCGATCGACTTGGTAGCCGACCTCGTCATCCCTGCTCCGGCCGGCGAGTCGGGGTGGTTTGGGGTCAGCGTCGCCTCGGCCGGTGACTTCAACGGCGACGGCTACCCGGACTTCATCATCGGGGCGCAGCAGGCCGGCTACGAGGGCAAGGCCTTCATCTACTACGGTGGGCCGTCGCTCGACGCCACACCGGACTTCACGCTGACTGGCGAGTCGACGGGGGCAATCACCGCGTTCGGCGCCTCCGTCGCGTCGGCGGGAGACATGAACGAGGATGGCTTCGACGACGTGATCGTGGGCGCACCGTGGTACGGAGGCGGCGGAAACAAGCCGGGTCGCGCGTACGTGTTCTTCGGAGGCGCCGCGCCCGATGCGGTCCCGGACCGCGTGTTTTCGGGCGTCGGATTCTACGATCAGCTGGGTACCGTGGTGGGCAGCGCAGGAGACATGAACGGCGATGGACACCGCGACCTGTTCGCCTCCGCTCCGAACAACGATACGGCCGCACTCAATGCCGGTCTCATCTACGTCTGGTTCGGAGGGCCGGCGTTCGATACGACCCCCGATCTCACCCTCCTCGGTTCCGGGGTCAACGAGCATCTCATGAACGCGGCGAACGCAGGCGATGTCAATGCCGACGGGTTCTCGGACCTGATCGGCGCTGGGAGGGGCCAGGTACGCGTCTGGTTCGGCGGCTCGTTTCCCAATTCGGTCTCGGACCTCACGCTCGCGCGCAGCTACGCCAGCGTCGCCGGTGCCGGGGACGTGGACGGCGATGGGATCGACGACTTCGTGGTCGGCTCCATATATGACATTGGCGGCCGTGTGTCCGTCTACCTTGGCGGCAGCGGCGTCGACACCCTTGAGGACCTGTACTACGTCGGCGATGACTCCGGCGCAGCCGTCGGCCTATGTGTCGCTGGCGGGGGACACGTGGACGGCCCCGGCCCCTCGGATCTGATCACCAGCGCCTACTGGGACCCGGAGGCGATTGGCTACAACATGGGGCGCGTCTACGTCTTCGCGAACTCGAGCTCGCCGACCGCCGTTCCCGACCCAGGTGGATCGTCTCCCCCTACTGCTCCCCCGAGAAAAAGGCCCCTTGTTCCGGCTATCCGCTAGCGTTCCTGAGCCAGACCCCGCGAGCCCCCGAGGGTCCCACAGCTTCTGAAGCGCGCCAGTTCCCCTGAGGCCGCGCAGGAGGCGAACCGCCGCCGCCGGCACTCTTTCGGATAGCGCGGGGGACCATGTGTCTTTCGCGTGAATTTGAAGTAAATGCGCTAGTGTTGTTGCGTTTATTCTTTTCGCAATATGTCGCCCTGTCACGGTTGACTTTCAAAGCGCTTCCATTCGGCCATCAGATGGCTGGTGACTGCATCTCAGCGTCCGAGAAGAATGTGACCGACTTGCTGATCTGAGCTGGGCTTCTCAGAAGGCACGAAAGATGCCTTGTGGTGTGGGTTGCTCGACTACACAATGGAGCTCCGCTAACTCTGCAGAGGCGCAGTTGGCGCCGGGAAGTCGGTTCCTTCCTCCGAGCTCTGTGAACTTCAGCCGCAGACTTCGCAATGGCCGATAGAGAATGGTCTGGAAATCATCCGTGCGGAGCCGACATATTCCGAAGGAATAATGGAACGAACACTAGCGCATTTACTTGAAAAACCTATGTAAAGACATGGTCCTCCGGCTCGGCCAACGCCAAGGAGCTCGCGACTTTCGGACGGTCGGTTCCCATGATTTTCTATGGTCGCGCCCGCCACGGCGCTCGAGTTTGAGCTGTACTGGACCAAGCACTAGGTTGCTCTTAGCAGTTTTCGTGCAGATTCATGCGCGAAAGTGATTCGTTCCGGAGATCCGCTAGCGTCCATTCGCGGCGCGCTGTTGGTCCCCGGGCTGCTCTCGCCGGCGAACACGCCTGTCGTCAGGAGAAACGTAGCCTGACCGGGCATGGAATCATTGACGTCCAGCGGATCCCTGCCGGGGTAGGAATTTGAATGATGACTTACTGAGTCGTATAGTTGAAAGCAACGTTCCCCCGGTAACGGAAGAGTGGTGTCCCCGATGCACACAGGGCGCGCGCTTCATCGTTACCTCAATCTCACTCGAACTTGGGTTGTCGGACAGGCTGCGATCTCCGCCAGGAGGGCGGCTCGCATCCGATCACCGCCCCGCGATGCCCGGAGGCTTCCGGGCAATCTCATTTGGGTGCGGGTAGGCTTCTCCCGACCTACCCGCTTTTTAACCTCGGCCCGCACGGCGATGGTGAATGAATGAGACTACTTGTTCACTGGGTATTGAGCGGGCTGGCGATGCTGCTGGTCGCAAATTTCGTTCCTGGATTCGTGGTAACGGGCTTTGTCGCCGCGCTGATCGCGGCCGCCGTCTATGGTCTGGTCAATGCCACGCTCGGCCTGGTGCTGAAGGTGCTGACCCTCCCGCTCTCCCTAGTGACGTTCGGCGCCTTCCTGCTGATTATCAACGCACTGATGCTGCAGTTTGCGGCGGCGCTCCTGCCGGGCATCGAGGTGCGCGGTTTCTGGCCCGCCTTCTGGGCGGCGCTCTTATTGGCCGTGCTCGGCATGGTGATCCGCGGCGTGATGCGCGACGAACCGCGCGAACCCGAGTGAGCGCCGAAGTGCTCTGCTTCAGCCGGGCGCCTATGTCGGCGCCCGGCTGGCCCCCTGGCCCCAAGAAAAAGCCCGGCGAGGATCTGAATCCGGTACTTTTACAGGAAGTTCGCCTCGACGTTCTTGACGCCCTGGGTGGTCCTGGCGACCTCTACGGCCTGCTTCCTTTCCGCCTCATTGGGAACCGTGCCGGTCAGGAACACCACGCCTTCGCGTGTATCGACGTCGATGCGCAGGCCCTTGACGAGCGGATCTTCCAGCAGGCGTGCCTTCACCCGCATGGTGATCCCCGCGTCGTCGATGTGCTCACCGACAGTTCGATCCGGCTCGGGAGCGTCGCCCGATGCGGAGGCGACCTTCACCGAGATCATGTCCACGACTTCCTTAACCCCGCTGGTTTCTCCAGCCAGCTTTAGCGCGCGATCTTTGGCCTCCTGGCTGTCGATGTTCCCGGTCAAGGTCACCACTCCATTGGTCGTCGCCACGTTGATTTCAGAAGCATTGACCTGACTGTCCGCGGCGAGCTTGGTCTTGACCAGGCCGGTGATCCCCGCATCCGTGCTTCCCTGGCAGGAAACGATCAGGAAGGCAACTGCCGCGAGGACGAGAATCGGGTTGACCTTATGTTTTCTCATGGCTCCTCCTTGGCATTTGACATCCTCTTACCGTAGCGCACTTCAAAGGTGGTGCCCATAGGGGAAATACTGTAGATCGATTATTCGGTCATCAGGATGAAGGTGGAGAAGCCCTGAAATCAGGACAGATAACCGCAGTGGTGATGCCGCGCAAACATGCGCCGCAAGGAAGCTCGCAGACGCGGTCGGTTATTTCTCACGGCATTGAGATATTCTTCGAGCCACACCCGCTATTGGGCATCACAGGACGCAATTTTCAAATCATCGGCAAAAAAACCCGTGACATTTCCATGTGCCATGGATGTGGCATGTTCGTTGCAAATTTTCGACGTGAATGATGCCCACCGGCACGAAGTCGCCTCTCGTACGATCCCGATCGCATTGTGGTCTTTCGCCGGTGGAGAAAGGATGGTCACCATGACACGACGAAGCAGTACGAATTTCGTGCTCAAGCTGATAGTGGTGCTCCTGATCATGCTGGCAGCCGGCACATTCCCCTTGGGCTCAATGGCTGGCTGGAATCCGAGTCCGGAGACGAGGTCGAAGCGCACCTGGTCCGCATCGGTGTCACCGGCTGACAGGCCTATGACAGAAGCGAAGACCAAGCGGCCGGGCATTCTCGTGGGGTCCGGGGATTCGACATGGTACGGCTACTATTGGAGCGAGCCGGGTTTCACTCTGGACCACCGTAGAAAAGCCGCCAAGGAGGAAACGCCGGCGAATACCGCTCAAATGAGCGTGAAGAAGCCTGAGCCTCGCCATGGATGTCTCCGAAGGGGAGGTTTATGACATCCGCTATCATCTGAAACGGGGCGAAGGAACCGACTCGCAATCCGGCGTCCGCATTGGAGAGCTGTGATTCAGGTGTGAAATTCGCGGTATAGGCGAACGGAGCCGCGAATGCTGGTGTCTGGTCGCTAAGAGGGGCCACGCGCACATCGTTGTCTGGCGACCTCCTCCTGCTCGGGCGGGAAGTATCTGCCCTTCAACCGCTCACACTCCCGTGCCGTCTGCGCCGTGAGGTTCTGTTGGCCCACGCAGCACCAGCCCTTGGGCTCGCTGGGACCGATCCCCTCGAGACGCGCGCTCACCGGGAACGCGGAGCCGGATGGCTTGACTGCGAGGAAACCGTGATGGTCGCCGTAAGCAGTCGGGGAGAAGCGGACGGCTATCTGGCAGCGGCTCCCCTCATCGAGGACTTTCCCGGAACAATCTCCACTAGCCGTGAAGTGCGGGCTTGGATTCCCACCTCCCAGCATGGAAGCGAAGTCCGTCCCGGCACCGCCGCCCGCGAGAACCGTGACGCTCTCGATGGTGAGAGTGCCGGGGCCGGTCTTCGTGACGACGATGGTCTGCGGTTCCGAGGCCAGGTTGAGCCGCACGGCCGTGAAGCTCAGCGACGGAGGATCGAGGACCAGTGATGATTGACCGACCGCCTCGCCTTTGAGATCGATCGTCGCGAGAGCTTTTCTCGCGCTTCCATCCTGAGCCGCGAGCGTGAGGGTTGCGGCCCGCTCTCCGGTAGCGCGCGGTGCGAATCGAACCCGGATCGTGCAAGACGGAACGGCGTTCAGGACTCTGCCCTCGCAGCCGTCCCTCGCGATGGAGAAATCGCGCCGATCCCTCCCCGACACTGTGGCCTTCGCGAATCGGGATGACGCACTCCGGCTGGGCGTCACGTGGATGTCGCGATCCGTGCGCGAGCCCCGGGGCGTCGCCCGGAAGATGACCGGGTTCGGGTCGATTTGGAGATCCGGTGGCACGATGCCGGTGCCGGCCAGGGCGATCCGGATGGGCTGGGAAGGAGCGCGGGGCACGACCTCGAGTTGTCCGGAGCGAAGTCCCGCCGCGCGCGGCACGAAGACCAGCTCGAGCCGGCACGACTGTCCCCCGTCAAGAGCCTGGCCGCTGCAGCCATCCGCCAGGACCCGAAACTCCGCATTCGGGTCCATCGCTATTCGGGCGATATGCACAGGCGAATGTCCTTCCACACCGACGGTCAAACGCCTCCTTTCCCCGGCCCTGGCGAGGTTCGCTCGTCCAAAATCCAACGATGACGGTTGCGGGACTAGCTTCGACACGGAAATGAGAACGGGGTGGGAATCTGGTTGAGTTGTCGCGGACCCAACGCTCACTCCATAGAGCCCGACCACGAGGGGCCCGTCCTCCGCATTGTCGGTTACGAGCAGCTCGCCGTGTTCTTCGCCCAGTCCGAGGAACCGCAGATCCACGGAGCAGGACTCGCCATGCAAAAGGTATGCATGGCCACATGTCTCGCGCAAGATCGTGAACGCCGCGGCGTCCGGCCCTCGAACCGTCACCGCGTGGATCCGCAAGGGGAAGCTTCCTGCGCTGGTGATCGTGACGCGCCGTGGCTCGCCTTTGACCTGGAACTCCTGCGCAGCAGGATTTGCTGATGCGGCCGCATCAGGAAGCGGCTTCGTTTCGAGGAGATACACGGCCATCATCGCGAGCGCTATGCCAGCGAGGATCCTGGCACCCGGACCTGAGCGACGGTCCCCGTCTTCACGACGACGTGGGTCGTCCTGACCGGTGATGTGTACGCGGAATCGAATCTCGCGCATCGTCTCGCGGCTAGGACCCGGACGCCGCTTTCTTCTTGTCCGGCTCTTCGAGAATGAGCCGGCCCGTGACCTCGAGAGGCTCCGGCCGCGCCTTTTCTGGCATCTCTTTTCCTGACTTCATGAAGGCGGAGATCCTATCCGCGCCACCGACGAGGACGATGAACGTGAGGAACGTGTCCATGAGTCCACGCACCGAAGTCTCAGACGCTGATGCTGCGGGCACGAATCCCAGCGTCGAGAGAATCCCGACCTCAGGGTAGCTCCAGAGGAAGAGCGCCACGAGGGCCGAGGAGAAAAGGTAGTAGAGCAGCTTGGATCTCTTTTCGGCCGCCGGTTGTGTAGCCGCTGTGCCCGGTTCCGTGACGATACCAGTCATGGAGAGCAGAAAAATCGCAGCCGTCACGATCCTGTCAATTGCGAAGGAGGCGACTCCGATCGCCGTGACCGTGGATATTCCATCGAGCCTCATGGTGACCTCCTGAGACGTCTAGCAGACCCGACTAAGTGCAGGCTGAAATCTTGCGCATTCAAACCTCCATCATCTAAGAAGGGATTGCAGAAGGTGGCCGTTTGGACGAACGCCGGGGAGTATCCTGCCGACGACCCCTGGTGTCAACGAAAACCTCCGAACGATATTCTTGCTGCTGTAGCTCCCCATGCGATTACAGCAACGAGCGGCCTCCACCTTGTGGCTCCCAAGCAAGAAACGACGTCCCTCTGCCTCCTACAACCGTGATACCTGCCCCGGATGGCTATATTTAGTTCCCCCTGCAAATATTCTGTGCGCTTTGTCTCGCCCCGACGTTTTCCTTATATAGACGACAAGAATCGCGCAGCGTTCGTTTGGTCCACCTGAGACGGCCGGCCATGCCAAGCTCAGGATCCGCCTGCAAGAATCAGTGGACCACTACAGCGAACCTCGATCGCACCACGGGCTGCCTATGGGTGTGGCGATACCGAACATTTCAAGGGGAAGGAGGGTAAAGTGTTCACCAAAGACTTGAGCGCCAATGTGCCTCTCTATGGCCAGGAGCAATGCTTCTGGTGCGGAGCCGCAAGTGGTCAGATGATGCGCAATGGATACCCGGCGCCGGCGGACCGCCTCTTCTACCCACAAGTGGACGTGTGGAATACGATTCAGGTCAACAATAGTACGAATCCGGCGGATGCCAACTGGGCCACCGATCCCCACGGGCTGACCGCATGCCTTCAGTCTCTGAGCAACCCGCCTGGAGTTCATTGGGCCGAGTTCGCGGGCAGCAACCGGGATACCGTTCTCTTCGACATTCTCTACTGGATGAATCGCCGGGAATACCCAAGCGCCGTGCTGATCAATCAGGGCGGTCACTGGGTGGCAATAGTGGGCTGGGTGACAGACGTCGAGCCCGTCGCCGGAAGTAGTCCGACACTTTTGAGTATTAGTATCAATGACCCAGAGCCGCATAATGTTGGCACGTTCACGACGATGACCGCTGCCCAGTGGTTTGCTGGTCCCTGGAACGGGTCGATCATTTATTCAGGAACGTGGCTCAATCAGTACGTGGCGGTCATCGAGCCGCCCATCAGAAAGGGGAAGGTCCGCGTGAAATTGGTAACAAGAACGGGCAGGAGGCTGCTGCCTGCGAATCAGGCAGTGGCACATGCCAAGCGATGGATTGCCGAATTGAAGTTGGGCCGGCAGAGCAAGTACAGCCTCCTAGCCCACCAGGACGCAAGTCACATGGAACCGATGATCGTCAGGGAGGAATTGCCAAAAAGTCGGGCCAAGAGCGTGCCTCACTATTACATCGTTCCCTTTGGATTTAGAAAAGAGGTGGGCGAGCGAGGGACGCGATTGGCTCGCGTCTGTGTGTTGGTGAACGCGTTTACAGGTCAGCTTGAAGAGGTGACCGCATTCGGCGAGCCCGTACGCTTTCTTCGCAAGGAAGAGGCGCTGGATGTCGTGGCCTCCGCTTTGCAGATCGGTCGCAGACAGCTCCGGGGTGCTGAAGCGATTCTGATGTTTCAGCCGTCTGATATCACCCATGTCCGCACCTTCCCATTTTGGCGCGTGAGAGTGGGTAAACGCACCGTGTACGTGGATCAGCTGGGCAAACTCTACGGCAAGCTTCTGCCAAGCATCCCAGGAGACTGAGAAGGGCACATCAGGTGAAGAGGCCCATAGGCGAGAGCGAGGTGGTACATGACCGACGACAGTGAGCAGCGAGGAGACAACGAGCGTAACGACGACCAGTTCGCCGTCCGCGTGAAGGTCACACCTTCCCAGGCCGACGAGCTTCTGGCACGCCGCGGGCTCGATTTTGGCGACCACCCGAACATCAGCCCGAACCCCGACGGGACGGGAACCCTCAACCTGTTCGTGTCCCGAGCGGAAATCGCAATGCTACAGGCCGAGGGCTACCAGATCGAGATCGGCGTAAACCTCTCGGCCAGAGCCCGCGCGCGCCTGACCGAGGTGGGCCAGGGCGACCGCTTCGAGGGTGGCCGGATCCCGCCGCGAGGGCTCGGTCGCAAGATCGGCGGTCGGGGGCCGAAGGGCGACGATCGGCCAGGGGGCGCATCATGACCTTCCTCAACGTGAGCGAGATCGAGTCTGCGCTCATCGCGCTCCATTCGACCTACCCCACGCTTACTCGGCTCATCCCGCTACCGAACGTCACCTATGAAGGCCGGCGCAGCAACGCGCTCCTGATCCGCGGCCACCCCAGGTTCACCTGCCGTCCGGCGCTCGTGTTCGTCAGCGGCGTCCATGCTCGCGAATGGGGCGGGCCGGACATCCTCGTCAATCTTGCGGCCGATCTCCTCGAGGCCTACACCACCAGCGCCGGCCTGGCATACGGCGGCAAGTCGCTCTCGGCAGCCGACGTTCAGACGATCGTTGATCGGACCGACATCGTTGTCTTCCCAGACATCAACCCCGATGGGCGCTTTTACAGCATGGGCGGTGCGCCCAACTCGGATCAAGCGATGTGGAGGAAGAACCGTAACCCTGCGAGCGGGGGCGGATCGACGGGCAAGGCCGGAGTCGACGTCAATCGGAACTACGACTTCCTGTGGGACTTTCCTACGGCGTTCGCGCCGGGCGCCAACGTAAACACGCTCGCATCGACCGATCCCGGCTCCGACCTCTTCCATGGGACGGGCCCATTTTCGGAGCCCGAATCAAGGAATGTTCAGTGGCTTGTCGACCACTTTCCAAACGCTCGCTATTTCGTTGACGTGCACTCCTACACGGGCGATGTTCTACATCCATGGGGGGACGACGAGAACCAGACTGCTGACCCATCGAAGTCATTCCAGAACAGCGCCTGGAACGGCCAGCGGGGGCTGGCCGGTGATGCCTACTCGGAGTACGTGCCGACGGCGCGGCTCGCGGAGCTCCAGACCGCGGCCAATGTCATTCGTGATGGGATCAACGCTGTACGCGGCCAGGGCTATGTGAGCAAGCAGGGGTTCTGGTTGTGGGGTTCGACCTACCCGACCTCAGGCACAAGCGAGGACTGGGCGTTCACCCGCGAGTTCCTCGATCCCAAGCGGACCAGGCTCAGCGGTTTCGTCATCGAGTTCAACAAGAACATCGACTTCTTTCCGACGTGGGCCGAGATGGTCGATATGATCGCCGACATCGACGCGGGTCTGATCGCCCTGTGTGCATATGCGCGACCGAGCTTCTTGAGGGTGATCTTGTGCTGGCTTCGAAATACCTGGTGGTGGTGGATTCGTTTCCGCTTCTTGGCGATATGGCATCGGGTCTTCCCACCGGAGCTCTGGGGCCCGTACGGTCCCTGGACGGGGATGATCCGGCTCGCGGATCGGATCGTGGCCGTCGTGCGCCGCATCGCGGGCGTTGGTAATGACTCTCGTTGATCCGGTAAAAAGGAAGGCGCCTTGTTCCAATAGAGGAGAGGATCAATGAGCGAAAACGCACCCGCGCCGATGGGGAGCCCTGGCGGTTACGGTAGCCTCAGCTTTACGAATGTAATCAAACTCGAGCTGCTCGGAGACTTCGATTGCGGTATCGCTCAGAAGATCAACAACAAAGACCAGATCGTTGGGTCGATGTGGGACAGGATCACTCCGTATCTTCCTCTGGCATTTCTGTGGAATAACGGCAACATGATCGGCTTGGGGACCCTGGGTTCAGCATGGAGCGACGCCCAGGACATCAACGAAGAAGGGCACATAGTGGGCTGCAGCAGTGCGACTAGTTCGCATCAAGGTACTTCGCCTTACCGTGCTTTTCTCTGGCGAGATGGCGTGATGGTCGACCTGGGATCACTTGGTGGTAACAGCCAGGCCTGCGCAATCAACGACGATGGGCAGGTGGTGGGCTACAGTGAAATCGCCGAGGACGGACCGGAGCACGCTTTCCTATACGATAAGAGAGGGATGCACGACCTTGGAACGCTAGGCGGAGCAAACAGTCGTGCCTACGGCATCAACAACCATAGGCAGGTTGTGGGTTGGAGTGAGATAGGTGGCGACCCGCACGCTCGCCATGCCTGTCTTTGGCAGGATGGCAAGAAGACTGATCTCGGACCCGCGGGTACTAAACGAAGCGAAGCATTCGCAATCAACGACTGCGGTCAAATTGTAGGCTTTAACTACGGCTCCTGGATCGTCGGGCCCCTCGCTTTCCTTTGGGATGCCGGGGCAATGGTCTCTCTGGGTTGGCTGAGCAGTGAAATGAATAGCTTGGCAACAGATATAAATAATCATGGACAAGTGGTGGGTGCTAGCCCATGCCTGCAGCATGAAATGCATCGTGCCTTCTCTTGGCGAAATAATGAGATGCTCGCTCTTGAGTCGGTAATAGGCCAGAAACTAAGTGAGGCAAACGGAGTCAATAACTTGGGGCATGCCGTAGGGAAGATCGATCTGGTGAACGGTTGCGGGCACCCTGTGCTCTGGAGGTAAGGAGTCAAGCTAACGAGTGTACTATGGAGAGTCGATGAACAGATTCAACCTCCTCGTCGCACTGGCGCTCACAATGATCCACGTTGGCTCCGGGCACTCTGCTCTGGCGGGAAGCCGGCAGGAAACGGACCGGAGCAGCGCCCGATTGGGTAGGCGGGCGGTGACGGCAAATAGCGCGGATGCCGGCACACTTTTCCTGAATCCAATAATCCCCGTCGGCGACGGTCCCATCGCCATCGCAAACACCGACTTCAACGAAGATGGCCTGGAGGATCTGGCCGTCGCTAATAATGGGCCTTATGGACCAGGCGATGTTTCGGTCCTCCTTGGGCGGGGAGACGGCTCCTTTGAGCCGGAGCGCCGTTACGCAGCAGGAGAAGGTCCTATCGCCATTGTTGCCGGCGATTTCGATGCGGATGGCCATCAGGACCTGGTAGTCGCAAACGAATTCTCCGATGACTTGACGGTCCTGCTCGGCAGAGGAGATGGGACCTTTCCTCTTCCCTTGTCCATTGCCGCCGGCGACTCGCCCTTTGCGATGTCAGGGGGAGACTTCAATCACGACGGTCGTCCGGACGTGGCGATCGCGAATTACCTTTCCGACGACGTTGCGATTTTCCAAGGAGTATCGGGGGGCATTTTCGGTGCACCCCTTCGGGTCCCAGTCGGAGACAGCCCGACTTCCCTTTCGGCCGGAGATTTCAACAACGATGGACGCCTCGATCTGGCCGTCGTCCGCAGTGAGTTCGACAGCGTATCGATTCTACTTGCGACGGAGCAAGGATCTTTCGGCGCCCCGATACCTCTTGATCCGATCACATACGTCAGAGCCCTCGGTGTCGGTGACTTTAATGCCGACGGGGAGCTGGATCTGGCCGTCGGCACTATCCACAACATCGCAATCAGCTTGCAGGGCGATGCGGTGATCCTGCTCGGCCACGGAGATGGGACGTTCAGCGAGCGGGGACGATTCACGGTCGGCTTTAATCCTGCCCGGATTGCTGTTGAGGATCTTGATCAGGACGGGCGGTTGGACCTTGCCGTGGCAAATTTCCAATCCGACGATGTCTCCATCCTGCTGGGAGCGGGCGATGGGAGCTTTCTCCCCCAGAAGCTATTCTCCGCCGGAGGTGGAGCCACCGACCTGGCCGTCGGGGATTTCAATGACGACGGCCGGCTTGATCTCGGGGTGGCGAACCTGTCCGGGGGTGACATTTCCATTCTGGTGAACCTGGGAGCCGCCGCGTTCACCGTGCCGGACAACCGGATTCACGCCGGAGACGGATCCGAGGCTCTAGCCACGTCGGACCTCAACGGGGACAACATCGATGACCTTGTGCTGGCGAACACTTCGTCGACCAACATCTCGGTCCTGCTGGGCAGGGGAGACGGTTCCTTTGGTCCCGAGACGCACTTCGAAACGGGAGATGTGCCCATATCGGTCGCCGTCGCGGATCTCAATGCGGATGGAGCGATGGACTTGGTGGTCCTGAATCGAATTCCCGGGAACGTCTCAATTCTGCTGGGCGCTGGCGACGGAACATTCGGGGCCCAGGAGCCGGTCGCCGTGGGAGACGTCGGTGGGATGCTGGCGGCCAGCGATCTTGACGGCGACGGATGGCAGGACCTGGTGATCACAAGCCAGTACACTCAGGAAATCGTCGTCCTGCCGGGTCGCGGGGACGGGAGTTTCCGCGAGCAACTCCGGTTCCCGGCAGGTGGCTTCCCGATCGCTGTTGCCATCGCGGATTTCGATCTGGACGGGGACCCGGATCTGGTGGTGGGGAACACCTTCTTCTTCGATGACGAGGGCAATTACCGCCTCGGAAACATTTCCCTGATGACAAACCTGGGTAGGGGAGCGTTCGGTGCTCCGAGCCTTGTCTACTCGGACGTGGAAGGAGCGTCAATGGCCGTCGCGGACCTCAATTCCGACGGAAGACCTGACTTTGTGGCTCTGGAAACGGTTATGTTCAGAGTCCTGCCATTCCTGAACCTCCATGACGAGGGGTTCGTTCTGCAGACACCGCTTGCAGCGGGCAGCATTGCGAATGGAATTGTCGCGGATGACCTGAACGGAGACGGAATCGTGGATCTCGCCGTGTCGAACCTCTATTCCGACGATGTCTCCGTCCTAATCGGCCGGGGAGGAGGCGCCTTTCTGCCTCAAATGCGGTTCCGCACAGGCGCCTATGCCTTTGCGGTTGTGACCGGCGATTTCGACAGGGATGGAAGAAGAGACCTGGCAGTCGAGAATGCGGGCGCCAACACCATCTCCATCCTGATCAACCAGGGGAGTCCGGCCAATCATCCCCCGGTGGCGTCGGCGGGCGCGGACGCACAGGCGGAGTGCAGCTCGCCCTCGGGGGCTTCCATCGTGTTGGACGGTTCTGGTTCGTCCGATCCCGACTCGACGCCGGGCACCCAGGACGACATCGTGTCGTTCGCGTGGTTCGAAGATTTCGGTCTGACATCGGCACGATCTCTCGGGACGGGCGCGACGCTTGCCGTAACGCTTCCGGTCGGGTCCCATCTCATCACGTTGCAAATCACGGACAAGACCGGCGCAATGGGCAGCGACGCGGTTGTAGTGGAGGTGATCGACACGACTCCGCCGGCCATCGCCCTTGCGCTGACACCGGCCACCGCATGGCCCCCCAATCACCGGATGGTAAACGTGGAGGCGTCTGTCGTCGCGACAGACGCCTGCGGTACCCCCTCGATCTCGCTGGCCCTCATCACCAGCAGCGAGCCGGACGACGTCCCGGGAGGAGGTGACGGCAACACGACCGGTGATATCCAGGGTGCGGAGCTCGGGATAGCCGACTTCGGCTTCCAGCTCCGTGCCGAGCGGGACGCAGCAGGAGAGGGCCGAGTCTATCAGGTGACCTACTCGGCCGTTGATGCGGCAGGGAACAGGGCCAACGCTACCTCACTTGTGCTTGTTCCCAGCGACCAGGGCGTGGGCGCGGAGCCTAGAGATCCCGCAACTTGGGAAGGCGTACTGGGAGGCGGTTTGGGGGTGGTTTATGTAGGGAGACGAGGGGAACGAGGCTTAACAATCAAGGGAGGACACTACTAACCCTCCGCCATTCCGATAGTGTCCACGAAAGTAGGGGAAGCACAAAGGTCGTGTGGCCGCGATAGCCGTTAACATTCTTAACCCGCCCCGCAGGAGAGATCGGCAGAGTGTTCAAGGACACCTACTTGGGGATCCGCACCGTGGGGCGCGCTCACAAGGTCCAGGGCGATAACGTTTTTGATGCAATGCAATGAGCAGTCTCCCGGTAAAGCGCTTAAGCGAATAGGCGTGATACAGCCACAGTGGACGAAAATGCCCTCAGTTGACTCTCCAAGACCTGCGAGGCTGACACAATATCTGATATCAGACCTCGGAATGCACGTTGTTTGCCCTATGCGCCTATTCGTCGCTGAAAGGGGGATTCGATGAACGACTTGCACAACGGATGGATCTCGCGTGCTCTTTCGAGGACGATGCTCGTTCCCGTGCTCGGGTACGTCTCCATCGCAGGCGGTTGCGCGAGCCAGATGGGGCATCGGCAGCTCGAGAAGGTGGCCAAGGATTGGAGTTACGCCATTCGAGCGAGCCAGGTGATGCCGGTGTATCCGCTGACGGAGGACTTGCGTCCGGGGGATGTGTTCCTCGTGCAGGTAACGCTGCAGGAGCAGGCGAGCATCTGGAAGCACAAAGGGTTCCTCGCGCTCGACGATCACCGAGTGCGGCTCCCGGGCATCGATTTCAAAAAGATGTACTTCGATGTGTATTGGGATGACCAGTTCGGCGGGGACAAGCTACCGCACCCGCGGCCGGTCATTCTCCACCCTGGTCCACTGCCCGCCGGCAAAGAAGATTCAAAACCTATGCCGGTCTTCTCGACGAACGTCGAGGCGCCGCGAGCGGCTTTCCCCACATACTCGTTCGACGTCTCGGCCTCGACGGGGCTCTCGCTTGCCGTGCCGGTGCATGGCGTACCGGTCGGGTTAAACTTCATGAATGCCAGCTCGGCCACGGGTTCGATCGCGATTTCCGACGCCTACACCTATGCCGCCGACGAGAGCGACCTCTATCAGCATCTCAGGACGTGGGCGGAGCAGTCCGAAGTGCGCACCTCGCTGGCCTCGGCGGCGAGTACCGTGGGGCACGACGTGATCCTGCGAGTGGTGAGCCGGGTGTATCTGACGGGCTCGGTCGATGTCACGCTGACGAACAAGGACAGTACGGCGGGTGGAGCCAAGGTCGGGGCCGCGCCCGATTTGGATCTCATCACACCTTCCAAGGAGGAAGGCAAGCCGGCGACATTCAACAAGGACTATGAGACGCTGATCGACGCCCTCAACCAGCAGGCGAGCAAACCGCCAGCATTGGACCAGGCAGGCAAGCTGCTTCCGGGCGGAACGGTGAAGTTCGCGTTTGCATCGCGGCGAGGGGTTTCACTGAGCGAGGTCTTCGACACGCCGCTGGCGATCGGGTTTCTGGGATTCGACGTGCTCGTCGATTCGCATGGAAATCTCGGGTATCCGATTCCGACCTATCAAGTGGTGCAGGGCAACCTGAATATACCGCCGCAGAAGATGGGTGTGCTCTCCTCAGCCGAGACGCGGGCGGTGGTGCAGATGACGGCGCTAAGTGGTCTGCTGGATCGGCCCGACCACTCGGGTCCGGTGTGCGCCGCACGGGTCGTCGAACGGCTCGGGAACCGGCTGGATCCGGAAGCCTTTGCCCCCGCGATCGGGCTTGCGAAGAATGCGCAGAAGGTTGACCCGGTCCCTCGCGACTTGGCGCAGGCCGCCATCAAGGAATTCAACAAGGCCGCGCGTGCCTACCTGTCGAAGGACGGGGCGACGGGGCCCCGTTACGACAAGTTCTCCCACGCGTTCGATGAAGAGTTCAATCGATGTGACCATATCAACGTGAAGTGACGGCCTTGGACCGCTCAACAAAATAACGGAGGTAGATTATGGCGAAGAAAGCAGCGAAGACGGCTGCGAAGAAAGCACCAAGGAGAGCGACTCCAAAGGCTGCGAAGCCCGTGAGGGCGAGCGGCATGTCCGCGGGTCTGGATCAGGATGTCACCGAGACCACCGATGCGCAATTGGGGTCCCAGATCCGGATGATCTGCTCCATGGGTGGCACCGCGACGCTGTATCGCAAGGATGGGAAGCTCTGGCTGCACGAGTAGTAAGAAGCGAGTTCGCCGCGGTGCGCCAAGGAGCTGGACCTGGCGGCCACGGTGGACCCCTGTTGCAGCACTTGAGTAATTATTCGACAGTCTGCGCTTTCTGAGCTCGCATTCCTTCACGATCACGCAGGAAGACACCCAGCTCGTCTAAACGGGCGTCCTGACCGAGGACTTTCACGATCCGGCCGCCGCCTCGGCGGTGCTCACTCGACCACCACCTACACCGGCCCCACCGTCATCCTGCAGGGGCAGAGCGTGACGCTTTCCGGCCAGCTGCTCGAGGACGGCATCGTGCCCATTCCCGGCCGGACCTTGACCCTGAGCCTGGGCGCCCAGAGCTGCACCGGCGTGACCGATGCGCTCGGCAACGCCAGCTGCAGCTTCGTCGTGAACGTGTCGCAGGGACCGCAGCCTCTGAAAGCGGAATTCGCGGGGGATGCCTTCTATCTCCCGTCGTCCGACACCAGCAAGCAGGCCATCGTGTTCGTCTTCCCGGCCAAGGGAGCCTTCCTGCTCGGGGACAGGACGGTCAGCACGGCCTCCCCGACCACGAAGCTCATCTGGTGGGGCGCACAGTGGGCCAAGCAGAACAAGCTCTCAGGCGGTGCGGCCTCGAATTCCTTCAAGGGATTCTCCGAGAATCCCAGCTCCAACCCGCCCGGCTGCGGCGGCACTTGGCTCACGACCCCCGGCAACAGCCCGCACCCGCCCAGAACAGTCCCGTCTTACATGGGAGTCCTGGTCACCGACAAGGTCAGCAAGTCGGGAAGCTCGCTATCGGGCAACATCGTGAAGATTATCGTGGTGAAAACGGATCCAGGCTACGGTGCGCACCCAGGCCACTCGGGCACCGGCAAGATCGAGATGAGAAGGTGGTGGGCTCGCGAATTTGTTGACTCTGACAAGACCATTCTGTGATATATAATCGCCCAACTTAGCCAACACGCAGCATACAAAGTTTGAGAGGGGGACCCGGACGGGTTTGCGCGTACGCATGCCCATCCAGAGGTCGTGCAGGTTCGAGAGTCTTGGCGACTCTTCCGAGGTCGAACTCTGTAGGTTTCGCCTCGCAGTCATCGCTTCGTGCAGGGCAGGGGAACCAATGTCAGACGCGAAGTACACGTTCTTCCCTTATGTCCGCCTCGGCATTGCAACCTACATCGAGCCTGACAACAACACGACGGGCCTCGGCTCCGTGGAGATTCCGACCAGGCTGAGTATGGGCACGACGGAGGTGGATGGTCCTACCCTGACCCTGCGAGGGCCCGCGGACGCCCTGACGATCGCGTCCTCGCAGGTCGTAAGGACAGAGCCGGTCGCAGACGCGAAGGACTTCGAGGACAACTACTTTCCATTCATCGAGTTCGCCAGGCCGGATTTCCCGTGGATGCTGACGCCTCTATCCGCCGACAGCGCGTCCGGGCAGCTACGGCCCTGGATCGTGCTCATCGTGGTCAAGGAAGGGACCGGGGTGACCTTCACGGCCCGGTCAAACGCGGTATCGGTGCTCTCGATCTCCAATCCGAAGGATCAGCTCCCGGACCTCAACGAATCGGACTACTGGGCGCATGTGCAGGTTTCCGGCGAGTGCGCGGACCTCGCTACGGCTCTCTCCAACACCCCTGAATCGGTGGTTTCACGCCTCATCTGTCCGAGGCGGCTAGAAGCGAAGACTAACTACAGAGCCTGCGTTGTTCCGGCATTCATGACCGGCCGCCTGGCAGCACTCCAGCAGAGTCTTGGCGACCTGGACCCAGCCGCCCTCGATCCGGCCTGGGTGAGCGGTGAGGAAGAGGCGGTTGAGCTGCCCGTGTATTACACATGGACATTCTCAACGGGCGACGACGGCGATTTCGAAGAGCTGGTGCGTCGGCTCGAGCCACGCACCTTGTCCTCGGACGTTGGGGTACGTGCGCTCGACGCGGCCAACCCCGGTTTGGGACTCCCGCCGGCGGATGATTCCAGCCTACGTTACGTCGGCGTGATGAAGGCACCGGCTGCCGAGCCCGCTTCCTGGACGGGCTCCACGGCCGAGACATTCAAATCCGAGCTCACCGAACTCCTGAACCGTGCTGGCATATTCACGGCCGAGGGAGGCGTGGAGGACGACCCAGTTGTTGCGCCACCGATCTACGGGCGGTGGCATGCCGCCCAGGACCAGATCGCGGACTCGAATCCTGCCTGGCTTTCAGAGCTGAATCTCGATCCGATCTACCGCGTCATCGCTGCGATGGGTACCAAGGTCGTCAAGCAGCAGCAGGAAGCTTTGATGGCATCGGCCTGGGAGCAGCTGGATCAGATTAAGCAGGTGAACCGGACACTGGTTCGGGCCCAGTTGGCGCGCGAGGTCGGCCGTTCGTTGAAACGTCGCCACATCGATCCCATCCATGGCGAGGCACGGGCGCAGTTGTTCTCCCCCGCTCAGTCCCGGACCCGGTTCGAGAATGGTCTCTCGATTCGCGGCAGTTTGCGGGAGACCTCGCTGCCTGCCGGCACGGCTTCGGCCGCCCTACGCCGGGCGACTCGGCCCGGAGGCTCGCCAGGGCGCGTCGCGCGAACCGGCGGCGGGACCTTCTCTCGAGCGGGCGCTTCCATTCTCCGGATGTTTGGTCAAGGCGAGCGGGAAGAGCAGGTCATCAGCATCCTCGAGGCCGAGCTTCCTGATCCGAGCGGAATGTCCACGACCAGCGATTTTCCCGAAACCGGGAGCGGATCGCTGGGTTCCGGGTTGTCGCTGCTGACGAAGCTTTCCGCGGTGGACCTGGCCCGCAGCGTGGGCCTCGCCCGCTCGAGAGTCCGGCGGTCATTGCGCGCTCGACCGACCGCCGAGCCTGCTCCCGAGATCTCCGCGATGTCCGCCGCAGTTGCGCTGGCTCCGACTCTGGAAGCGATCCGTACCGATTTCGCGCTTTTCCTCAATGACACACGGGTGGAAGAAGCGGAGAAGGTCGACTTGACGGCCGTCGCGCAGGCGATCGAAACCTCGTCCGACCCGAGCGCTTCCGTTCTCGCACGGATTGATTCGCGCATTGAAGGGCTCTCGGAATTTGGCGCACGCACGGACTCGTTGGACATTGTCATGGCGGCGCCGGAGTTTCCGCAGCCGATGTACTCATTCATGCGCGACGCAGCGCCAGACTGGTTCGTGCCGGGGCTGGAGAATGTCGAGGACGAGACCCTGAGTCTGCTGGAAACGAATCCGGCGGCCATCGAGGCTTTCATGGTCGGCTTGAGCCACGAAATGGGGTGCGAGCTCCTGTGGCGCGAATACCCGACCGACCAGCGCGGAACCTACTTCAAACATTTCTGGGACCGATCGTCGGACTACACGGGTGCCGACTCGAACCCGGACGACATCCAGCCCATCCATGAATGGGCTGCGTCGCTGGGCGAGAACGCTCCGGTTAGAGAGGGGGACGCAGAGGGGGAGGAGGAGCTTCTGGTGCTTGTCCTGCGTGGCCAACTGCTGCGTCGCTATCCGGACCTGGTTATTTATTCGACCGCGGCTAAATTCACGGGCGACAGCGGGGACGAGCCGCAACCGGACGACGCCACCCCACTTTACCCTCTTTTCTCGGGAGCACTGGGCAACGACGTAAGCTTCTTCGGGTTCGACCTTGAGGAGGATTATGCGCGAAGCTCGCCGGAGGACGGCCAAGCGGGTTACTTCTTCGTGCTCCAGCAACACCCGACCGCGCCTCGCTTCGGTCTCGATGTGACAAGTGATGGGACGACCATCGCCTGGGAGGACGTCGACACCGTAGGCGGCCATGTGTCGGTCGCGGAAACGACGGGCGCGCCCACGGATGAGGGAATCAGCTGGGGATTCAATTCAGCCCACATGGCCAACATCACACTGCAGTTGCCGGCCCGAGCCTACTATCACGCCGACGACATGCTCCCCTGAGGGGCTCCGATGGCCGGTTCTTCCAAGACGCGTGCGAGTTTGTCCTCCAAGCGGGCCCGATTCGACCGCCTGCGCGCCAAGGTAAGGACCCTCACCACGGAATGGACCCGTCTGGAGCGCGAAGCGGGGCGGGCCCGACGCGGCCTGGCAGGCGCCGATTCGGCCGCGATCGACAGGGTGTCGGGGGTACGAGAAGAGCTCGAAGCGAGCCGAAAGCTTCTGTCCGCTGCGCGGAGAGAAGCTGACGCGGCCGTCGCCGCGTCGTCCTCTGGGATGTCAATCGCCGACCTGCTCAGCAAGCTCGGGGCCGATGTTCCCCTGGTCCTGCTGCCGCTGCGCATCGAAACGCGCTTCAAGACGATTGAGGGCATACCGGAGCTCTGGATCCGTGTTTATCCGGATACGATTCATGTCGACGGTCACGAGAAGGAGCTGACGGACGAAGAGGTCGAATGGGGACAGTACTTCTGGACCCAGTACCATGCGACCGGTGCAACGGAAGACGACCGCGCCTCTGTGTGGACACAGCTCACGGAGCGCTATGGCGAGCCGCGCGCTGCCTGGATCGTCCGATCGCTCACTCCGGTCGGACTCGCGCCGGTCGTTCCCAACTCTTCAACACCTGTCAAGCTGACCTTCCCGGAGGTGGAGCGGCGCTCGGGCTCCTGGACTCGCGCCCCCATCGTTCGCACGTTTCCGGACAAGTGGATCGCCATCGGCTTCAGCGGCGACGAGCTCACGCGCGTCATGATGGTTGGAAGTCCCCCGGTGGTGAACGAGCTCGCCGTCGGACCGGATCCGAGCGGGTCGGTCGAGACTGTCGACGGGGTGATGCCGATCGACCCCGAGATGAAGTGGATGGTCGACTTCGCGGAGGCGGAGCGTGTGGGCATGGCGACCCGGATTAGACTCTCCGGAGATCCGAACCTGGAGACTATCGCCGCCGAAGGTCTGGACCTTCTCGTGGTGGTCGGACTCCGTTTCTCGACGGCGGCCTCTGACGGGAGCTCGGCGCTGGAGGAGCTGTTCGACGCCCATCACTTCGACTCGGGGATGTCCTTCGTGCGCCCCGGGACTCCCACGAACATCACCGAATCGTCGGAGGACCCGGAGGTGGAATCGGCCTCGGAGGCGCTGGCGCGCGAGCTCGGGTACGCGGACGAGCTTGCGGACACGACCAACGCCGTTCGCCTCGCGACCGCGCTGGGGATCGAGCCCAACGTGCTCGCGGGCATGCGGCTCGGTACCGAGACCGAGCACCAGCAGTGTGCCGACATGAGTGAAGCGCTTTGGCCGGCGACCTTCGGTCAATACCTCGAAGAAATGATGACTGGGTATCTCGACGACGATCAGATCGATTGGGTACGGGCCCATTTCGTGGATCATGTCCGCAGTCGCGGCCCCCTTCCCATTGTTCGAGTCGGGAATCAGCCCTACGGGTTCCTGCCAACCTATTACAACGGCACACTGCGTCTCAAAGGCGGCAAGGACATGGATGAGAGGGTCTCGCCGACGGGCGGTGTCGAGCTATCAAATCTGCGCGGACTCCTACAGGGGCTCGGCGAGTACTGGCGTCGTTCCGTAAAGGATGTTCCTCATTTGACCCGCAATGACAAGCACCTCGAGCTTGATTTGGTGCGCGTGCTGGCCATGACGGCCCTCCCCAATCGATTCGCCGTCCGCGCGGTCGTCCCGCGAGCTTACTTCGAAGAGCTCGGTGATCTCCTCGGTGAGGAGGATGAAGCCGCATCGGTCGCATCCACGTTCGATCTGGCTGAGGCTCGCAAGATTCTCTCCGATCTGGGAATTGACGGTTCCCCCCAGCTCCTCGATGCGCTGTATTCCTCGGGATCCCTGGAGTGGATCGGCCCTTTGACGCAGGACGAGCCGGTGTCATGGAACGATCCGCTCGTCGCGGACTACATCAGTTGGCTCGCCGGCGCCAAGCTTTCGGACATTCGTGACGAGGTGGGAGCGCCCATGAAGTCCGACAATAAGACCCCCGCGACCGATTCGCTCCTCTATCTCCTGCTGCGCCACGCTGCGATGCGGGTGCTCACGAGGCCTATCATCGACCTGCTCGAAACACGCGAAGCAGCCTCCGAGGCCCCAGAAAAATCCAAGACCCTCTGGGAGTTCGTCCGGGCGCTCCCCGCGCCTTCGCGCCTCACCCTCAAGAGCGTGGCAACGGGGGGTCCTATTGCCGGGATCGACGGAGCTTTCATCCGCCCCTACTCCGCGGACGCGGCACGGTTCCTTGCGGCCCTTGACGGCCTTCGGTTGCTCTCGAGCGCCGTCCTGGAGCAGCTGATGCTGGAGACTTTGGGGGCCTGCAGCTATCGCCTCGACGCCTGGGACATTTCCCTGATGGACCAGAAGCTCATCGAGTGGCGAGCCAGCCATCCTCGGGAGTCTTACATCGGAGCGTACGGCTGGGTGGAGGACCTGAAGCCACAGGGAGCGGCGCAGAGTCGCCTCGGATACGTTCATGCTCCAACCATGACGCATGCGGCCACCGCCGCGATTTTACGCAGCGGATGGGACGCGCAAGGTGCCGGGAGTGGCTCTTCTTTCGCGGTGAATCTGACTTCCGATCGTATAAGGTCCGCCTTGGACCTGCTGGACGGTTTGAGAGGTGGCCAGACTGTCAATCAGCAGCTCGGTTATCGCTTCGAGCGGACGCTCCATGACCTCAGGCTTGATGAATACGTCACGACGTTCCGTGACCACTACCCTCTCACGGCGGGCAAGGTCACCGCGGACGCTACCGCTCCCGCCGCCTCCACCATTGCCTCGGCGGAGCTGGTCGATGGCCTCGCCCTTCTTAAGGCCTGGCAATCCGGCTCCGTCCTCGGGATGCCGGAATCCACCGATGCCGATTTCGAGCCGCTTACGCGAGCCCTGCGGAGCCTGGAAGACATCGTGGACGCGACCTCCGACGCCTTGTCGGTTGAAAGCGTTCACCAGCTCGTGCAGGGCAACAAATCTCGCATCGCCGCGACAGTGGAGGCCGCCAGCACGGGAGACGCTCCGATCCCCGAGCTCGCCTTCACCCGCACTCCGCAGCAAGGCCCGAGCCTCACTCATCGTCTTCTATTGCTTCTCCCTAGCGAGATCACGGCAACCGCCGCATGGCCCGGCTCCGGAGTAAGTGTTCGAGCTCAAACCGAGCCGGCTCTCGAGGCGTGGCTCGCCAGCCAGCTCGGCGACCCAAGTGCGGTCGAGGTACGGGTGGAATTCCTGCCGCCGGAGGACGGCGGGGATGAGGTCTTGTCCAGCTGGAATATGACGATGGCCGAGGTGGCCGGCACCCTCGGAATCGGGGCCCTGGACTTCCTGGCTATGACTCCGCAGGACGACGCCGTGCGCAGCTCGGAGTTCGATCGCCGGCTCCTCTGGTGCGCCTGGAGCGCGAACGCGTCGCGCTCCGATGCGGCCCCAACGGACTCTCGACTCCGACTCGGCTACACAAGAGGTGACTGGACCTCCTCCGGTGGGATCGCGCTCAATGAGCTGCTCGAGCTCGCCAGGGCAATGAGGCGCGTCCTGGCCTCCGCACGGATCGCTACGGCCTTCGACCTGGCGCTTCCCAGCGACGACGTCGTGGAGGACATCGACCTCGAGGATCTGGCCGCGCGAGGCGATGGCGTTTTCAACCAGCTCCAGGCCCTCGGCGATTCGCTCGCGTCGCTCATCCCGGAAGGGGACGGAGTAGGTGACCAACCCGACGATCTGCGCAGCACGCTCATCCTCCTCGCCAATCTCGGCGTCGCCGGCGCGTTTCCAGCCTACCCGGTGGGTGACGAAGCCGACGTCCTTTCGGCCCTTTACGCGCAAGCCCGATCCGTCTCGACAAGTGTCACTGCCAAGCTCACGACTCTGGCCACGCTTCGAGCCTCGCTCGAAGCCGGCGCCGACACGCGAACCTTCATCAAACATCACGTTTCCGTCGTCCAAAGCGTCTTCGGCCGGAGCTTTCAGCTCGTTCCGCGCTTCCGGGCCTGGAATCCTGAGGAGCTTACGAACACCTTCGGCTCGTCCGAAACGCTACTGGCCGGCAACCCTGCCGTCGCCTACGCATGGCTTCTGCAAGTGGCCCGGGTTCGGACCGGCGCCGCTCGGCTCGAGCGTCTCTCCTTGATGAAGCAGGCGCTGAGCGACGAGCTCGTAAAGGCCACCGATCTCGACCTTGTCGTCGGCCAGCTGCCGTACGACGGCACGCCCTGGGCGGCATTGCCCAGCACCGGTACCTCCTTTGAGGGGTCGGGGCGCGTCTCCCTCGTGGCCCACTTCGCCGGCGCTGTCCCCGACTTCAAGGCAGCCGTCCACGGCCTGGTGATCGACGAGTGGACTGAGAAGCTGCCCAACTCGCGAGTGACTTCCGGCCTTACGTTCCACTTTGACGCGCCGGGCGCCCGGGCGCCGAACGTGGTCCTCCTGTGCACCTCGACGAGCGGACAGGGATGGACGTTGGATGCGCTCGTCGGAGCCGTCGCCGAAACCTACCAGCGGATGAAGCTCCGGGCGGTAGATACCAGCATTCTGACCGACCTCGGCCATTTTCTGCCCGCCATCCTCGTGGAGACCGACGCCTCGGAAGGCGCCGTCGGCTCGGACCTGCTGCGCGGCGTTCTGGAGCCCGCAGAGGGAATCTCATGACGTCCATTACCGCCTGGAACCGGGTCGAGACCAGCACCCGTGCCAAGGAGCTGGAGCTCGGGCTGCAGGCGAGGATAGCCGATCCTCTGTGGTTGCTGTCGCGGCAATGGCAGATGGGCGAGTTCCTGGGAGAAGACGCTGCTAGCCCCGTGGAAGCTCGAGTCTCCATGGAGCGAACGCAGATTTCCCAGCTCGGGCTCCGGTCCCTCGAGGATGACCGGCAGACCGTCGTGGAATCCCTGCCGTCCGGACCGCTGGAGGCAATAATCGAGCGGGAAGAGGTCCTGCAAGGCCCGTCCCTCACGCAAAGATCCATCGAGTCCGGGCTGCATTTCCTGCGCATCCTGGATCGCTACACTTCGAACGACGCGGGGGCTCGGAGGCAGTTCCGAACATCTTACCCACTCTCACCCGTCAGCGGGTACGAAGCCGCGATGCTGGATGGAGAGTCCGCCAGGTTTCTCGCCCTCATGACGGGACGCGCTCTCGACGGGACGGCGATTCGCGCGGCCGTCGAGGCCGCGGGTACGGACCTCATCCCGCCCATCGTGACGGTCGCAGAGGCCTTGGTCGATCAGGTGCGCTCGGCACTTGCCGAATGGATCGTCTGGTACGACGCCCGGTTCAGCGAGCCCACTCCGGGGGTCACAGCCTGGGTGCGCGAGCGCATGGAATACTCGTTCGGCGTCTCGGCACCTCTCGAGGATCGCGAGGTCGTCCTGGAGGTCCCCGAGCATCACGGCGGGCACCTCGACTGGTATTCCTTCGACGTCTCGTCGAAAACCTCACTCGGGGACACAGCACAGATCGCCCCGGCCGTGAAATCGACGTGGAACATGCTGCCCACTCCCATGAGCTACCCCGGCATGCCCGCGAGCCGATTCTGGGAGTTCGAGGACGCCAGAGTACACATGGCCCGGTACACTGCTGGCCCCGCGGATATATCCAAAATCCTCCTCGTCGAATACGCGATGGTTTACGGCGACGATTGGTTCCGGGTTCCGATCGATCTTGAAATCGGCGATCTCGTGCGCATCGACACCCTCGTGGTGCGGGACAATTTCGACGATCTGACAAACATTCCGCCCGCCGCCCAGATCGACACGCCCGACTCTTCCTGGCGCCTGTTCGCCATGCACAATGATCCTGCGCTTCTGGATGGCGAGGAGAGCACGATCGCCGGAATCCGCAAGGGATCATGGCTCTTCCGTCCACCGAGCCTGACGCGGAACCTGAATGGTGAGGCTCTCGAGGAGGTCGCCTTCACTCGGGACGAGATGGCGAATCTCGCCTGGGCCATCGAGCGCACGATCGAGTGCGCCGCGGGCAAGCCGGTGTCGCGGGCCGAACGCTGGCTCACGAAGCAGCGCCGCGCCACGCCCGTGGACAGCACCGACGCAACAGCGTCCGGCGACGCGCACTACGAAATCCAGAAGACCATTCCCGACTTCTGGCTTCCGCTGGTGCCCGTGAAGCTCGGCAAGAGCGGCTCCGCGATGATCCTCCGCCGCGGGCGGTCCCTGTTATCCAACGGCGATCTGTCGCCGGCGGCCCTGGGCCGCATCCTGGATCCTGGCAGGAAGCTGCTCGTCTACGAGGAGGAAGTTCCCAAGGGCGGTGTCAGCGTAACCCGCCGCTGGCAGCTGGCCCGTTGGCTGGACGGCTCCACATGGCTGTGGCTGTCACGGACGAAGAAAACAGGACACGGCGAGCGCTCAAGCGGCCTGAGGTATGACGTCATCCAGGACTAAGCCAGCTTTCGACCCGCGTAATGCCAAATGAGCAGCGCCATGATTTGATCATTCATCTAGAGGTCAAGCGGAGACTCGTCATCATGAGTTTCTTCATACCAAGTTTGGCCTGGCGCTGCGGCCGGTTCAGCGCACCCTTGCCGCATTTCGCCACTTCAATGCCGTCCGGTGACCTGCTTGGCGTTATAGAGCCCACCATTGCTGGAATCCAAGACTTACTCTTGACAATACAACCGATCTTAATCGTGGTTCAAGCGGCAGGATTCGAGCTTGAGAATGCACACATATTCGTGGGCGAAACGAAAACTGAGGAACTGTACATCGAGCTGGGGGATTTCGATGTTTCCATTTTGCCTATAAGCTGGAGTGAACGATTTGAGGATCATGTTTGGCCTGTCGGAGCTGAAGCTGTCGTTGCTATAGTGGTCACTCGACCTTGGGTGAGTGTGCTGGAAGCCGAGTGTATAGAGTCATACGACGACCTGCACATTCTCGAGATTGACGATCAATCGATCGCCATTATTGTTCCGATCTCTGATGCCTCCAACAAGAGTGCATTCCAGCGCAGCCTAGTCACGAGCTGTTCTGACCTCGCAACCGGTTTAGCTGCGGCTATTAGCGAGCAGGCCGCAGGAAAGCCGGAGTTTGTGTTCAACCCCGCATCTTGGGTATTGGCCGGAACTACTGAGGACCCCACGAGCGGGCGCGATCTCTTCTCAATCGCGTGCGATGTCTGCGATACGTCTTCGATTACGGAATGGACCAAGGCAGATCTGGAAACGTTCCTCCTGGGGGAGCTGCAAAATCGAACCTGGGATGGGAATAGTCTCACGGCCCCGCCCTCTGTGGATTCCCATACCGATGATCCGGAGTTGCAGTTGGAGTCGTTCCAGGAGATGGTCTGCTATCTGCCGACGGACGATCCAACGATGCCAATTCCAACGGCTTCTGAATTGCAGGGTCTGTCTCTCAGCGAAATCCTATCGGAGCTTTCCCGCCGCGGCCTTCTCCTGACACCAGGGGTAAGACCTGTTGGCGGTTCAGATATCGCATTTCCCACAAACTTTCTGAGTTCGGAAGCTGAACGTATTCGACTTTACCTGCTCGAAGCCCTGTTTATCTGGTACGTCGACCGTGCCTCCGCTAAGGACGCTCTTGTCGCAGCCGAGGACAAGTACCTGGCAGATGTCCAATGGGTCCGAGAGTCCATGCCGGAGGATTCACCCCTTGACGAGTGGAATCGGAGCCGTCTTGATGAGGCCCAGTCAGCCTTGGCCGGAATGGTCGACGAAGCGGATATCATGACAGCAGCCGATCTACACAATCGAATAGTAGACATCAAGGCAGCTCTCAGTGTGGCAGACCCATATTGGCTGCTAAAGCCGTCTGAGACCGACTTCGTCGACTCTTTCCTGCTGGGGCTTAAGGAGGGTCTCGGATCAGATTTTGATGAATCGCTGGCAGAACTCGAGGAGCGCTATGTCGATTATGCTGCCTCGGGTCCAATACTAAACCTAATCCTCCAGATTGGAGCTGTCCGGGGTGCACTTGAGGGTTTGGTTGACTGGATTGATTCGCTTGGAGACCTCTTTGCCGATCCAGGTGCGATGATACGCACTGCGATTGACAGCGTGCGCCAACTTCTGGAGCTCGATTCAGAAGAGATTGCAAGGCTGCTAGGACAATGCGCAGGTGAATCCGTCCGTGGCAACGTCGAGCGATTGCTCGCACAGCCGACAGTGGTGCACTTCGCTCTTGAGCTCGGGCGTATTGAGGGCGAGTTGTTGGTCCAGTTGATTATTTCACTGATCGTCGAACCTCTCATCATTGAAGAGCTTTTCTCTGTCGGCTGGCAACTCCTGCGCGCAACTATCGTCGAGATGAGACTCGCTGCACAGGAGCTCGATCTTCTTTCCTTGAGTCGATTCGAATCGTACGAGACCGAATATGCCGAGGCAATGGAGCGATTCGCAAGGGAGCTTCCCGATCCAATCCCTCTGACTGATCTGCTCGATGCGGAGACCCGTACTATGGTCGAGCGGGCACTTGCGGATAGTCCTGACGCGATGACAGAACTCATAGCCCTCTTGACAGATGCCTCCTTTGTTGAGGACGCCAGGATTGGGCTCGACGCCCTACGGCAAGCGTACTCGTCTGATACTGATCACTTGGACCGAATCCTGCAGTGGATCTGCAAATTCAAGAAGAAGAAACAGTTGTTGATAATGCTTGGTAAGGCGTCAAAGGCCAGCAATTCTGAACTACTAATCCAGGATTTGGCCACGATTGACACGAAGAAGGCGTTTGAAACTGAGGTCCACACAGTGATTGCCCGTCAGTACGGCAGCAAAACCTTTCGCGAGCTGCTTGAGGACCTGGCTGACACGGAGCTTCCACTAAGGGACAGGCACAAGATTGAAGCAGTGTGGGAGGAGAATTGGAACGACTCGTTGCCGAGACTGCTTACTGAAGAAGTTACGAAGCTAAAACTGACCGCTTGGTTCAATGAGCCGGGGGATCTTGTGTCGACGCCCGAACCGGACTTCCCAGAGCGGCCCTATATCATCGAAGGTTGGTACCAGAAGGTCCAGGCCCCCATTGATCAGGCTGAACATACCAAGGTAACCGACATCGGAAGGGCGGCTGATCCTAACGAACAATGGGACGCTGCACATCTCGTCCCACGGCGTTACGGAGGACCGTCTGACAGCAAGACGAATCTTATCCCCATGACCAGCAGAACAAACCAGAGGGTCGTTACTAGCAACGAGGCGTACATTGACCGATTGTACAAGGAGCATGTTACTGAAGGAGAGGGCGGGCTGTATGTTCGTACAAAGGTGCTCGCTAGGGATGACAAGGGTATACCTCTTCAAGTCAAGCATGAGTTCTTCGTGAAGGATGAAAATGGGTTGCCTAAGGCTCTCACCCCCGCCTATCTGGATCTCCACACCAACATCGTGCGCAAGTCAGGCTATGGCTGGGAATTCACAATGGCGGAGATGAATGAGGGAGTCATGGGGTTCATGCGACAGGAGATAGCGGCCTCCCAGGAGTTCAATTGGTGAGTACTACCTTCTTACCTTCTCTTGATTTACTTTTTGTTGCCATCGACTCAATTGCAAGGATCTTGAGCGAGCCGGGGAAGTTTAGAAGCTTCTGTCGGCGAATTGGTTGGCAGATAGGGAGTTCCGGATCTACGAGCGCAGTGGGCAGAATGGAATCATTCGTTCAAGGACTGTCGTCGCACCTCGACGCTGCGCGTTATGCCATCGAGAAAATTCGGGAAGGTGGAGCACTCACTGCTGAGGATTTGGAAAGCCTAATTGCCGCCATCCAGGCCAGCATGACCACCATTCGTAACGATCTCAAGTCTCTGCGAAGCGACTCCCTCGAGGAGCCATTTTCCAACACCGCCTTTTGGACGGATCTTGTTGATCAGTTGCCATTGATTGCCTTCTTGGAAGCCATTGAAAAAAGCAATCTGGGCCTCTATCGCGCCATGCGACTTGTCGGACTCATCGAGGAGGAAGAGGTCAGCACTTTCGACGATCCATCTCACCGGCTTACCTTCCTTAAACGTACTCTGCGATGGGGGGATCTCCCGGATCTGGTCTCCGATCCGGCCGCTTACTTGCTCGGAGTGTATCGATGGGGCACTTATCAGCGCTCAGATAGTCCCAGCGGTCCATTTCGAGGTGCTGAGCTCATCAATGAGATAGCTCGCGTGGTATCGGAGATGGGCGGCCTTCCGCGGGAGTTCGATGCTTCGGATCTCGCGACGGCTGCTGGAATCGACCAGAACTCCATTACTACCGTGGGTGCTTGTATCTCACTCATTTCGGCTTTTTATCCTGACCTTGGAGCCTTCGTTGAGATCGGACCTGGCATTACGACCTTCTCCGATCCGCAAGGATCAGCGGACGGGATCGTGTTTTCAATTATTGCCAGAGGGGGCGCCACCGGGTCGTTTGCGCTGACGGGTGATCTGGACCTTACTGTTTCCGGTGGAGCTTCTAATGCCGCATCGGGGCTGCTCCTGATGCCCAATACCGAGCCTCGATTCGTAGGCAGCGCAACTGGGAATGCAGTGCTTACGCTCAAGGTCAAACCGACGGAACCGCTTGTCGTAATCGGCCAAAGCTCTGGGTCGAGAATAGAGATTTCACAAGCCGACTTCTCATTCGCTGTGACTTCCGAGGAGTCCACGGTTACTTGCGAAGTGAGTGGTGTCGCGACGGTAGTCATTGATATCGGAGGTGCCGACGCTTTCTTGCGCGAGGTCATTTCGAGCGACTCGATACGATTTGAGTGCGCTATTGGCCTTCAGTGGTCATCGGAAGCTGGATTCGGCCAATTGACCGGCAACGGAATTTGGCTTTCGGTGCCGCTCAATTTCGCTCTGGGGGGATTGGAGATTACGTCCATCGACGTCGTGCTGACGACCTCAGACGGTGACGTCGCCATCGAGGTCACGGTTGGCGGTGGGCTGGCTCTGCAGGTGGTTTCTGTATCCTTCGATAGTCTTGGTTTTTCATTGCGGCTCGAACAAGGTACCGACCAAGATTCAGTCAGCCTCGCTGGGCTAGTAACCGCTCTGGACTTTGTCACTCCCACCGGACTTGGACTCGCTATCGACACGGGCGTCGTTTCAGGCGGGGGCTACCTGTCGTTCGATGCTGGGGAGCAGACCTACGCCGGCATCGTGGAGCTGGGCTTCCTCAACCTGGATTTGCAGGCGTACGGACTAATCACCACCAGCCTGCCCGACGGTAGCGAGGGCTGGTCGATGGTCATCTTCATCTCGACGAGCTTCGCTCCCATTCCCATCGGATTCGGATTCTTCCTCGAGGCGGTGGGCGGGATGTTCGGCTACAACCGTTCCGTGGACGCCGACGTCCTGCAGGCGGGGATCCGGGAAGGCACGCTCGACTCTCTCCTCTTCCCCGACGATCCCGTGGCCAACGCGGTGGAGATTCTGTCGGACCTCGAAGCGGTGTTCCCAGCAACCGAAGGCCAATACCTGTTCGGCCCCATGGCCGAGATCGGCTGGCCCAGCCCCAGTATTCTCGATGTCGACCTGGCCATCATCCTGGAGGCACCGGATCCCGCTCGAGTGCTCGTTCTGGGGCAGATCGCCGCACAAATCCCGAGCCAGGAACCCATCATTGAGCTGCATGTAGATGTCGTGGGCGTGCTGGACCTCGATCAAGGGACACTGTCGATAGATGCGAGCCTGTACGACTCCTCCGTAGCCCTCTATTCACTCAACGGGCAGATGGCCCTGCGGATGGGCTGGGGCAGCAAGCCCGAGTTCGCTCTCGCGGTGGGGGGCTTCAACCCCCGATACGATCCTCCCGACGATATCGGTACCCTCGAAAGGGTAAGCATCTCACTCGATACCGATAATCCCCGCATCAGCCTCGAGGGCTATTTCGCCCTGACCTCGAACACGGTTCAGTTCGGCGCGGATATGGATCTCTACGCGTCCGCGGTCGGCTTTACTGTCGAGGGAAACGCCGGTTTCGACGTGCTAATCGTTTTTTCTCCTTTTGGGTTTGAAACAGATATTGCTTTCGCGGTCGTCATCCGTGCGGGAAGCATCACCCTTGCTGGAGTCGATCTCGAGCTGGACGTTACCGGACCGAAACCATGGGAAATCGACGGATCGGCGACGTTCAAGCTGCTCCTGCTCGAAAAGTCCTTTTCGGTCCATCTCACACTCGGGCAGGGCGAAGCTCCTGCCTCGCCCGAGCCCATCGATGTCGCAGGGATGCTCGAGGCTGCCATTGGCGATTCATCGAACTGGACTTCCGTCATGGAGGACGACGCGGAGGCAGGTGTGACCTTCGCCGCGCGCTACGACGACGTGGTTCTCGTCCATCCCGCCGGCGGTGTGGAGTTCCGGCAGTCCTCGGTCCCGCTCAATGTCCAGCTGGATTTCTATTCCGGCCAACCCATCGAGGGGTCCACATCCTTCGCCCTCGGACTGAAGACGCTTGGCGGTGACGAAGTCACTTCGGAGGATTGGAGCACCGTCGAAGATTGGTTTGCGCCTGGACTTTATTTCGAAATGAGCGACCAGGAGACGCTGGAGGGCCCTGACTACGAGCTCATGACGGCCGGCATCGGCATCGGCACGGCTCGTGTGGAGCCAAGTGGCGGGCCGGATTTGGGTGTTGTGACCGAGTTCGGGTACGAAAGTTTTATCGTTCACTCTGACACCCCATCGACGGCAATGGGCGAGATGGCCTTATCCGCCGACGAGCTACAGCACTTCTGCGCTTCGAGTGCCACAGCGTCGGCCCGGGCCTCTGGCGTAGGTTCAAGTCGGTTTCAGGGCACGAAGAAGGCGCTTCGCGTCGTGGATACGCCCTGGGTCGTCGCGGGTACGAACGATCTTGTGATGGCCTCCGCGGGGGAAATCTCCGCGGGAACCAGGACGACTCGCTATGAGGCTCTCCGCGCCATCAACGCTGAAGTCGATGCTAGTGAACTGCAGGTCGTTCCGTCTTGTGAGGCGACAGACAACGTGCCTTGAGGACATGAATCCCCCCTCGTCCCGCCTCCGGTGGGGATGCAGAGCTACGCTGCCAATCCCGGCCACTCGGGCACCGGCAAGATCGTCGCCACGTTCTGCCCGTAGCGCGTAGCGCGCCGATAGAGACCTTCAGCGAGGGGAGGGCGGCACCGCACCCGCTCTCCCCGGGCGCCCAGTCGACACCAAGACGTTGCAATAATCTTGCGTCCCGCGCGTCGGGTTGGGCGTATACTCGGCCGTCTCTTGCCCCGAACAGGAACTCGGCAAGGCGATCTCCCAATGAAGTCTCTCAATCTTCATCGCAACTGTCCCGAATCCCACCCAAACCGCGTTACTACCAACAGGGTATAGCCTGCCAAAGGAACGTTCGCCCCCGGAGGGGTGTGGGGAGAGAGTATGCAAGGCCGGCCATTTGATGCAGCACGGAAAGGGACGCGTCTGGCACTGGCGGGACTGACGGTCTTTCTGGTCCTGGGAGTCGCGGGAGCGGGAACACCCCAGGGATCGGGGGGTCCAGGCGGGAAAAAGAAGATAGCAGCCGGCCTGCGCGTCGACATCGAGGTCCTCCCCGGACAGTCTGAAAAGGTCGTGGACCCCACCCTCCACGAGAGGGTGGCGGTGGCGGTCCTGAGCAGCCCCGCATTCGACGCCCGAAACGTGGACCCGGCCAGCATCGTCCTGTCCGGCTCCCCCATCACCAAGCAGTGCGATGGGAGGCTCTCCACCTCGAGGGATGTGAACCATGACGGGCGGCCGGACCTGGTGGTCGAAGTCTCCTCCGGACTGCTGCGGCTGGGGGAGAGGAGCACGAAGGCGTTCCTGACCGGCCGGACCCTCGACGGACAGCATTTTTTTGGGTCGGGGAGTGTGCGCACCGTGGAAGGCGTGCGGGCGGAGGGGCATCGCAAGGCTCACCCCAATCCGGCGCTCGAGAAACTGCCCCCGCTTCCGGTTGAAATCGACATCCTTCCCGGCGATCCCGCGAACCGAATCGAGCTGGGTAACCGCGGCACGGTGCCGGTCGCGATCCTGAGCAGCAGCGGCTTCGACGCCACGGCGCTCGATCCAACGAGCCTCTCGCTTGCGGGATCGCCCGTCACCCGCTCGAGGCGCGGCGGGATGGCGGCGCAGGAAGACGTGAACGGGGACGGGCGCACCGACCTGGTGGTGGAAGTCCCGAAGAAAGCTCTGCGACTGGGCGCCGGCGCAACCGAGGCGGTCCTGACCGGTCTCACCCCCGAGGGAAGGTTCATCCAGGGAGCCGACAAGGTGCAGCTCGGTGACACCGCGACGATGACTTTCAGCAGCGATGATCGCCACCCACCCTCCCAACCGGCCCAGCCGGAGCCCGAGTACCTGAGCAGCTCTGGAATCCTCATCAACGACAATGCCCCCGCCGCTCCCTACCCATCCATCATCCCGGTCGCCGGCTTGCGCGGGGTCATCTCGAAAGTCCGGGTCACGCTCAAAGGCCTCACCCATGCCTTCCCGAACGACATCGACCTCCTTCTGGTGGGGCCGACCGGTCAAAGCATCATCTTAATGTCGGATACGGCGGGGCCCGGCCCGGTGGCCGACATCACCCTCACCTTCGATGACGATGCGGCGCAGAGCCTGGACCCGACCATCATCGGCTTCACCGGAACCTACCGCCCCTCGAACTTCGGTGCCGGAGACCCATTTCCCCCTCCGGCCCCGGTTCCGACGCCGGCGCCAACACTTTCCGTGTTCAACGGGACGCGACCCAACGGTCAGTGGCAGCTTTACGTGCTGGACGACGCACCGGGCAGTGTCGGCAGGATCGAAGCCTGGTCCATCGATTTCGTCATGGCAGCCGAGTTCATCAACGCCGCCCCCATCACCATCAATGACGCCGCGCCGGCCGCGCCCTACCCGTCCACGAACCTCGTCGCAGACCTTACCGGTGTCGTGAGCAAGGTGACGCTCACGCTCAAGGGGCTCAGCCACACTTTCCCCAACGACATCGACCTGCTGCTGGTGGGGCCGACCGGACAGAGTGTTCTGGCCATGTCCGACGTCGGTGGCGGAGCTCCGGGAGTGAGCAACGTGACGCTGGTTCTGGATGACAACTCCCCACTGTTCCTGGATCCGGCGGTCAATCCGGTCACCGGGACGTACGAGCCGATGGACTTCAACGATGGCTTTCCCGATGCCTTCCCGCCACCGGCCCCACCGGGTCCCTACAGCACGCTGTTTTCGGCTTTCAATGGGACGGGCCCCAACGGGACCTGGAGCTTGTACGTGCTCGACGATGCGTTGACAGACACCGGAGTCATCGCGCAAGGCTGGAGTCTCATCATTACCACCATGACTCCGGTGGATGCGAGCAATCCGGGCAATATCACCATCCCGGTGGGCGCACCCGGGGCCACGGCGGGGCCCGCGGACCCCTATCCGTCCAACATCTTCATCTCGGGAGTGATCGGGAACATTACCAAGGCGACGGTGACGCTGAACAGCCTCAGTCACACTTTCCCCCAGGACATGGACATTCTGCTGACCGGACCCGCAGGCCAGAATGTCATGCTGATGTCGGACGTGGGCGGTGGCAACCCCGGTGTTGCGGGGATCACGATGACGTTCGACGACGATGCGCCGACACCGGTGCCTGGGCCGGTCAACCCTGCGTCGGGCAGCTACAAGCCCACGAACGACGACAGTGCTGGGCCTGACATCCTTCCCGCGCCGGCTCCCGCCGGCCCGTATGGACCGGCTCTATCGGTTCTCGGCGGAGCCAATCCCAATGGAGTCTGGTCCCTGTTCGTCTTCGACGGTGCCGGTGGAGATGTGGGAGCGATTGCCGCGGGCTGGTCCGTGACCCTCACGACCGTGCTGCGTGGCACCGGCTTCTGCAATTTCGCCCCCATCACCATTCCCGCGGGCGCCCCGGGGGTGACGTTTGGTGCGGCATCGCTCTATCCCTCGAATATCACCGTCCCACCCCTGCCGGGCGAGATGGACCAGTACAAAGTCCGGGTCGACCTCCTCGGGCTCACCCATAGCTATCCGGATGACCTGGACATCCTGCTGGTGGGGCCGGGGGGTCAGAGCGTCGTCCTGATGTCCGACGCGGCAGGCTTCGGTCCCGGCGTGACGAACGTGACGTTTTCATTCGATGACGATGCCACCGCACAATTGCCCGACAACACCAACCCCCCCGGGGGGAGCTACAAGCCCACGGATGTCTTTGAAGGGCCCGATGTCTTCCCGGCCCCGGCGCCCGGGCCTCCTTATGGGCGCTCCATGGCGAGCTTCAAGGGAGCGAATTCATCCGGGACCTGGAGCCTCTACATCGTGGACGACGCCTCGGGCGACACCGGCAGCCTCGCGAATGGCTGGTGCCTGGAGATCCTGCCTTCCATCACGGCGGCGGAGGTTCCCAATCTGCGATGGAGGAACGACACGATTCTGCAGTGGGATGCGGGGCCGAATGCCACGTCCTACAACTTGTACCGCGGAGACCCGCCCGCGCTTCGCTTTCTCCAGGATCCCACGGTCGATTCGTGCCTGCGAGGAACGAACCTGCTCCAGGAAATGACGGGACTGATCGAGACGCCCCTGGTTGGCGGATGGTATTGGTACCTCCTGCGGGGCAACAACGCCCAGGGTGAAGGACACCCGGGCTTCATGCTACTCGGGACACAGCCGCTGGCCCGGATCCAGGACA
>Ga0070699_100000504_pt1 | contig 37079 bp, 30 predicted proteins | sample KBSK1503metaG_FD_65473 | JGI IMG/M metagenome (GOLD analysis project Ga0070699, IMG submission 65473) | Corn, switchgrass and miscanthus rhizosphere microbial communities from Kellogg Biological Station, Michigan, USA - KBS K1-50-3 metaG | ecosystem: Host-associated > Plants > Roots >... | reverse complement strand
TCGTTGTCGCTGCAGGTGGGCGGCACTCCGGGTTGGCAGCCGCTCTGCGGGTTGCACGTCTCGACGCCGTTGCACGCATTGCCGTCGTCGCAGTGCGGTGGCGTGCCCGGCTGGCAGCCGGTCTGCGCGTTACAGGTCTCGATGCCGTTGCAGGCGTCGTGATCGTCGCAGACGAGCGCGGTATCCGCGACGCACCCACGCGTCGGGTCACAGGTCTCGGTGCCGTTGCAGACGTTGCCGTCGTCGCACACCGGGGGGACGCCCGGGTCACATTGCCCCGTCTGGCAGTTACGGGTCTCGAGGCCATTGCAGGCGTTGCCGTCGCTGCACGAGGGGAGCGCGGGGCCTGGGATGCAGCCGCGGTTCGGATCACAGGTCTCCACGCCGTTGCAGGCGTTGCCGTCGTCGCACACCAAGGGCGTGCCCGCCAGGCACTGCCCGGTCGCGGGATCGCAGGTTTCGAGCCCGTTGCACTTGTTGCCGTCGTTGCACACTATGGGTGTCCCGGCGCGGCACCCGATCGCAGGATCGCAGGTCTCGGTGCCGTTGCAGGCGTTGCCGTCGTCGCAGGCTTTGTTGTTCAGGCACGTGTGGCTGCATTGTGGCTGCTCGTTCGCATCCAGCACGCACTTGTCACCCGTGTTCGGGTTGCCGTCGTCGCAGGGCTGCGGAACGGTGACGCAGGCGCCGCCGCGGCATGCCTTCCCGGCACATTGACCACCGACCCCCAAGACTATCGGTGCGCACTCGGTGTCGGACGTGCAGGCGTGACAGACGTCGACGCAGACGCCGTTGCGGCACTTCTCCGGGGCCTGGCACTGGCTGGGGGGCGCCGACGCGCAGTTGGCGTCGGACGTGCACGGCTGGCACCTGGTGTCGGTGGCGGCGTGGTCGCAGACCATGCCATCGCAGGTGTCGCGCGTGCAGGCATTGTGGTCGTCGCACTCGAGGTCGGAGTGGCAACAGTTGGGCTGGACCTGGCGGACGCATCCGTCGACCGGGTCGCAGAAGACGTTGACGCAGAGGTCCGGGTCCGGCGGACAGTCGAGTGGCTCCCCTGGGGAGCAGCTTCCGCTGGTGCACACGGCGCCGACCGTGCACGCGTCGGGGCCGCAGTTCTGCCCTTCGTGCGCGGGGTCGGGGTCGTGCGTGCAGGTCCCCTGCTTGCAAGCATCGCTCGTGCACGGGTTGCCGTCGTCGCAGTCGGCGTCCACGAGGCAGCACCCTGCGATGATGGCGTGCGTGCACGTGTGATCCGCGGCGCACTGGTCGAGCGTGCACGGGTTGCCGTCGTCGCACACGGGCTCGGTGGACGCGATGTCACCCGGCGTCACCGTCTCGCAGCAGCCCGCGATCGGCTCGTGCACGCAGGCCTCGGCCGGCGAGCGGTCACCACGACAGCGGTCATCCGTGCAGAACTGGTCGTCGGCGGGGCATGACAGTGGCGTGCCCGGCTGGCAGATGCCGTTGACGCAGGTCTCGGCCCCGTTGCAGGCGTCGCCATCGTCGCATCCGGCGATTCCGGTCCCCGCGACGGGACGGTTGTGGCAGACGTGTCCGCCCCCGACCGCGTCGCAGGTGTCAGCGGTGCACGGGTTGTGGTCGTCGCAGTCGAGGTCATTCGTGCACGCGCTCGGTACCACGTGGCGACAGTTGCCCGTTGCCGGATCGCAGGAGTCGTTGGTGTCGGGGTTCCCGTCGTCACAGTTCACCGGCGTACCCGGTGCGCAGACGCCGCTCTTGCAGGCCGCCTCGCCGTTGCACACGTTGCCGTTGCATTCCGGGCTCGGTCCGTCCGGCACGAGCGTGTGCACGCAGCCTTGTGCCGGGTCGCAGTCGTTCGTGCACGGATTGTGGTCGTCGCAATCGGGCGGGATGCCGGGCCGACAGGCGCCGCTCAGGCACGTCTCCGACCCGTTGCAGAGGTCTCCGTCGGGGCAGGGGGTGCCGTCGGGCACCGGCTCGTTCGCACACCCGAAGACCAGATCGCAGGTATCGCTGGTGCAGCCGTTCCGGTCGTCGCAGTTCTCGAGCCGACAATGCTGGTTGCAGCCTCCGGTGCAGCGATCGAGCCCGGGTGCGGGATCGCAGGTCTCGGGGAACTGCTGCACGTGATCGCCGCACTGCGGGCAGGGCATCAGACAGCCGGACACGTCGCCCGACCCCGTGCAGGGAAGCTCCATGCAGCAGTCGGCCGACGGCGGCCCGCTGGCGCACGGACAGGGGGCGAAGGCCGGCGTCACCGGCCCGGTGCCGCTCGGCGACGGCGCGCCGACGGGAAGGACGGCGGTGTTGCTCCCCGTCGACCTCAGCTTGCCCTTGACCGAGATCGGGGCGTCGCAGGAAGACCCGGCGCCGCAATTGGAGGCGCTGGTGCAGGTCTTGGTCGGGTCGTTGCTGCAGTGCTTCTCCGTTGCTCGCGCCGAGACGTGGTTGGCGCTGGCCGCGTCGCCGCTGCTGTCGACCACCCCCGTGATCCGCACCTGGCATCCTTCGAGCGTGATCGACGCCCCGGTCGTCGTCGCCGTGCTGCTGCCGTTGGCGTCGAGCTGGCCGTCGACGGTGAGCGTGCCGGTCTGCGCGGAGTCGCCAGCGGTCAGCCGGATGGTCCCGCCGGCCGCGCCCGTGACGCTGCCGGAATTCACCTTGAGAGACGAGCGCGCGCCGACGGTGACGTTCCTGCCCGCCGAGAGCTCGATGTCGCCGCCCATCTGGTCCAACGCGCCCGAGGCGTCCAGGGTGACCGACGCGGCGGGGATGAGGACGTCGTTGTCGGCGCTGACGCTGATGTCGCCACCCGACCCTGCCTGGTTGGCGGTGCTCCGCATCAGGACGTCCGCGTTCAGCTGCACGTCGTGGGCGCTGACGACGGTCAGCGTCCCGCCGCCGGTGGGGGCGATCCCGTTGAGGGGTGCATTGAGAACGACGTCCCCGCGGTCCGTGCTCAGGTCGATCGTGCCGGAGTCCCCGGCGGGCGCGCCCACGTTGATCAGCTTGGTGACGGTGAGGGTGCTCCCGGCGCTCAGGTCGACGGACCCGCCGCTGGCGGGCCGGTTCGTGGTCCCGAATCCCTGCGCGCTGATCTGCGCGCCGATCGTCACCGCCCCCTGCGTGGGCGAGTCGGCCATCAGCGTGATGTCGCCGGCGTCGCCGCCGAGCGCGCCGTCTGCCGAGAGCCCGACGCCTCCCCCGCGCGTCACGGCGAGCGCGCCGCTCGTCGCGTCGATGGTGATCTGCCCCCCGTTGCCCCCGGCGCCGCCGACCGTGCCGCTGGCCGACGAGCCGCCCCGCACCTCGATGACGCCCTGCGCGTTGATCGAGCCCCCTGTGATGTTGATCTCGCCGCCGCTCCCCTCGCTGCTTCCGAGCCCGTCGCCCTGGATGGTCGAGCCGTTCGGGAGCGTGATCGGCCCGTTGGCATCGAGCTCGATGAACCCCGCGTCCCCGGTGCCGCCGTCGACGGCGACCACGCCCTGGGGCGTGAAGCTCAGGCGAGTCCCTGCGTCGATCGTGACCGAGCCCCCGGCGCCTTGCGCATCGCCGACCGCGAGCACGGGAACGCCGATCCCGATCTCGCCCTCGGACGAGGTGATCGCGATCGTGCCCGCGGTCGAGTCGGCCCCGCTGCCGTTGGCGACCACGCTGCTTCCGAGCGTGCCCTCCAGCGAGACCCGGCCGTCGGCGTCGACGCGGAACTTGCCGCCGCCGCTGCCGCTACCGGAGACGTCGATCTTGCCGTGTCCCTCGAGCGTGAAGCTATCGAGCCGTCCGCCCGCGGAGTGCATCACGGTCACGTTGCCGCCCGGGCTGCCCGTGGCGGTCAGCGTGCCGGTCACGTGGAAGCCGCCGGCGCGGATCATCAAGGTGTTCGAGCCGACGTTCAGGGCGCCGCTGAGCGTCACGTCGCGCGCGCCGAAATCGAGCTCGCACGCGGGGCCGGTGATCGTGATCGGCCCGTCGAGGGTGCACGTCGTGGCGCCGCAGCAGGCGCTGATCAGCGGCGCCGCGGAGGCGCAGACGGCGGTCACCGGGCAGATGGCGTCGGCCGTACCCGGTCGCGCAACGACGAGCAGTCCCGCGGCGGCCGCGACCAGCGCGAGGCGCCGGGTCACTTGCACGGCCGGCCCACCCGGCAGTCACGGGCCCGGTTGCCGCCTCCGTCGCGCACCGTGGTGCCGTGCGCGTCGATGCCGCCCCGACGGTTCTCCTCGGCCTGGCTGTCCGACACGAGGAGGTCGTGACCCGCGGCGCGCAGGCCCTTGCCCCGGTTGCCGACCGCGACCAGGGCCTTGATCTGCCCCTGGGAGACGTGCGCGCGCACGCCCGGTCCCCCGTTTGCGGTGGCGTGCGTTCCCTCCACGATGTGCCCGGAGCCGCGGACCGCAAGCCCGTCGCGTCCGTTTCCCGCGGCCTCGTTTCCGGACGGGCCGCCCACGTCCGCATCCCGCCCGGCGATCGCGAAACCCCGCCGCCCGTTCTCGAGGGCCCGATTCCCCTCGACGCGGAAGTCGCGACCGCGGAGCTGGAAGCCGTCGTGCCCGTTGCGGACGGCCTCGCACCGCGTGATGGCGTACCCGACGCCCGCCACCTGGAAGCCGTCGCCGTGGTTCTCGGCCGCGAGCACGTCCGATGCGGCAGTGAGCGCGCCGGTCAGGGCCTGGATCCCGACGCCGAAGGCCCGCACCGCGCCGGGGCCCTTCAGCGTGAGGCCGCCCCCACCGCCCGTGACCTCGATGCCGATCCCCTGGCCGCTGCCCTCGATCGCCCGGCCGGCGAGCGACAGCTCGGCCGGTGCGTGACCACGGAGGTTGACGACGAGGCCCGGGCCGTCGCACGCGTGCCGCGTGATCGGGTCCGCGTGGCCGAGCGTGCGGCTGCTGACCAGGACGTCGCCGCAATCGCATGGCACCGCCGTGCCGCGCCCGTCGACGTCGTCGCCGCAGCGCCGCGAGCCGGCCGGCGCGGAGCGAGCGAGGAGGAGGCAGGAGAGGACGACGACTGCCGCAAACCGCATGCCAGGGCGGCAAATGAGCAACCGCTGTGCCCGCGGCCACGCGCCGGGCACCGCCTGGAAGCCCAGCGGCAGCGCGGAGCTTGGTACGACGCCATGGGGTCTGCAGTAGATGGCGGCAGTGCGGGAATCGCGCGCCGCTGCGGGATCCTCGGACGGTCGAACCGGCACGCGGTGGCGTTAGTACGAAGCCGTTGGCCCGGTCAAACGACGGTGCGGAAAGTGCGGTTCCGGGGGCTTCGCCGGGATGTCAAACGGCTGACGGTAGCGGCGGCGGTGCGTCGGTGGCCTCCTGCCGGCGGCGCTGCTTTCCGTTCGCTCCCCTGCTGGCACCGCCCTTGCTGCTCCCCCGCCCCCATGCGCACTCGTGTGGCACGCAACTCCCGGGCGGGCTTCACGCTCATCGAGCTCCTGGTCGTGATCGCGATCATCGGTGTGCTGGCCGCCATCGCGATCCCCCAGTTCTTGAGCCGTCAGGGCAAGGCGTACGACGCCCGGGTAATGACGGACGCACGGAACGCGGCAGCTGCCGAAGAGGCCTACTTCGACGACAACACGGCTTACTACTCGGGACCCTGCGACTCCTTGCCGGGGATGAGCGTGTCCAACGGCGTCTCGTGCATGGCCACGGCCGCCGGCCCGACGTTCTCGGTGCAGACGAGCCACCCTGCGGCGTCTCGCAGCTGCACCTGGTCGAGCGCGTCGAGCCCCAGCCTCTCCTGCTTCTGAGGATCGAGGAAGGCGCGCGCGAAGAGCTCGAGCGTCAGGACGACGCCGAGCGCGGGGGCCTGGTTGTCGCGTCCGGCCAGGTGGCGGCGGACCAGCTGGCGGAGCACGTCTGGACGCCACCAGCCGCGCTCGAGGGTGCGCGGCGCGAGCAGCACCTCGTCGAGCAGCGGGCGTGAGCCGCCTCGCAGCTCCTCGTTGTAGTCCGCGAACGTCCGCCGGCTCGGGCGAGCGAGGAACGGGTTCAGCCCGGCACGATTGGCGCGAAGCGGACCGCGTCGGCGACTCGCACGCCCAGGCGATGGAGCGCCGCCCGCCAGGACGGCACGGCGAAGCCGTGTGGCTTCCCCTGCCAGCGCACGCGCGCCAGCTCGGGCGAAAGCAGCTTGAGCGCCTCGATGTGCGCGCGACGCCCGGCGCGCAGGTGGAGTGGCACGCCGAGCGACGCCTCGACCACCTCGTCGTCGTAGTACGGATGGCGGAACTCGACGTGTGTCGCCTGCGCCGGCACGCCGAGCAGCACCCAGCGCCGGTGGCGATGCGTCACGTTGAAAGGCATCGGCACGGTCGGCAGGCGAGTCGCCCGCCACACTGGTGAGCGCGGCGCCGAGGCCCGCGGCGGCGCGCTCGGTCGCGTCGGCGAAGGGGGACGTCGGCGCGACCAGCTCGGCTGCGAGCGCGGGCGCGATGCCGATCGCGAGCTTGGCGAGGAGACGCCGGCGGAGATCCTCCTCGGTGGCCTCGTCCGGACCCGGCCAGAGCCCGTCGAGCAGGCAGTCGCCGCCGTTGCCGAGCAGGATCACCTCGGCGAAGGCGGCGGCGTGCCGGAGGAGCGAGGCGTGCGCGTTGAGGCACGAGTGCATGCCGTCGGTGCGCTCCACCATCGTCCGGGCCTCGGCCGCGATGTAGCCCGCGGGTAGCGGGATGGCGTGGTGCTCGGTGCGCGCCAGCGCGGCGAGCTGCGCCCCGAGTCGGATGTCATCGGAGTCGCGGCGTCCGTAGGTGACGGTGGCGAGGCGGCGATCGCGAGGGATGGCCGCGAGAAGGGTGCGGGAGTCGAGCCCGCCGGAAGGCGGCAGGGCGAGGCGGACGTCGGCCGTCGTGTTGCGGGCCGTCGCCGAGCGGAGCGCCGTCCCGAGCGTGTGGGCGTGCTCGCGCTCGCTCCCGGGGCGCTGCCGGTAGCGGACGGCCCACGTCGTGCGCAGGCGTATGCCGCGCCCCGGCTCGAACACCAGGAGCGAGGCGGGCGGCAGCAGGCGCACGTCGTCGATCAGCGTGTGGTCGAGCAGCACGCACTGGAAGAGCGCGAACTCGGCCGCGGCCTGCGGGTCGAGACGGCGCGCGACGCGCGGGTCCGCCAGCAGCGCCCCCACCAGAGGCGCGAACACGAGACGGGTCGCGGTCGCCACGTAGTAGACGTTGCGAAGGCCGAAGCGGTCGTTCACGAGGCAGAGCCGCCGGATCCGCCCGTCCCACACCGCGGCCGCAAACGAGCCGGAGCGGCCCGCGAGCGCCGCCTCGCCACCCTCGAGGTAGGCGGCGAGCAGCTCGGACGCGCCCCGCACGCCGCGCACCTCGCCGTGGAGAACGAGTCGGCACGCGCCGTCGGGCGACACGGCCGGGGCCGGGGCAGGATCGAAGATGCCGAGATCGGCCCGTCCGAGCACCGCGGGAGCGACCGGCGCGGCGTCGATCTCGACCTTCAGGCGGGGCTGAACCCGAAGCCGCGCCGCCATCGCGCGCACCAGCGCGGTGATGGTCGCGAGCGGGAGGCTCTCGTCGACGGCGCCGAGAATGCCGGGCATGTGGACCGGGAGCATCGAGCATGCCACCGTCTCCCGTGATGCTGAAGCGCTGGAGTGTCGAGGGGCGCAGCAGCTCCGTGACGCGCGTGTGCGCCATGCCTGCACGGTTGTTCTCCCCGGGGCCGAGGGTATAAGCGCGAGGGATGGGTGCCGCCGAGGTGCTGGTCCTGGCCGCGGTCGTGGCCGTGCTCTTCTGGCTTGCCTTGCCACTGAGGCGGCGGCTCGAGCGCTGGCTCGCTCGTCGCCTCGGCCAGACTCGTTCGGCGGCCGGGCGCGTCGTCGTGCTCGGGCGGCGACGCGACGGGACCTTCTCGCAGGAGGATCGCCGTGACCACTGACCCCAGGGCAAACGCGCCGGCCATGCTCGCGAGCGGCTTCGTGCTCGGCCTCATCCTCTTCCTCGTGGCGGCGATCTACGGCTCGTTCACCATCATTCAGCCCGGCAACGTCGGCGTCGTCTTCAACCGCTGGTCGGGGGCGCTGAAGACGGTCGGGCAGGGCGTGGCCTGGCGGGTGCCGTGGGTGACGCAGGTGCAGTCGTATCCCGTGGCATTGCGCACTTACACGATGGTGCAGCGCGGGGCCGAGGGCTCGATGCGCGGCGACGACTCGATCGACCTCCCCACCAAGGAGGGCCAGCACATCCGCCAGGACATCTCGGTCACGTACAATACCAGCCAGGAGAAGGCGGCCGACGTCTTCCGCTCCTTCCGCGGCGCCGACATCAGCGACATCGAGTCCACCTTCATCCGGCGCACGATCATCACCGTGTCGCAGAACGCAGCCGGGCAGGTGTCGCTCACCGACTTGATCTCCAACCAGCGCGGGCAGCTCCAGACGCAAATCCAGGAAAACCTCCAGCAGGAGATGAACAAGATGGGCTTCGTGGTCGACAAGGTGAACCTCGGCGCGAGCCATCTCCCGGACGTGATCGAGAAGCAGCTCCAGCAGAAGATGGCGGCGCAGCAGCAGGCGCAGCAGGCGGACTACGAGCTGCAGCGCCAGCAGACGCTCGCCAAGGCCAAGGTGGCCGAGGCGGAAGGCGAGGCGCAGTCGACGCTGGTCAAGGCCAAGGCGCAGGCCGAGGCGAACAACCTCCTCCAGCAGACGCTCTCGGCGCTGCTCATCCAGAACAAGGCGATCGAGCGGTGGAACGGCACCCTGCCGCAGTTCACCGGGGGTGGGGCCATCCCGTTCCTCAACCTGAAGGACCTCGGCGACAGCCATCCTCCCGCCGGCCGCTGAGCGCCCGGGCCCGTGCTTGCTCCATCTGTACGGGACGTCTAATACCTGAAGGAGGACGATGGTGAGCCTCGAAGAGATTCGGCGTCGCATAGAGACCGCGTTGCCGGGCGCCCGGGTGGAGGTGGCCGATACCACCGGAGCGGGCGACCACTTCGAGGTCCAGGTGGCGGCGCCGGCGTTCGCCGGCAAGGGGCTCGTGGAACAGCATCAGCTCGTGTACGGGGCGCTCGGAACGTTGATGCACGAGATCCACGCGCTGTCGCTCCGCACCTCTGCTTCATAAAGGAGAGACGACGATGGCCGACGTGCTCGAGGAGATCCAGGGCGAGATCCGGGACAACAAGGTGGTCCTCTACATGAAGGGGACCCCGAGCTTCCCGATGTGCGGCTTCTCGGCCGCCACGGTCAAGGTGCTGCGCGAGATCGGTGCCCCGTTCAAGGCCGTCGACGTGCTCGCCGAGCCCGAGAAGCGGGAAGCGATCAAGGAGTACTCGAACTGGCCGACCATCCCGCAGCTGTACGTGGACGGCAAGTTCGTCGGCGGCTGCGACATCGTGCGCGAGATGCACGGTCGCGGGGAGCTCGCGCCGCTGATCCGTTCGGCCGTCCAGGCCGCCTGATCGCGGCTTCGGGCGGCGGCGGGGGCACCGCTGCGCCTCCCGGTCCTCGCTCCACGCGCGACTCGTAGACCGTCGCGTCCCCCCGAAGCTGCGGGCGCGCGCGGGAGCTGCGGAGGTCGGCGCAGCGGTGCCCCCGCCGCCCGACTAGGGCACGCTTCGCGGCGAACCTCCGGCCCGGCGGCGCAGTCCCCCGCAGGGTTTGATGGTCCAGCGTTCGCGAAGCCAGTGATGGAGGAGGCGCTCGTACTCGTAGAGCACGATCTTGGCGTCGCGGCGAACGTGCCACCACCGCGTGGCCGAGAAGACGTCGTAGCGCGACGGCCGCACCGTGACGGCGACCGCGTCGCCGAGGGCGCGACGGTAGATGAGGCGGGCGCGGCGGCCGTGCGCGCGCGACGTGACGATGACGAGGCGGCGCAGGTGGTGGCTGCACGCGTAGCGTGCGACCGTGCGCGCCTCGCTCTCCGTGCTGCGCGTCCGCCGCCGCAGGCGCACGATCGCGCGGCTCGGGACGCCGAGCTGCTCGAGCGCGGAGATGGTCATCTCGTCCGACTCCGGCAGGCGCACGCCGCGCGCGTGGAGCGTGGCTTCCCCGCGGGCCAGGCGTTCGCGAGTGACGACCACGCGGGGTGCGAGGCCGGCGCGGTAGAGGTCGACTGCCTCGAGCACGCGGGCCGGAATCGACCCCGCGAGCACCACGATCGCATCGGCGGACGGCGGAAGCGGGTCGCTCACGACGAGCAGCTGGCCGGCGAGGACCACGGCCGCGACGGATGCCCCGGCGATCGCGACCACCAGGGCGAGCAGCCGGCCGGACGCCACAGAGGCACCAGGACGCAGCAAGCGGTGTACCCCCGGGACCTCACGCGGTGGCCTCGGAAGCCTTGCTGCGCTTCACGATCATGCATCCGCGCGACAACCCGGCCTCCGGACGGCCGTCTTGACTGCGGCACCCGGAGCGCGCTCTCGTGCGCGCATGAAGACGGTGCAAACGGTGACGGGGCCGGTCCCCGCCGGCGAGCTCGGCACGACGCTCATGCACGAGCACCTCATGATCGGCTGGCCCGGATGGGAAGCGGAGGCGCCTGCCGATCGCGCCGCGCGCCGCGAGTACGCCAAGCGGTGCGTCGACCGGATGCTCGAGCTCCGCGATCTCGGGCTCGCGACGTTCCTCGACCCGTGCCCGATCGACCTCGGTCGCGACGTCGAGCTGATGGCCGAGGTCGCCCACGCCACCGGCGTGCACATCGTGTGCGCGACCGGACTCTACAAGGAAGACCAGGGCGCGCCGGCCTACTTCAAGTTCCGGGCGCAGTTCGGCGACGGCGTGAAGGAGATGACCGACGTCTTCATCCGCGAGCTGACCGAGGGGATCGGTGACAGCGGCATCCGCGCCGGCGTGATCAAGGTGGCGACCAGCGCCCACAAGATCACGCCCTACGAGGAGATGGTCCTGCGCGCGGCCGCGCGCGCGCATCTCGAGACGGGCGTGCCGATAACCACCCACACCGACGAAGGCACGATGGGCGTCGAGCAGCTCGAGATCCTCGTCGGCCAGGGCGTTGCGCCGCAGGCCATCGTCGTCGGCCATTCCGACGGTTCGAGCGACCTGCACTATCATCTCACCATGCTCGATCGTGGCGCCTACCTCGGCTTCGACCGCTTCGGCCTCGAGCTGCTGCATCCCGATCGCGAGCGTCTCGCGGCGCTGATCGGGCTCGTCGGCCTCGATTTCGAACGGCAGATCGTGCTCTCTCACGACACGGTGTGGTGCTGGCGCGGCCGGCCGCCGATCCTGCCTCCCGAGCTGATGCCCGACTGGCAGCCGACGCACGTCTTCAAGAAGGTGATCCCGCGGCTGCGGGCGGCGGGCGTCTCGCAGGAGAAGATCACGACGATGCTGGTCGAGAACCCGCGCCGCTACTTCTCGGAGTCCGGGGTCGTGCGCGCCTGAGGACCGGCGCGCGCCGGTGGCAGGGGCCGCCTGCCGGTGATACGGGGGCGGGCCGTGGGATGGTGCAGTCGGGCGGGGTTGGCGGCGGTCCTGGTGATCGGTGTCGCCTGCGGCCGGCGACTGCCGGCCGGCTGGGCCTACGTGACCCGCGTCACGCCGACGGCTGCGACAGTGGCGTGGACCGGGTCGACGGAGACGCTCGAATGCCGCGGGCCCGACGGTCGGATGCTGCCGGCCGTCGCGACGGAGGGCCGGCGGGGACTGCGCGTCGCCCGCCTCGCGGAATTGCTGCCGGCCACCGCCTATCGGTGCCGGATGGGCGCGGGTGATCGGTCGCTGCGAGTCCGCTTCCGGACGGCCCCGGCCGACCTCGTGCCCTTCACCTTCGCGGCGGTCGGCGACACCGGTGACGGCAGCCGGACGGCGGCGGCCCTCGCCCGCCGCATCCTGGCGGGACGACCCGCTTTCCTCGTCCACCTGGGCGACATCGCCTACCCGGGCGGGAGGGCGCGCGAGTACGCGGCGAAGTTCTTCCGGCCATACGGCTCTCTCCTGCGACGCGTCCCGTTCATGCCCACCCCGGGCAACCACGATCTCGAGCCGCGCAGCGTGTACCGCGACCTGTTCGCACCCGCGGCCGACGGCGAGGACGCGGGCGGGCCGCACTACGCATTCGACTGGGGCGCAGCGCATCTCGTCTCGGTCTCGTCGCCCGAGTTCGCGCGCGACGGGGCGCCGGGCGCCGGCTGGCTCGCCAAGGATCTCGCGTCGGCTGCGGGGCGCCCGTGGCGCATCGTCTTCCTGCACGAGCCGCCCTTCGACGGTGGCGCGAAGTTCACCGTTCCCGGGCTCCGCGGCGTGCTGGAGCCGATCGTCGAGCGCGGGCGTGCCGACCTCGTCCTCGCGGGGCACGAGCACCTCTACGAGCGGTCGAGACCCGCGTGTGCCTATGCGGCCGAGGCCCGCACGCTGCACGTGGTGAGCGGGGGTGGCGGGGCGAACCTGGATCCGGCTCCGGTCGTGTCGCACCCCAACTTCCCGCGCATCGTCTCGGTGACGCACTATCTGCGCATCCGCGTCACGCCCGCCGAGCTCGACGTCCGCGCCGTCGACGTCTCGGGCCACGTCGTCGACCGGGCTCGCCGCCGCCGCGGCGAGGACGTGACCTGCCTCTCGAGCGGCTGGCCGCCGCCCCGCGACCGGTGACGCGGGCCCTCGCCCTCAAGGCCGCGGCCCTGGTCGCGCTCACCCTGGTGCTCGGGGCGAGCGCGATCGACAGCGACGTCTACGAGGGTGGCGAGGCGCGCGAGGCGCTGGTGGCGCGCGAGATGCGCGACACGGGCGACTGGATCCTGCCGCTGTGGAACGGCAACGTGGTGCCCTCCAAGCCGCCGCTTTTCCACTGGCTCGTCGCCAGCGGCGCGCGGCTCACCGGTGAGCGGGTCACGGTGCGGACGCTGCGCGCGCCTTCGGTCGTCCTCGCGGGCGTCGTCGTCCTGGTCGTCTTCCTCGCCGGCCTCGCCTGGGGTGGCCCCGACGTGGGCACGTTCGCGGCGCTCGTGCTGGCGACCACGCCGCAGTTCCTGAGCGAGGCCTCGGACGGGCGGGTCGACATGACGCTCACGGCGGCGGTCACGGGGGCGCAGGTGGCGCTCGTGCAGGCGCTCGGCGCGCGGCGGGGCGCTCGGCTCGCGCTCGCCGCGTGCCTCGCGCTCGCCATGCTCGCCAAGGGCCCCGTCGGCCCCGGCCTCGTCGGGCTGACGGCGCTCGCGTTCGCCGCGCGCGAGCGGCAGCTCCGCCCCATCCTCCGCCTCGTCCGCCCCCTCCCGGTCCTCCTCTTCGTCGCGCTCGCGGGCGGCTGGTACGCCCTCGCCTACGCGCACCGGGGCACGGACTTCGTCGCCAAGCAGATTCTCTCCGAGAACGGGGAGGCCCTCTTCGGCAGCAGCCGGTTCCCGTATCGCTCGCCGCTCTACTACCTCGCCCCGCTCGTGCTCGGCGGTCTTCCGTGGACGCTCGTCGCGCCCTGGGCCGCCGCCCGCGCGTGGCGCGGCCAGCTGCCGCGGCGGTATGCCCTCGTCTGGGCGGCGACGGTGTTGATCTTCTTTTCGATCGCCCCGCTCAAGCGCGCCGCGTACTTGCTCCCGCTCCGCCCCGCCCTGGCGCTGGTGGTCGGCTGGTGGCTGGCGGAGGTCGCGCGTGAGGAGGAGCCGGCGACGCGGCTGGTCGGTGGCGCTCGTACCCTGGCGCTCGCCGTCACGGCCGCGGTCCTCGTCGCCGCGGCCGCCGCGTTCGCGGTGGGTCACGGCCTCGTCTCGACGGCGAGCGTCCGCGACGCCGCCCTGCGCCACGAGATCGACGCCGACGCCTACGCGCGGACGATCGCCGCGCACGAGCTCGCGATCGTCGGCCTGGCGCTCGCGGCCGCGCTGGCGGGCGGGCTCGCCGCCCGCGCGCTGGCGCGCGAGCGCTGGCGGCGCGCGACGCTCGCCACCGCCGCGACGGTGGCGAGCCTCGCCCTCCTCGTGCTCGGCGTGTTCGTCCCCGCGCGCGCCGCGCAGAAGTCGATCCGCCCCTTCGCGCTCGCCGTGCGCGAGCGGGTGAAGCCCGCGGATCGGTTGAGCCTCCTCACCGGCGACGAGGAGATCCCCTTCATCTTCTACGTCGGCCGTCACGTCCCGCTGGCGAACGGGCGACCGGCGGAGCTCGCCCCCGGCTACTACGTGCTGGACCAGGAACGCTGGCGCGCCTGGGGGCGGCGGCCCGGCTGGGACGAGGTGCTGCGGAGCGGACACGTCTTCTCGCTGCACCGCCGCGATCTCGTCCTCGTGCGGCGGTGGTAGCTACAAGAGCCCCAGCAAGCCATTGGCGAGTGCCACCGCGCCCGCCGCACCCACCGCGAGCCCGCCCCACCACACGATCGTCCGGTCGAGCACGGCCGCGACGGTCTCCAGCACGATCGCGATCTGGAGCAGGCTCGTCGCAACCGCGAAGCGGTGGTGGCGCGCGAAGTGCTCGGCCGCCTCGCGATTCGCCCGGTCCCGCTCCTCTTCGTCCGCTCGGGCGCGGCTCTCGGAGGCGGCGATCTCGGCGCGCTGCGGCTCGGGATCGGTGGCGCCGCCGGGCGAAAGCTCCTGCAGGTGGAGCTTGATGGACTTGGCCTGACGGTATGCCCACTCGTCCGACGCGCGGCTCTGCGAGAGCACCGCGTCGTTCTTGGCGAGGATCGCCTCGGCGGCGCTGTGCTCGGCCTCGAGGGCGGAGATCGAGGCGAGCACCGCGAGCAGCGCGGCGGTGACGGCGACGCGCGTCGAGAGGGCCCGGCGGTGCGACCGCTCGAAGTCCTCCCGCTCCACGAGCTCCTGAGGCTCGAGCGTCTCCCGGCCCATGCGGGGCGAGGGTAGCGGACGCGACCGCCAGCGCAAGCGCACCGCATGACTGTGAATTCGCGTGCTTTTTTTCCGCAATCTCTCTCTAGAGGGACCCTCGTCGCGCGTGCTAAGGGATGGCGCTCTTTGGAGGTCCTCCGCATGCGCCTCGCCGTTCGGTGGATCGCGGCCGTCGCCGTGCCGTTCGCGCTCGCCCCGCGTCCCGCCGCGGCCGTCTCGAAGGCGACCGACCTCTGCGCGGAGAGCGCCGACCCGTGCGTCGTGACTGCGGACGTCGTGGTCGACCCCAACAGCACGCTCGACTTCGGTGCTCGCGCGCTCGACCTGCGGCACGGGGCGAGCCTGTCGTTCACCTCGGGGACGCTCACGATCCGCGCGGGCAGCGTCAGGGTCGAGGCGGCGGCGGCGATCGCCGGGTCGGCGCCGAGCGGTTCGTTTCCGACCCTCTCGATCACCACGACCGGTGACATCCGCGTCGAGGCGACCACCACGACGAACGGAAGAATCGACCTGAGTGGGAGTGCGCAGGGCGGGGTGATCCAGCTGGCCGCCCTGGGGGCCATCCAGTCCGACGGGCTCCTGCTCGCCCGCGCCACGCAGGCGGCGGCGTTCGGCGGCGAGATCGACCTGCTCGGGGTGTGCGTCGGCGGGCCGGACGACGGCAACGGTTGCGTGCAGGACATCCCGGACTGTGGCGATCTAGCGACCCACGGAGTCTGCACCGGGGGCGATCGCTCGATGCAGGGAGTGAGCGTCACGGCGCCGGACGAGGGCGGGTCGGTCACGGTCGCTGCGCCACAGGGCTCGATCAGCGTCGGTGGCACGGGCATCAACGCGTCGGGAGGCGAGGACGGCGGCGGCGACATCGACCTCGAGGCGGGCGGCAACGTGACGATCGGCGCGCCGCTCAACGTCAACGGCGGCGGGCTCTCGGGTGACGCCGGCACCGTGACCGTCGTCGCGAACGGATCGGTGTCGATCGGCAACTCGATCACCGGGAACGCGGCGGGCAGCCTGGCGGAAGGCGGCGGGGCCGGCGCGGACATCGAGATCACCGCGGTCGCAGGCGGCATCAGCGTGACGGCGCCGATCAGCGCCGACTCGGGCATCCCGGACGGCGACGGGGGCGTGGTGGACCTGACGGCCGGCACGGACATCGTGCAGACCGCGCTCATCTCCGCCGCTGGCCGCGGTGTGGACGGGACCGGTGGCGACGTCGAACCCGATGCCGGGCGCAACCTGACGGCCGGCGCGATCGACGTCAGCGGGGGAAACGGAGGCGGCGGCTCGATCTACGCGAACGCCAACGCGCAGGCGATCGTGCAGGGTCAGTGGAACGGCGACGGGGGTGCCATTTTCCAGGTCCTCGCAGCGTCGATCGTCGTGACCAGCAAGGTGCACGCCGATGCCTCCAACGACCAGCAGCTCGGCGGCGGGGTGACCCTCCAGGGATGCGAAGTGGCGGTCAACGCCGGCGCGGTCGTCTCGTCACTCGGCCTGACCGGGGAGAACGTCCTTCAGGCGAGCGGTCCGATGACGATCGCCGGGACCCTCACCTCGGCCGTCAACCGTCTCGAGTACCTCGACCCCACCCGGCTGCCGCAGATCGCCACGGGCGCGGTCGTCACGCCGCCGCCCGTCGTCGCCCCGAACCCGCTCCTGCCGCCTTGCGGCACGCCGCCGCCCCAGTGCGGCAACGGTGTGGTGGAGATCGGCGAGGGCTGCGACGACGGCAACACCCGAGCCTGCGACGGATGCTCGGCCTCGTGTCAGGTCGAGGGCTGCGGCAACGGCGTCGTCGAATGTGACGAGCAGTGCGACGACGGCGTGCGCAACGGGACCTCGGGCGACGGCTGCGACGCGAGCTGCCGCCTGGTGGGGACAGTCCGCTACATCCCCTCGTCTCACGTCGCCGCCTCGAACTGCTTCCTCGAGTGGGCGATCGACAACCCGAACGGCCAGCTCGTGAACGGGTTCCCGTCGAGGAACCAGACCTGCATCGACGGCGACCCGTCCTGCGACGCGGATGGGGCGAGCGACGGTGCCTGCACGTTCCGTCTCGGGGCCTGTCTCAACGTCGACGATTCCCGGCTGCCGACCTGCCATCCCGCGGCGATCAAGATCGTCGACCTGTTCCGCCCGGCGCCGCTCAACCCGGCCGACGCCACCGACGTCGCGAACGCGAGCCAGCTCGTCACGGTGCTCGAGGCGCTCGGCATGACCTTCATGACGGGCTCGACGGTCCTGCGCAGCGGGACCCCGGTCGCAGAGCGCAATGACTGCACGCCGCTCGTCCGCTTCCTCGTTCCGCACCTGGCGGGCCTGGCGGCGACCCGCGTGGTGAGCGCGACGGCGACAGACACCGCGGGCCACCGCATGGGAGCCAACCGGATCCAGCTCACCTGCGAGCCGAACCCCGCGGTGTGCGGCAACGGCGTCACGGAGCTCGGCGAGTCGTGCGACGACGGCAACACCACGCCGTGCGACGGCTGCTCCGCCACGTGTCACCTCGAATGCGGGAACGGCACCCTCGAGTGCGGCGAGCAGTGCGACGACGGAGCGGCCAACGGCACGCCCGGCGACGCCTGCACGGCCGACTGCCAGCTCGTGGCCCCGGCGCTGCGCATTCCGGGCGGCGGAGCGCCGGGCAGCGACTGCGGCCTCGAGTGGTCGATCGAGATGGGCGCGCCCGCCGTGGCGCGCAGCGGGCTCCCGATGGCGAAGCAGCTCTGCGTCGACGGCGACCCGGCCTGCGACTTCGACCCGACACCCGGCACGTGCCGGTTCCACCTCTGGGCCTGTCTCGGCTGCGCGGACCCCCGCCTGACCTGCGCGGCGGGTCCCGTCTCGGGCGTCGACGTGCTCAAGCCGACGGCTCTCGAGCGGGCGCAGAACGTCGCGGCGCGGAACGGTCTTCTCGCGGCGGTCGGCCGCCTCCACGGCCCGGTCGGTCCCGGCGAGCGCTGCACCGGTCGGATGGACGTGGACGTCCCGGTCGGACGCGCGAAGCTCACCTTCCGCACGCTCGCTCACGGGCCCGGGACGGCGACCGACCGCGACACGCTGCAGCTCAGCTGCGTCGCGCCGCCTGCGCCCTGAGCCCGGCGCTCAGCGCGCCAGGATCACGACACAGGCGTTGGCGCCCCGGCCGACCGTGTGGGCGAGGGCGGCGCGCGCCCGGGGCACCTGACGCGGTCCCGCCTCGCCCCGCAGCTGCCACGTGAGCTCGACCACCTGGGCGAGCGCGGAGGCCCCGAGCGGCTCGCCCTTGGCGAGGAGGCCGCCGCTGGCGTTGACGGGCAGCCGCGAGCCCATCTCGCCGCCACCGTCGCGCACCCAGCGTCCGCCGCCGCGACGGGGACAGAGCCCGAGCTCCTCGGCGGAGAGTATCTCGCGGCCCGAGTCGGTGTCCTGCAGCTCGACCAGGTCGAGATCCCTCGGCCCGACGCCGGCCTCGTCGTAGGCGGCCCGCGCCGCCAGCTCGGTCGGCGTCGGCACGTCCGCGTCGGTGAGGCCGCCGAGCGGTGTGTGCTCGCCGAGCACGGAGCCCGAGAGGTGGGAGCGGAGCACGGCGGCGGCCACGCGGACGGCGCGCGACGCCGGGCGCGCGGAGAGCACGACCGCCGCCGCGCCCTCGTTCGGCGCGCACAGCATGAGGAGCCGGAGCGGCTCGCACACGACCGCCGACCCGAGCACCTCGTCGAGCGACACGGCCTGGCGGTACATGGCGTGCGGGTTGGCGACGCCGTGGCGGTGGTTCTTGACCGACACGCGCGCGAGGTCCTCGAGCGTGACGTCGCTCTCGAGCATCAACCGCTGGGCGCGGAGCGCGAAGTAGGCGGGCGTCGCAGCGAGGCCCGCCTCCTCGCGCCACGGCTCGAAGAAGCTCGAGCGGATGATGCCGCGCGGCATCTTCTCCAGCCCGAAGACCAGCACGGCGTCCGCGCGGCCGCTCGCCACGGCGGTCGCGCCGAGGATGAGCGCGGCCCCGCCGCTCGCGCAGCCCGCCTCCACGTTCACGATGGGGACACCGGAGAGCCCGAGCGCGGTGAGCACCTTGTGACCCGCCGCCACGCCGCCGTACACGGTGCCGCAGAAGGCCGCCTGAAAGCCGCCGCGCCCGATGCCCGCGTCGGCGAGCGCGGCGCGCACGGCCTCCGCGCCGAGCGCGGTGACGCTCCGATCGGGAAAGCGACCGAAGGGATGGAGACCGACGCCGGCGAGGTAGACGGGCGTCATGCGACGGCGGGCCGAAAGGCATACGAGAGAACCGGCCGGCCGTCGTCGCCGGTGAACAGCGGCTCGACGACGAGCTCTACCGGCAGCCCGGGCCGCAAGCGGGAGGAGTCCGCCTCGGTGAGGCGGGCGACGACGGAGAGGCCGCCGTCGAGCGCGACCACCCCGAAGCCGTACGGAACGGGGCCGCGGTAGCCGGGCGGGGCGCGCAGCACCGTCGTGTAGAGCTCGAGACGCCCGGCGGGGCCGACGCGAGTCTCGCGTGCCCCGTCGGCGGCGCAGTACGGGCAGACGGGCGACGCCGGAAAGTGCAGCTTGCCGCACGCCCCGCAGGCGCCGGCGAGAAGCCGCGGCCCGTCGGCGTCGCACACGAAGAGCGGTGCCGACCCGAGACTGCGTCTCGGGTCGGGATCGGAAGCGTGCGTGCGGCGTTCGGTGGACAAGGCGAACGTCATGCCGCGGCCGGCGAAGCCGGCGCGGCAAACCCTTGACAGTGCTATCGCACCGAGACGAGCGGGAGGGCAAGCGCGGAACGCGCGACTAGCCGGATTGTGTCTGCCCGCGGGCCGACGGCTGCAGCGCACCACGTTGTGCCGCGCCGGCTTCGCCGGCCGCGGCATGACGTTCGCCTCCCGCACCGAACGCCGCACGCTCGCTTCCGATCCCGACCCGAGACACGGTCTCGGGTCGCTAACCAACAAGTCCCGCCGCTCGCGCACCGCTGTCGAGCGGCGCGGAGAGCGCCCGCTCGATCGCGAGATAGCCGGAGACCGGCACGTCGACCGACTTGAGGTAGTGGCGGCAGCTGGCGCATACCTCGAGCCCGTACGGCGGCTGTCCCGTGCGGCGGAAGGCGAGGCGGTCGGGCCGCGCTTCCCGGCAGAACGCGCATCCGGCGCGCGGGGCGCGCCAGGCGGCGTCGCAGCGCGCGCAGTAGAGGACCCGCGCGCCGCGCGCCAGCGTGGCGAAGTCCGGCTCGCCGGCGCAGTAGGGGCAGCGGCCGGACGCGGCGCACGGGGGACCGTACGAGGGCTCGAGCGACTGGCTCAGGTGTCGGAGCAACGGTCGCATGGCGACGCCGGCGACCCGCAGCGCGAGCGCGTCGCGGCCGTCGCGCGCGGAGGCGCCGGCGATCCAGCGCCGCACCAGCAGGGAGATGTCGGCGGTGCGCGCGCGGAGGGCCCGATAGCTGGACGCCGCGAGCAGACCCTCCTCCGCCAGGAGGTCGACGACCGTGACGAAGCGCATGCCGACCGCCTCCGCGTGCACCGGCAGCGCGCCGAGCGGGATGCAGGGCGGGGCGGGGTGCACGCGGACGGCGGCCAGGGCGGCGACCTCGGCCGAGACCGGCTCGAGGCGCGCGAGTGCCGTGATCACTCTCACCAGCGCCGCCTCGGCGTCACGGAGCCGCGACGTCAGGTCGGCGACCACGCCGGTCGGCGGCGCCTCACGACTCAGCACCAGGCACGCACGGCCCATGCGAGGCAATGCCAGGGGCGTGCCACCCCGCAGGGACGAGCATTCGCACCGCGGAGGTGTCGCCGGGTCCGACGAAACAGGGGGACGTCGTTGCGCGATGCGATGCCGTGTGGCATTCCGACCATCGTCTCCCGCATGAGTCGGCTTGCTTCTCACGTCTCGCCGCACGAAGGCGAGCACCTGCGGGTGGGCGACGAGTACTATGTGCTCTCCTCGTCGCTCGCCAGCCGGCGGCGCAAGCACGTCCTGTCGCACCAGGACAGCTTCGCGGTGCTCGATCAGTCGGGCGACATCCCCTTCGCGCTCGAGGAGGAGGTGGGGGTCTTCTTTCGTGGGACGCGCCACCTCTCGCAGCTCGAGCTGCTCGCGGGCGGCCGCCCGCCGTTCTTCCTGTCCTCCGCCGTGACGCCGGACAACCTGCGCGCGGTCGCGAACCTCACCAACAACGACGTGCGGGACGACGGGCGCTTCACGCCGCGCTCGACGCTGTCGATCCGGCGCACCACGCTCCTGTGCGAGCCGCAGCTCCTCGTCCGCTTCGTGCTGCACAGCTTCACGCTCGGCCCCCTGACCATGCGGCTCGAGCTCCGCCTGTCGGCCGACTTCGCCGACGTCTTCCAGGTCCGCGGTCTTTCGCGTGCCCGTCGTGGTGTGTGCGAGCCGCCGCGCGCGGAAGGCGCGGCCCTCGTCTTCGCCTACCGCGGGCTCGACGGCGTCCGGCGCGTGACCCGCTGCGAGATCACGGGTGCGGACGTTCGCTGGCAGGGGCAGCAGGCCTCGCTCGACCTCGTCTTCGCGCCGGAGGAAGAGCGGGTGGTGGACGTCGCGGTCGTCTGTCTGAACGACGAGGCACCGCCCCCGCCGCGGCTCGGCTTCACGGGGGCGGAGGCGGTGCGCGAGCGCGAGCACCGCCTCTGGCAAGCGGAGCTCACCACGGTGCACTCGGCCGACGACGGCCTGAACGCCATCATCGGACAGGCGCTCGCCGACATCTTCATGTTGACGGTCGCGCCCGAGGCCGGCACCCCGCACGCCGTCGACCGCTACGTCTACGCGGGCATCCCGTGGTTCGCCACCATCTTCGGCCGCGACGCCTTGATCACCGCTCGCGAGATGCTGAGCTTCGCGCCCGGCCTCGCGCGCAGCGTGTTACGCACGCTCGCCGCCTTGCAAGGGACCGAGGTCAATCCCGAGCGCGACGAGGAGCCGGGCAAGATCATCCACGAGGCCCGCTACGGCGAGATGCCGGCCACCGGCGAGGTGCCTTTCGGGCGCTACTACGGCAGCCTCGACGCGACGCCGCTCTTCTGCATGCTGCTCGGCGCCTACGGGCGCGTCACCGGCGACCTCGAGCTCGTACGCGAGCTCTGGCCGCACGCGCGCGCCGCCGTCGACTGGATGGAGCGCTACGGCGACCGCGACGGCGACGGTTACCTCGAGTACGCCCGGCGGACCGAGCACGGGCTCGCGAACCAGGGCTGGAAGGACTCGGGCGACTCCGTCTTCCACGCCGACGGCCGGCTTGCGGAGCCGCCGATCGCGCCCGTCGAGGTGCAGGGGTATCGCTACGCGGCGCTGCTCGCGATGGCCGAGCTCGCCGAGGCGATCGAGATGGACGGCAGCGCCGACTGGCTGGCCGCCGCGGCGTCGCTCCGCCAGCGCATCAACGACGACTTCTGGCTCGAGCGCGAGGGGACCTACGCGCTGGCGCTCGACCGGGACAAGCGGCCGTGCGAGGTGGTGGCGTCGAACGCCGGGCACTTGCTCTTCTGCGGCGTCCCGTACGCCGGCCGCGCGCGCCTCCTCGGGTCGCGGCTGCTCCGTGCCGATCTCTTCTCGGGTTGGGGAATCCGGACGCTCGCGAGCGGGCAGCCGCGCTACAACCCGATGAGCTACCACAACGGCTCGGTCTGGCCGCACGACAACGCGTTGATCGCGGCAGGACTTCGCCGGTACGAGCGCGTCGACGGGGTGCTCGACGTGCTGACCGGCCTGGTCGAAGGTTCGCTGCAGTTCGAGGACCGCCGGCTGCCGGAGCTGTTCTGCGGCTTCGGCCGACGGCGCGAGAGTGCCCCGGTGCCGTATCCGGTCGCGTGCCGGCCGCAGGCGTGGTCCGCGGCCAGCGTCTTCCTCCTCCTCGAGGCCGCGCTCGGCATGGAGCTCGATGCCGCTCGCCGCCGAGCCGTGTTCCGCCAGCCCCAGCTTCCCGCCTGGCTCCCGTGGCTCGAAATCCGCAATCTGCGAATCGGGGATGCCCGGGTGGATCTGAACGTGCTACGCGGCAAGTACGGAGGTTCGATCGAGATCGCACGCAAGGAGGGCGAAGTCGACATCGTCGAAACGCGATGACCATGCGGATCGCCATCATCTCCACCGCCGCCGCCGCCGTGCCACCCCTCGGCTACGGCGGCACGGAGCGGGTGCTGCACTACCTCACCGAGGGGCTGGTGCGGGACGGCCACGACGTGACGCTGTTCGCGACCGGGGACTCCCGGACGTCGGCCAAGCTGCGCTGGCTCTACGCCACGCCGGTGTGGCCGATCGAGTCGATGGCCGAGCTCAACCACGTCGCCTGGAGCTGCGCCGAAGTGGCCCGCGCTGGCTTCGACGTCGTCCACGCGAACCAGGCGCCTGCCCTCGCCTTGACGCGCTTCCTGCGCGTCCCACTCGTCTACACGCTCCACCACGACCGGGTGGACGAGCTCTCCCGTTTCTACAGTCACTTCCCCGACGTGCAGTACGTCGCCATCAGCGAGCGCCAGCGGCAGCTCGAGAACCCGCTGTCGCACGTCGAGGTGGTACACCACGGCGTCGACCCCGCGGAGTTCCCGCTGGTCGCCGAGCCCGCCGACTACGTCGCGTTCATCAGTCGCTTCGCGCCCACCAAGGGGCCGCATCTGGCGATCGACGCGGCCCAGCGGGCGGGCGTCCCCATCCGTCTCGCGGGGCGCCCGCACGCCGGCGAGGGCGAGGCCTATCACGAGCAGGAGGTGCTCCCGCGACTCCACCTGCCCGGCGTCACCTGGATCGGCGAATGCGACGGCGCCGCCAAGCGGGCACACCTCGGCCGCGCGCGCGCGACGCTCTTCCCGATCTGCTGGGAGGAGCCGTTCGGGCTCGTGATGGTGGAGTCGATGCTCTGCGGGACGCCGGTCATCGCCTTCGCTCGGGGCTCTGCGCCCGAGGTGATCGAAGAGGGCATCACGGGCTTCCTCGTGCGCGACGCAGACGAGATGGCGGCCGCGATTCCGCGCGCCGCGGCACTCGATCGGTCACGCTGCCGTGCGCGCGCCCGCGAGCGCTTCGCCGCCGCGCGCATGGTGCACGACTATGAACGGGTGTACGAAGCGGCGGTACGACGCCGGCGCCTCGCGCGTCGAGATCTGGCCATCCGCATCGAATCGTCTTCCGACGCGCGCGCGGAGGCCGTCGGCAAATAGGTCTGGCGCCGAGCCCGACAGCTCCGTCGGCGTGGACGACAGTTCGCGCGACAGCGCACCGGGCGGCACCGTTCTGAAGCGTCGCCAGATTCGTGATGCGCACGCCGCGTGCCAGAGGACTGCGGCGCGCTGACCGCGGGGAACGCCCGCTCCACACCTAGGGGATTCGCGTCGCGCGCGGCCGTGCACCACGTCGTGATGGACGCACGGAACGCGCCTTGCTCCGACGCTGAGCAAGTGCACCCAGCTGGGGGCACTTTCATCGGCGGAGCTTTGAACGGCGGACGATGATCGAGAGCCTTCGGCAGCACACCTCGTTGGTGCGCGACGAGCGCGCGGGAGCCGTCTCCGGGGCTTCGTGGTACGATCACCACCTTCGCCGGGACCGGGACGCCCGGACACGGCGGCGACGGGTGACCCGGCGACGAGCGCCCAGCTGAACCAGCCCGCGGGCCTCGCCTTCGACGCGGCCGGGAACCTCTACATCGCCGACTTCGGCAACCAGGCGGTGCGGAAGGTCGACACGAGCGGGACGGTCACCACGGTGGCGGGCACCGGCGCGGCCGGCGACCTGGGCGACGGCGGTAACGCCGGGAGCGCGCGGCTGGACGGGCCGACCGACGTGGCTCTGGCGTCGGACGGCGCCCTGCTGATCGTCGACCAGCTGAACAACAAGCTGCGGCGGGTCGCTTCCGCTCCCGAGGGCAGCCTGAGCGGTGCGGGGACGATCACGACCCTCATCGGCGACGGCCGCGCCGCGTTCGCCGACGGCCCGGGGCCGCGGGCGAGTCTGCTGGCGCCGACCGACGTCGCGGTCGACGCGCACGGTAACGTGCTGATCGCCGACCGCGGCAACCAGCGCTCCGAATCGCGTCTACCGGCAACGACTACGCCGGCACGGGAGCGCCGTGCAAGGTGAACGCCGACTGCGACGACCAGGACCCCTGCACGGTCGACACCTGCCAGACCGACGGCACGTGCCGGTCAGACCGCGTGCTCTCCGGTGACTGCCAGCCTCATTGTGCCGCCGAGCCCAACGGCTGCATCCCCGGTGGCGGTCCGGCCCGGTCGGATTGCCTGGCCGAGGCACTGGTCCGCGCCCCGCTGACCGTGCGCCAGGGACGCCCGTTGCCGGTCGTGCGCTGCCACGACGGGGACCCGTCGTGCGATCACGACTCGACCCCGGGCCAGTGCACCTTCTACGTCGCCTGGTGCTTCAACGTGAACGACGCCCGCCTCGCCTGCAGGGCGAGCGGGGTCACGAAGCTGCAGGCACCGGATTTCCTCCGCAAGGCCGTGGGCAAGCTCACGCATTCGAGCGCCGGCGGTGCGGCGGTGGTCTTCTCGCCCCCCTTCAGCTCGACGGACGTCTGCACGGAGATCATGGCGTGCGGGTCAAGCTCGGCCGGCGCGGCCGGCCGGGCAAGCTCGCCATCCGTGCAACGGCTGTCGGCACCTCCAAGCGCCAGCGCGACGTCGATCAGGTCCGCCTGATCTGCCAGCGCTGACGCCGACCCGAGACTGCGTCTCGGGTCGGGATCGGACGCGAGCGTGCGGCGTTCGTGGATGAAGCGAACGCCATGCCGCGGCCGGCAAAGCCGGCGCGGCACAACGTGGTGCGCCGAGGCCCTCTGACAATCGGCTTGCGCCGCGCGGCGGAGGCGCGATCCACACGCGTCTCGCGCTTCGTAAAGTCTGCCGCGCCGGCTTTCGCCGGCCGCGGCATGACGTCAGCCTTAGGAACCGAACGCCACACACTCGGTTCCGGTCCCGACCCGCGACAGGGTCGCGGGTCGCGCTAGCTCGTGGGCTCGAGCGCCGGCGCCACCTCGGGCGTCCCGAGGGCGTGCCAGTTGCTGAAGAATCCCGCGTCCTTGCGCTTCAGCTTGAACGCGTTTCCGAGCAACGCGTCGGGGCTGAAGAGACGCAGCCCGCGGCCCCAGGCCCGGATGAACCCCTTCGGGTACTCGTAGAACGCGGCCTCGGCGAAGCGCAGCGGGAGTGGCTTTCCCTTGAGGTCGAAGGTAGGGAGCTCGCCGACCACCTCACAGGGGCCGCACGTCACCGGGGCCCACAACCAGTCGTAGCTGCTCGTCACCTGCGCCGTCGCGAGCTTGTACCCCGGCTTCGTCAGCTCGACGCGGTAGCTGTTGTCCCGCCGGAGACGCAGCGTGGCCGGGGTGGTCACCGTGTACTTCTTGTTCGGATCGAGGAAATTGGGGCCCCGCTCGGAGAGCAACGGCGATACCGTGGCCGTCGCACCGGGCGGGTTCGAGTCGAATCGGACGTCCTCGTAGGGGCCGTGCAAGAGGGTGGCGCAACCCGCTCCGAGCAGCGCCACCGTGGTGAGAAGGATCGACTGTGTCGTCATCGCGAACCTCCTGCGGGCGCTCGACCGGCGGGCCGCGCGCCTCAGACGGACCCGGACGCTCACTTCCTGCCGAGCACGGCCTCCTTGAACGTCTTGGCGACAGTGAAGCCGACCTTCTTGCGGGCGGGGATCTTGATGGGCTCCCCCGTCTGGGGGTTGCGGCCCATGCGGGCCTTCATCTTTCGCAGGCGAAAGATGCCGAGCCCGGGGATCTTGAGCGAGTCGCCTTTCTTCACCGTCTTCACGACGTTGTCGATCAGCGCAGTCAAGAAATCGTCAGCCTGCTTGCGGCTCACCCCTCCCGCTTCCGCGAGCTTGGCCACCAACTGCGCCTTCGTCATCGCAGTACCTCCGTGAGGGTCACGTGGTGCGGACAAAATGGAACGGGCGGCACCTTACGCAGACGCCTCGGCACATGTCAATGTAGTCCGCATCTACCAAGGGGTAGCGGGGTGTCGAGCGCTGGCGGCCGCGGCCGACGTGGACCGGAGCGAGCCTCGCTCGCGGCGCCGCGGAGCGCGGCGCCGGCGCGGGCGCCGCGGCGGTCGCGGCGCCGGTCGGTCGTGCAGCGGCGCAGCCGGCGGCGCCCGCGGGGTTCGATCGTGCAGGTTTGCGAGGCGAGTCGTGCGTCCGCGTCTCCGTTCTTTCGCGATATTCTTGGAGAATCGGGCACTTCCATGGCACCCGAATTGCACGCCCCGACCCATGCCTCCCGGGGGAAACGTGCCGCCTGTCCAGACCGGAGCTCACAGCGTCCGCGACATGCTCGACCGCATCCTCGCAGCCTACGAAGAGATCGACAGGCGGTTCGCCGCAGCGGGTGGGGTAGGGAGCCTGCTCAATCTCTACGAGCAGGTGCGCCGCGAGCTCGAGCGCGTGTCGTTCGACGAGTTGGACCGCATGACACTCGAGATAAAGTCCGTCATCGAGGCCCTCCTCAAGATGGACTACGAGCTGCGCAAGGTCCACAACCTCAAGTTGGCCTTCGAGACGCGACCGGCGGGCTCCGAAGCGAAATGAAACTCGCAGCGCCGCCACGGTGCCGCATTTGTGCTTGCAACTCTGCAGAGGCGAAACTTACAATGCGTTTTCGCCAGGCGGACGGTCGCGCGGGAGGAGCATGGCTCGAGAGGTCGTAGTCGGACCCCGGGCCCCCGCCGCGAAGCGGCGAGCCGGGCGGAACGGATACGGCCCCATGGCAGCGAGCAAATACCCCAGTCCCGAGGCGCGTCAGAACCTGACCGCCGTCGCCTCCCGCGCACGTGTTCCGCGTGCGGGCACCTCCCTGGTCCCGATCCAGGAGAAGGTGATCGCGGAGATCGGCCACGAGCTCGGGAACTTCTTCCACAAGCTCTACTACTGGGCCGACTTCCTGCAGGACAAGCCCGCGCGCCAGTCGGCCGACGCCACCGCGGTCCAGATGCTCGAGCGGACGATCCGAAACCTCGAGGAGTTCCTGAAGGTGTCGCTCGAGTACTTCCACCCGACGCAGCTGGCCTGCATGCGGATGGGGGCCGTGGAGCTCGTCGATGCCCTGCTGGTCCAGCTGCGGGCGCAGCTGAACGGCACGCCCGTCACCATCGCCGACGCCGGCGACTGGCGAGACGGGGGTGTGATGGTCGATCCCGCCCGCTTCTCGCAGGCGCTCGGGGTCGCGGTGCGTCAGCTGGTGGACCAGATCGGCGGCGAGAGCACGCTCGCGATCGCTGTCCGCCGGACGTCCCGCGACGGCCACGCCGGTCTCGAGGTGGACCTCCGGCTGAACCGTCCGAGCGAAGCCCCGGCCCTCCTGCAGACCGGCGCCGCCGGGATGGCATGGGCCGTCGCCGAGAAGATCGTCATGCTCCACGGCGGCGAGCTGCTCGAATCCACGATCGATCCGGAGGTGAAGAGCGTGACGCTCTTCCTCCCGTTGGATCCGTCATGACACGAGGTTCTTCGATGGAAACCCGCATTCTCATCGTCGACGACGACCCCTTCATCTGTCGCCAGCTCGAGGAGCTGTACTGCTCGCAGCAGTACGCCGTATCGACGGCACCCAACGCCACCGAGGCGCTCAAGCTGCTCGGCGAGCACGACTTCTCGCTCGCGGTCGTCGACCTCAAGATCCCCGGCACCGACGGCATCGGGCTCACGCGCGAGATACGTGACCGCTGGCCCGACCTCGACGTGATCATGATCACGGGCTACGCGAGCATCAAGGGCGCGGTCGAGGCGATCAAGCAGGGTGCCAGCGACTACATCACCAAGCCCTTCCAGAAGGAGGAGATCCTCCTCGCCACCGAGAAGGTGCTCGAGAAGCGGCGGCTGCTCGACGAGATCAACTACCTGCGCAGCCAGCTCTCGGACCGCTACTCGTTCGCGAACATGGTGAGCCGCAACCGGGTCATGCACGAGATCTTCGAGACGATCAGCGTGCTCGCCCAGAACGACGCTACGGTCCTCATCTACGGCGAGTCGGGCACCGGCAAGGAGCTCGCCGCGCGCGCCATCCACTTCCAGGGCAAGCGCAAGAGCGGCCGCTTCGTCGCCATCAACTGCGCGGCCTTTCCCGACACGCTGCTCGAGAGCGAGCTCTTCGGCTACGAGCGGGGCGCTTTCACCGGCGCCATCCACGATCGCATCGGCAAGATCGAGCTGTCGAGCGGCGGCACGATGTTCCTCGACGAAATCGAGTCGATCTCGCTCAACATGCAGCTGAAGCTGCTCCGCGTGCTCGAGGAGCGCGAGCTCGAGAAGCTCGGCTCGAACCGCCGCATCAAGGTGAACATGCGTATCATCTGCGCCACCAACATGGACCTGGCGCAGGCGGTGGCCGAGGGCCGGATGCGCGAGGACTTCTACTACCGGATCAACGTCGTGCCGCTGCGCATACCGCCGCTGCGCGAGCGCATCGAGGACATCCCGCTGCTGGTCGGCGAGTTCCTCCGCAACTCCGAGATGGCGCGCGAGAAGGGCATCAACCGGCTCTCCAACAAGGCGCTGTCCCAGCTGATGAGCTACGCCTGGGCGGGCAACGTCCGCGAGCTCGGCAACGTGATCGAGCGGGCGATCCTGCGCACCAGCGGACCGGTGATCCGCGAGGTCGATCTGCCCGGCCACAGCGGCGTCAGCAAGGAAGCCGCCAACGGCAACGGCCGCCACGCGAGCTACGACTACGAGGTGCCGCTGAAGGAGTACCTGCGTCGCGCCGAGAAGGACTACCTGACCCACGTGCTCCGCAAGTACCGGGGCGGGATCAACCTCTCGGCCAAGCACTCGCTGGTCGACGCCGCCACGCTGCACCGCAAGATGAAGCTGCACGGGCTCCGGCGTGAGGAGTACCGGCTGCGTGGCAAGATGGACAACGGCGAGGGCCTGGCGAGCAACGGCTGACGCGCGGCGCCGAGCCGCACGCGAGAAGCGCCCGGCGGCATCCCGCCGGGCGCTTTTTTTTGGCCTTCGCCCTGCACCGCTGCGCCCGTGCTGGCGTCGCCGCCAGGCGTCGTGCAGGCCGGCGACTGCGCCCGAGACGACCGCGTGCAGCTGCACGATCCGACGCAGCTGCAACGGTGACCCTCCCTTCCGGCGGGCGCTGCACTTCGGGGCACCGACCCGGCAGCGACCCTGCACGAGCGCTGCAGGGGTGCGAGAGCAGACCTGAATTCTTAGGGTTCCCCGAAGCCGAAAGGCGAGAGAAATCAGTAACCTCCGCCTTGCTGGAGCACTCTCCGTGGCATTGAAATTGCAATCCGCCGCTCCCCACCGTATGGCAAGCTCCGCTGCTTCCGACGGCCGCCTCGGGGACCCTCAGTGGTTCGTCGTGCGGACCAAGGCGCGCAAGGAAGACTTCGCGGTGCAGCAGCTCGAGCGCCGGGGTGTGGCGACCTTCCTCCCGCGGGTGCTCGAATACGGGCGCGACCAGATCGCGCCGCTGTTCCCGGGCTACCTGTTCGTCCACATCGTGCTCCTGGCGCACTACTACCGGGTGGTGTGGACCCCGGGGGTGCGGAGCTTCGTCGCCTTCGGCGAAGTGCCGACGCCCGTCCAGGACAGCGTCGTGCACCTCATTCACTCGAGCGCGACCGACGGCGTGATCCGCCCGCTCGCGCCGTTCAAGCCCGGCGACCGCGTCCAGATCAGGAGCGGCCCACTCGCCGGGCTGGTGGCCGTCATCCAGCAGCCCTGCTCGCCGCGCGGGCGGGTCAAGATCCTCCTCGATTTTCTCCGGCAGGGCATCAGCGCCGAGCTGCCGGTGGGACTGGTAGACCGAGTCTGAAATCCTCTCGCGGCCGGACGCGCGCACGCGACGGCTTCGGGTGGGCAGAGATGATCGGAGCGAACGGGAGAACCCCGCAGAGCGGGCAACGGCGGAGCTATGAGCGGCGAACGATGAACGCGAATCTCGACAGCGCACGACGCCTCGACGGACTGCGGCCCCTCCCTCGGGTGCTCCTGGTGGTGCTCGCCGGCGTGGCGGCTGCGGGATGCGGCCACCGGCGCGCCGCGGGCGCGCCGCCCACGGCGGCGCTCCTGCCGCCAGCCGTCCGGGAGCCGGGTCCGAGCTATCGCATCCAGCTGGGCGACGAGCTCGACGTCAAGTTTCCCTTCCAGCCCGAGATGAACGAGCACCTGCCCGTCCGGCCCGACGGACGCATCTCGCTCCCCGCCACGGGCGAGATCGCCGTCGTCGGGATGACGCCGGTCGACCTCGAGCGGCTGATCGTCGAGCGCAGCTCGGCGCACCTTCGCAATCCCGAGGTCACGGTCATCGTCACCAAGCTCGGCGAGCAACGGGTCTACATCGGCGGGGAGGTGGCGCGTCCGGGTTATGTGGTCCTGACGGCGGAGATGACCCCGCTCCAGGCCGTCCTGCAGTCCGGGGGTTTCAGGAAGAGCGCCAAGCTCGAGAGCGTCCTCCTGCTCACGCCGGGGACGGACGGCAAGTTCAGCGCTGCCCGCGTCGACATGGGCCAGGTGATCAACCACGGCGTGCCGGAACGCGTACGGCTGCACCCGAACGACGTCGTCTACGTGCCGGCGACCTGGATCTCCGACATGGACGACGTGGTCGACGCGTACGTGCGCGGGCTGATTCCGGCGCTGCCCCGAGTGGGTGTGGGGTACTCTCTCTCGCAGTAGCAGGTCGAACATGGCAACGCTTCAGACCCTTCCCGAGGCGGCGACGCTGCTTCCGCCCGTCGGTGCGTCCGGCGGCGCGACCCTGGCGGCGCGGAGCTTCTTCTACTCCGTCTTCAAGCACCGCCGCCTGGTGATCGGTGTCTTCCTGCTCGTCTTCCTCGCGTCGGCCATCGTGGCCCTGCTGCGGCCGCGCACCTGGCGAGCCACCACCAAGGTGCTGGTGAAGGTCGGTGAGGCGGTGCAGCTGGCGCCCGCAGAAGCCCCCTCGCGGAGCATCAACGTGCCTCTCAACCCGGACGTGGTCGCGGGTGAGGTCGAGATCGTGAAGGGCCTCGAAGTCCTCGAGGAGGCGGTGACCCGCGCCGGTATCACCCCGGAGCCCGGTACCAGCCTCGCCGAGATGGTCAACAAGATGCAGCTGGCCCTGACGGTGGCGCCGGCGCCCGGCTCCAACGTGCTCCAGATCAGCTACCTCGGCCGGAACCCGGATCGCGCCGCGCGACTGGTGAACACGCTGACCGATGTCTACGTCGAGCACCACAACCGCGCATACGCCAACGAAGGGGTCCATTCCTTCTACGCGGATCAGCTTCGCATCCTCGAGTCGGAGATGAAGTCCGCCCAGCACCGGCTCCGCGCCTACCTCAGACGGACGAAGGTGGTCGACGTCGACCAGGAGATCCGCATCCTGAACCAGGACCTGCAGGACGCCGACAAGGCCCTGCGGGTCCACCGGGAGAAGATGCTCGGCGCCGAACGCAAACGTATCGAGGTGATCGCACAGATCGAGCGGACCCCGACGCACATCCCCTACTCGGAAGAGTACCGGGCCAACCCGACGGTCCAGACGTTCAAGGATCGGCTGGCGGGCCTCGAGATCGAGCGCTACCAGGCGCTGGAGCGCTACCTCCCCGACGACCGGCACATTCGCGACAAGGACGAGGAGATCGCAAGCGTCCGCGCCCGCCTGCTGGAGGAGAAGGAGCGGGTGCTGAACGTCCAGACGGTGCAGGAGAACGAGATCCACCGCGAGCTGCAGCGCAACCTACTGACGATCGAGGCGGCGCTCGCCGAGCTCCGCGAGCGCGAAGCACCGATGGCCGAGCACGTCTCGGCTCTCAAGAAGCAGGTCCACGACCTGCGCGACGAGCGGTTCATGATCAACAACCTGAAGCAGGTTGCCGACGAGAAGGCCTATGCCTTCGATCTGTACTGGCGCAAGCAGGAAGAGGCCCGCATCAGCGAGGCCATGAAGAACCAGAGTATCGTCAACGTGGCGGTCGTGGAGCGCGCGACGCCGCCGATCGAGCCCGAGAACGGACTGCTGCTCCCGTTGCTCACGGGTCTGCTGAGCGGGCTTATCGTCGGCGCCGGCATGGCGGTCGCGGTCGAGTACCTGAACCGCCGCCTGCGCTTCGAGGAAGAGGTCGAGCGCTATCTCGAGTTGCCGGTCCTCGCCGTCATCCCCGAGCTCCACGCGACATCCGACATCGCGCGCGGCTAAGCATCCACCGGAGGCCAACATGAGCCGCATCTACGACGCCTTGAAGAAGCTCGAGGCGGAGCGCCGCGGTGCGAAGGGGAATGGGGGAGGCAACGGAGGGGGCAACGGCGGCAACGGTGGCCGTAACGGCGGCGGCAACGGGAAGCGCAACGGCAACGGCCGGTCGCGCTGGCGCTGGCCGTTCGGGCGGGTGCTGCGCCGCGAGGCCGAGCCCCGGGTTGCGCTCGACTTCCGGCTCGGCCCGGAGGTCGAGGAGGCCTACCAGCGGCTCGGCACGAACCTCCTGACCTCGCTGGGTCCGGATGCGGCGCCGGTCCCCCGGCTGCTCGGCGTGACCGCCTCCCGCCACGGGGAGGGCACCACCACGACGGTGGCGGTCTTCGCGTCGATCCTCGTCCGGCGGCGCAGCGGGCGGGTGGCGGTCGTGGAGGCGAATCTCCGCACGCCGAGCTGCGATGCGGTCTTCGGCGTCGCCCGCAACGGGGGCTTCGCCGAGCTGGTCGAGGGCCGCGCCGAGCTTCCGGCCGTGGTGCAGAAGACCCCGATCGCGAACCTCTTCGTCGTCACCAGCGGACAGACGGCGCTCGGCCCCTCGGGCCTGTTCGACTCGGACGGGATCCCGGTGGCCCTCACCAAGCTCCGCGAGGCCTTCGACTTCGTCCTCTTCGACCTGCCGCCCGCGAACGTCTACAGCGATGCGTCGATCCTCGGACCGCGTCTGGACGCGGCGTTGATCGTCATCGAGGCGGACCGCACCCGCATCCCGGAGGTGGAGCGCACGCGGCGCAGCCTCGAGCGCGTCGGTGTCCGCCTGGTCGGGTCGGTGCTCAACCGCCGCCGCGACTACATCCCCGCCTTCATCGAAGAGCTCCTCTAGGGACGACCGACCCGAGACTGCGTCTCGGGTCGGGTACGGAAAGCGAGGGTGCCGCCCGGTGGGTAGGGACCAACGTCGTGCCGCGGCCGGCGAAGCCGACGCGGCAAAACTTGCCGAGCGTGAGCACGCGGGTCGGGACCGTACCTCCGCCGCGGCTCGCCAGCCTATTGCCCCAGGAAGTCACGTTGTGCCGCGGCCGGCTTCGCCGGCCGCGGCATGACATTCGCCGTACCCACGTAACGTCGCACGCTCGCTTCCGATCCCGACCCGAGACGTGGTCTCGGGCCGGCTTGCCTTCCCATGCCCACACGTCTCCCAGTCACGCGGCGTCCGGCCGGCCTCCCGCTCGCCATCCGGATCGCCGTGGCGCTCTCCTTCCCGTTCGTCGCCGCCCTCACCGTGGCGGGGACGTACCTCGGGCTGGAGATCATCGTGTGCGCCGCCTGGGTGGCGTTAGTGATGGTGGGAGCGCTCTTCGTCAACCCCGTCATGGGGATCGTCGTGATGGTGACGCTCTACCTGCTGAGCGCCTATCCGACGCTCCTCCAGGACCTCGGCTTCCTGACGGTCAACAACCTGCTCGGCGTCGGATTTCTCATCGCCCTCACCGTGCGCGTGCTCGACAGCCGCGACCTCTCGTTCCTGAAAGTCCCCCAGATCCTCGTCTTCGCGGCGATCGGGCTCGTGCTGATCGGCGCCACCATCAACGCGTCGGTGGCCTTCCCGCTCCTGCGTGCGAGTCGCGGCAAGGTCTACATGCTCGACAAGACGTCCGACCTGGCGCACGACTTCATCACCCGCCTCGCCTTCCTGATCTTCTTCTTCGCCTTCGTCCGCACCCGGCGAGACATCCGCGCGCTGTTTCTCGCCTACATGCTGGCCCTCTACTGCGCGGTGCCCTCGGCTCTCGTCAACTGGTTGCAGGGCAACTTGCGGTTCGGGTTCCGGGCCATGGCGAGCGTCACGGCCGGTGGCAACGCTAACAAGCTCGCCATGATCTGCCTCATGGAGATGGCGTGCTGGTGGTACTGGGCGCTGTCGCGGCCGAGACTCGTGCGACGGCTCATCGCCTTGGCCGCCATCGCCGCCTCCTTCGTGGTCTTCCTCGCGACGGGTTCGCGCAGCGGCCTCCTCGGCGGCGTCGTCCTGGCGGTGCTGGTGCAGGCGGGTCCGCGCGCCTTCCGGGTTCCGACGGCGTACATCGGTGCGGCCATCGTCGCGGGCGCAATCCTCGTCGCGACGGTGATTCCCGTGGGAGACTTTTCGCGCATGACGCACCTGATGCCGACGAAGGCGGAGGACCGCGGGGCGGCGGCGTCGAACAAGATGCGGGAGGCGGCGATCCTGAGCGGCTGGCACATGTTCAGGGACCATCCCATCCTCGGTGTCGGCCTGGGGAACTTCCGGGAGGTGTCGCGCCAGGTCTACAACGACAGCTACTATCGGCCGCCGCACAACTCCTACCTCTGGGCCGCGTCCGAGGGGGGGGTCTGCTCCCTCGGGCTCTACCTGCTGCTCTTCTGGATCACCTGGCGCGACCTGCAGGTGGTGATGCGGCTGGCCTACCGCGATCCGGAGATCGGGTACATCGCCGCCGCGGTTCGCATCGTCTACCTGCTGTTCAACTTCTTCGCGCTCTTCTCCGACCTCTGGCAGTCGCCGTTCACGTACATCCTGATCGGCCAGATCGTCACCATGCGACGCTACGTCGAGGGCTTGCCCGAGCCAGCGGGGGTTGCCGTGAATGGACGGCGGTACGCGCTCGCGGCCGCCGCATGACGCGGGTCGCGTACTTCGCTCCGCTGCTCTACACCGGCGGCACGCAGCGCCACCTCCAGCAGGTGCTGCGCCACCTCGACCCGCGCCGCTTCGTCGCCGAGGTGTACACGTTGCGTCCGGGGGGCGAGGTCGCCGACGAGCTCCGGGCGGCGGGCGTGCGCGTCACGTCGCTCGATCTCGGCGACCGGTGGGCCACGCCCGAGCTTCTCCGAGGCGTCCTGCGTGCCGTCCGCCTCGTCCGCGCCGCCCGGACCGACGTGGTGCACGGCTACCAGTGGCGCCCCGCGCTGGTCGGGGCGATCGCGGGAAGGCTCGGGGGAGCCCGCCTCGTCGTGGCGAGCAAGCGAAGCCTCACCGGAGACGACCGCCGGGCGCGGCTCGCGTGGCGCATGATCGCGCGTTCGGTCGACGTCGTGGTCGCGAACGCCGAGGCGCTGCGCCGCGAAGCCGAGGCGGACGGGGTACGCGCGCGGTGGACGATCATCCCGAGCGGCGTCGACGTCGACCGCCTGCGCGGCGGCCCGGCGCCGAGTGCGGCCAAGGCCGCGCTCGGACTCGACCCGGCCCGGCCGGTGGTCGGGACCGTCGGCCGCCTCGAGGCGCGCAAGGGCCACGACGACTTCCTGCTCGCGCTGCGCGCCATGCTCGAGCAGGCAAACGGCCGCGCTCCGCAGGCACTGATCGTCGGCGACGGCCCGCTACGCGCCCGCCTCGAGCGGCAGGCCGCTGACCTCGGGCTCGGCGGGCTCGTGCGCTTCACCGGCGCGGTGGCCGACGTCCGCACGCCGCTCGCGGCGATGGACGTGTTCGTGCTGCCGTCGCGCGCCGAAGGGATGTCGAACGCCCTCCTCGAGGCGATGGCGGTGGGCCGCCCGGTGGTGGCGACCGCGGTCGGTGGCACGAGCGAGGCGGTCGACGGGGAGCGCACGGGCATTCTCGTGCCGTGCGGCGATCCAGCAGCGCTCGCACGCGCGACCATTGGACTGCTCGCCGATCCGGCCCGGGCTGCGGCCGTCGCCGGGGCCGCCGCGCGGCAGGTCGAGGAGCGGTTCAGCGCGCGCCAGATGGTGGCGCGTCTCGAGCGGCTCTACACCGAGCGCCTGGAGGCCGCCGCATGAAGCCGCGCGCGGCCGTCTTCGTGCTCCACGACATCGTCCCGGTCAGCCGGCTCGGTGACGTCCTGCCCACGCACCGTCCCTACGCCCTCGACCCTCGCGAGCTCCGCGCCCACCTGCTGGCAGCCACCGGCACGTCGCGGCGGGCCGTGCCCGTGAGCCAGGTGCCGGGCGAGCTCGGCGGCGGCTTCTTCACCCTCACCTTCGACGACGGCATGGCGAGCGACTACGAGCACGCGTTTCCGGTGCTCGTCGAGCTCGGACTCCGCGCGACGTTCTTCGTCGTCCCGACCCGGATCGACACGCCGGGCCACGTCACCTGGGCACAGCTGCGCGAGATGCTCGCCGCCGGCATGGAGGTCGGCAGCCACTCGATGACGCATCCGTTCGTAGACGACCTCGACACG
>Ga0070699_100000503_pt1 | contig 37102 bp, 20 predicted proteins | sample KBSK1503metaG_FD_65473 | JGI IMG/M metagenome (GOLD analysis project Ga0070699, IMG submission 65473) | Corn, switchgrass and miscanthus rhizosphere microbial communities from Kellogg Biological Station, Michigan, USA - KBS K1-50-3 metaG | ecosystem: Host-associated > Plants > Roots >... | reverse complement strand
GGAACCCGTCAATGCCGTTCAGTAAACCGTGACCGTTATCCTGGATGGTAAAGCCGTTCTCGGTTGTGGTTATGTCGACAGTCGTTGATCCACTGCGCTGCGAGTTTTGAAAAAGCTCTGAAACGACCTCATCAATGCGGTTATGGAAAAGGCGTTTGTAACTTGAAGCATTAATTTGCCGCCTCGGCAACTTATTGGTTCCAGTAGCCTCCGGCAAATTATTGCTTCCAGTTTCGAAAATAGTACGAGGAGGTGTTCTGGACTAGCGTCGAATGCCGAAATCGTTAACCGTTCTTTATTAAGCCGAGTTCTCGTCCTACTTCGCGAAGGACGGCGCCTGCCTCTGAAACAACTACACCAAGAGGACCGTTCAGCGCTTTCTTGACTCGCTTCAGGGAAGGATACTCACCGTTTGAGTGAAGATGTAAAGCAATAGACCGGATTGTCGCCACCGCGTCTTTCTTCTTTTCCAGGGATTGGCTCTTTTTGAACCCGGCGTAGCGTTCGGCGATAGCTCGAATTACATCCGGGAATTGCGAACGAAGATGACAGGAATCATAACCCACGCGCATTGCGGCTGCTCGTAAGGACGACGGTGGTCCCTCGTGGAGGATGTCTTCCAATCTATGACAAATAGCCTTGAACTGCATTTTGCGATATTGCACATGTCGCCGCACGATCGCGCGACATAGATTCGGGTAATGTTCTCTTAGGTAAGTGTTTGCTTTGTACCCGAGACGTTCAGTAACTTTGTCCAAAGTTGGTGGTGGCTGTTCGAGCAGGATTGCCTCTAGCTTTCTTCCGATACTGTCTCTGTGAGTCACATTCTCGTAGGACTACAAGAAAGGTTTCGGAATCCAGTTCCTCGGGCTATCATGACATTCGAAACTTGCCGATCGATTGCAGAGTTCCTCGAGTTGCTTAGCGATGGCATAAGAGCGCAGTCTCTATCTTAAGAGACAATCATTCGAACGACCGAAGAGGCGTAAAATCAGGCTGACAACGTAGCCAATCACCGAAACGCTAACTTCCAATACGAGCTAAGCCATGATTAGTCCACCGCTTTTCCTGCTCGCCTTTGCAAACGATCGCGACGATCGCGTTCACTACCTCCGTAATCTGCCGGAAGAGTTAAGGCAGATTACGGAGGCGCTAGATCGAGCTAAGGCGCAGGGACTTTGCGACTACATTCCTCTTGCCAATGCCACTCTAAAGCAGATCCTGGACACCTTTCAGAAAGCTGAATATCGCAACCGCATCGCTGTCTTTCATTACGGCGGGCATGCCAGCAGTCTTCAGTTATTGCTGGAAACGAATGATGGCCGGATTGCCACAGCCGATGCCAGCGGTTTGGCGGCCTTTCTAGGTCAACAACGCGGGCTGGAACTGGTTTTCCTTAACGGATGCTCGACGCAACCGCAAGTGGAAGCATTTCTTGACGCGAACGTGCCGATGGTAGTTGCGACGTCGCAAGCGATTGATGATGAGGTGGCAATGGAGTTCGCGAGTCGTTTCTACCGCGGCCTGGCCAGCGGTGCCAACGTGCAATCTGCTTACAAGGAGGCTGAGGCTGCGGTTCGTACAACAGGTAACCGAGTCTTACGAGATTTGTATTGGAACGGGGCGCAACAGGCACCAGCAAATACTCAGGAAGACCGATGGCCCTGGGCTCTATATTTCAAGAAAGGGGCAGAGACCGAAGGTCACTGGAACCTACCGGAGACAATCGGCAATCCGTTGTTCGGTCTTCCGATTGTTCCTCCGGACGATTTGCCTGCCGAACCATTTCGGCATCTCACCTGGTTCACACGTGAGCACGCTGAAATCTTCTTCGGTCGCAACTACCAAATTCGTCAATTATACGATCGCCTCACCGAAGCGAATGGAGCACCCATCGTATTGCTTTACGGCCAAGCTGGCGTCGGCAAGTCTTCACTTCTCGATGCGGGCTTAACCCCTCGCATGGAATCGAGTTATGAGATTCTCTACCTCCGGCGTCATCAGGAACGGGGACTACTAGGAACTATCAGACAAGGTCTGGGGCTAAGTAAAGAGGAAGAATTATCCCTAAGCTCTGCCTGGCTTGCGCGGGAAGAACAAACCGGTAAGCCCGTTGCGTTGATCGTGGACCAGGTCGAAGAAGTATTTACGCGACCTAATAGTGATCCTCACAGCGAGCTAAGAGATTTTCTCCAAGCTCTGGAAGCAGCTTTTGCAATCTCGCAAACGCGTCCACGAGGCAGGCTGATTCTGGGCTTCAGAAAGGAGTGGGAATCCGAGATCGAGCATCAGTTGAAAGAATACAAACTCCCGCACGCCAAAGTCTTCCTGCAACCTCTGAATAGCCAGGGCATTATTCAAGCCGTAACCGGCATAACCAATTCCACTCGGTTACAGCGGCAGTACGGACTGATTATCGAGGACGGTTTGCCTGCCCTGATGGCTGATGACCTATCTTCCGACCCCGAGTCGCCCATCGCTCCGACGCTGCAGATACTCCTCACCAAGATGTGGGCCGAAGCGAAGCGCATCAATAATGCAACGCCCTCGTTTGATCTTGCGCTCTATCGTCAGCTGAAAAAGGAAGGGCTACTGCTGGGCGATTTCCTGGATCAGCAGTTAGCCAAACTCAAGGAGGCGCAGCCCGAAGTCGTCAACTCAGGACTGGCGTTAGACGTGCTTGCATATCATACAACGGCGCTCGGCACCGCCGAGCAACGGACCGATTCGCAAATCAAACAAGAATACAAACACCAGCTACGGGTACTCTCGCCGCTGCTAGAGAGACTCAAAGAGCTTTACCTGATTGCAGATCCTCCACAGGATCAAACGGACGAACTTTCTACGAAAGCCACGCGTCTGGCCCATGACACGCTCGCTCCGTCCGTACGAGCGCGTTACGACAAGTCTGTGCTTCCCGGCCAGCGGGCGCGCCGGGTCCTTGAGAACCGCAGTCCCGACTGGCAAGGAAATAACGAAGGCATTCCACTGGATGAGCGTGACCTGGCGGCCGTCGAGTCAGGCGCAAATGGAATGCGAGAGTGGACTGTCTCGGAAAAACGTTTGGTAAGCGCGAGCAGAAAGTTACGGAGTCAGCGTGAACGCAGGAACAGAGTCTTACGGATCGCCGCGGTGGCAGCAATCGCTGCCATCATTCTCGCGGCTGGGGTTGCTTGGTGGCAGCGGAGCAAAGCGAACGACGCGCAACAGCGATCGCTTTCACGGCAATTACTTGCCGAGGCGAGTCTGCTTCGGAATACTCCTTCGAGCAATGCATTCATCCAGAGCATCTTGTTGAATGTTGAAGCGCAAAAACGATATCCAACTTCGGAAAGCAATTTGGAGTTAACAGCAGCTTTCGATTTGCTTCCGCGGCAAATAGTCACTTCGAATTTGGGCGGAGCAGTGAGTGCTCTTGCCTTCAGTGCAGACGGAAAGTATCTCGCTGTCGTCCAAGGTAATGCGGTTCAAGTCCGCGATATGGTGACCGGTCGGGGCGAACCGATCGACGCGCGGCTGGTCATCGATACGAAATGGAACTGCGCCACCTCGGCCTTCAGCTCCGACGGCAGATACCTGGCGGTCGGGTGCGGCGGAGCTTCACAACAGAGTTCTGCGACGGGCGCAGCGATCGTTTGGGATTGGCGACGAAATGAACAAGTTAAGGAAATCGCTTTTCGATCCAGTGTTCGCACTGTTAGCTTCGTTGAGTCCAGGCCCATTGTGCTCGCAGTTGATGAACTAACAGCGAAACTTGTTGATTTACAGAATGCAGCTAGCACCGAGGTATGGAACATTCAGTTGAAACAGGACGAGGAACCAGAGGTCGTCCCAATAGCCGTCAGTTCTGACGGTAGAATTCTGGCGACAGGTTTTGGTCCCAAGTCCAGAGAGCGAAGTGAAAGAGTCTTTGATCTCGTAAGCAGGAAACAAATCTACGCGGAACCAGAGGGCGACAACCTGGGAGAGTCCACAGTTTCCTTAGCGTTAAGCCATGACGGGAAAAAGCTAGCTATTGGACGCAGTTTTCCTGTGGATATTGTTAGAGGTGACAGTTTAAGCATTGTCGATCTCATCCCTCGCAAGGAAATCGTGCTTGCCCTCACGGGCAGCGCGTCAAATCTGGTGTTCAGTCCCGATAGCAGATACTTGGCCGTGTTCGATAGTTGGCAGACAACTCTCAGGGTGCTTGATTCCAAGGGAAGAGACGTCGTTACTCAAATCGATGATTCGAGTATTTCACAGAACGGGGATAATGCAGGCGTGCTTTTTGCCCCAAATTCCCAACTAGTAATTCTATTTAGTGGTGATTCGGCGGCCAGGTTCTTCCGCATTCCTTTCAGTCTTGAAACGGAGAAGCGCCCGACGGCTCAAGAGTTGATACGCGTTGCCCCTGGTTCACCAATAAGTCTGGTGGCCTTAAGTGCCGATGGACAATATTTTGCTACTGGAAGCCGGGACGGACTCTTCACTTTATGGGCTACGAGAACCGTTTTGGAACAGCGCGATGTGGTTAGAGTCTATATAGAAGATCCGCATTTTACAATAGATGAGAGCAACTTACAGGCACTCTCGATCCAGGATGAATGCTCTTTCAGTCCCAGGGGGCAATATGTAATTTTCAACTCACACGTGACATCAACAATTCTTGATGCAAGCGACGGGCATGAATTGATTCAAGCCTTTGAGAATCCTTTCAACATCATATTCTCCAAGAACGATGACTATCTGTCTATGAGCGGCGGAGCCAATGCGATTATCATTCGCGAGTTGGCGACAAATCGCGAATTCCATTTCGCGGGCGATAACGACCAGGTCAGGGATATTGCGCGCCGCTCTAAACAGGCAAGCCTGTTTGTCGAGATGCAAGGATCACTGAAGGAAATGGATTTGAATAGTGGGAAAGTCAATGTTTTTATGGACCTACCCAATGATGGTTCAGCGATTATTTCTCCTGACGGTCAAGAGGTTGCAATCACGAATGCGAACGGAGTGGAGATTATCTCTACCGACAGTAAGAAGAGAACCGAACTCGACGTAAACGAGAAGGGTCGATGTAGCATCTTAACTTTTGATTCAAACGGTAAGTACCTTGCGGGGTGTGGTGGTGGCCGGACGATTAACGTTTGGGAAACCGGAACAGGGCACTTGGTAGTTAGCGTTCCTCTTCCGAAAGACGAGGATGTGCAGCGGGCAGCCATAGTCTTCGATGGCTCAGGCAAACAAATTGCTCTGCGGTTTGATAATGAGATTCAAATCACTAACCTTGAGACCAAGAGGAGCGTGAGTCTAGCGAGCCAGTCAAGTGCAGTTGCTTTCAGCCCCGACTCAACCCACCTGCTTGCTTTGGAAAAGAACACGGCACGCTTGTGGCGCGTGCCCGAAGGCACAGATGAGGGGTTCATTAAGGGAACTTACGATATACAGGACGTAAGATTCAGCGCGGATGGAAAACAGCTCCTACTGCTCGAAACGGAAGACTATCAATTCTCTAATCCCTTGGGCCCAGGGAAGGCAATTAAGAGTATCCACGTTCGATCAATATTATTGGATCCAACGCAAATCATGGAGAATTTATGCCAGTGGGTCCCACGTAATCTGACGCAGGAGGAATGGAGGAAGCATTTACCCAGCATCCCATTTACAAAAACGTGTCCTAGTCTACCTTAAGGACCAGTTTGGCTGCGCGATTTTTGAATCGCGCTGGTTAATGGTCGTCGGAAAATTGCAATGGGAATCAACCTCTTCGCCCTGCTCATCGGCATTGACTGCTACTTACCCAATCAACTACCCGATGGTGGCTATTATCCGTCCCTGGGCGGATGCGTGCGCGACATCACGCATGTTGAGGCCTTCCTTACGAGTCATTTGGGACTCGCAAGCGACCGCATCGTGAAGTTGACGGCTTCCAATACTCCAGCTAGAAAGCCGCTAGAGCCGCGCGAGCAATGGCCGACTTACGAAAAGATCGTCGCGGCTTTCAGAGGAATGACTGAAAGAGCCAAACCGGGCGATCAAGTCTATATTCACTACTCGGGGCACGGAGGCCGCACCCCTACCGCTTTCTCCGAACTCAAAGGTCAGAACGGTCTCGACGAATCTCTGGTACCCACTGACATCGGTGCGCCCGGCACACGTTATTTCCGCGATGTGGAGCTGGCCCATGTCCTGAACGAGATGTCGAGAAAAGGTCTGTTGGTAACGATCGTGCTGGACAGTTGCCATTCAGGAGGGGTCACACGGGGACTGGCCGGCGCGGCCGTTCGCGGCATTCCCAGCATCGACACCACCAGACGTCCGACGGATAGCCTAGTTGCCAGTCGAGATGAATTAATCAAGACGTGGCGAAGCTCTTTTGAGTCAACGCGCGAGGTTAAGCTTGGGAGCGGTTGGTTGCCAGAGCCTAAGGGTTATGTGCTTTTAGCGGCCTGCCGCGCCAATCAACTCGCAAACGAATATGCTTTCGATGGCAAGGAAAGGAACGGGGCTCTCACCTATTGGCTGTTGGATTCACTGAATCAAGTCACCCCCGAACTTACCTACGGCATGTTGCACACACGGATACTCAATAAAGTGCATGCCAAGTTCTCACAGCAGACGCCCCAGATTCAGGGTGAGAGCGACCGCCTAGTCTTCGGGACGACTTTCGTCCGGACGCCGGAGGCAGTTGCAATTACGAGAGTAGACTTGCAACGCGAGATCCTCTGGTTGGGTACAGGACAATCTCAAGGCGTGCGCAAAGGATCGCGGTTTGCAGTTTACCCCGTTAGCTTAAGAGATCTCTCCCATGCGTCGGATCGGTTGGCCCTCACTGAAGTGGAGGAAGTAAAGGCAACCGAGTCGCGAGCCAAAATCACTGACGCTTTCAAACAAGAAACGATCACAGCAGGCGATCAAGCCGTAATGATCGACGTGGGGCCTATCTCTCTAAGAGGTCGTGTCTGCCTGGTCCGGCAGGAAGATCTGCCTTCGGCAATAGATCAGGTCGACACTCTCGAAAGGGTAGCACGCGCAGTTGAGCAGGAAGGGAGCGGTTGGTTAAGACTAGTCGATGCTGGCCAGGACGCTGACTTCCAAGTCACTACAAATGTAAATGGAGAATACGAAATCTGGGATCCGAGCGGTGCCATAATCCCTAACTTGCGCCCACCCTTGGTTGCTTCGGCCACACACTCGCCGTCTATGGCTACGCAACGTCTGATCCACCTAACGAAATATCGCAACGTCAGACTTCTCGACAATGTAGACCCCACTTCACCACTAGCAAACCAACTGGTGGTTGAACTGACGGGCTTCATGCGCGAATACGATCCTTCGGATCGGCCTGAACCACAACCGTTCACGGACAAAAGCGGAACGCCGACGCTCGGAGTAGGTGATTGGACTTTTCTTCGCATCGAGAATTCTTCTTCGCAAGATCTCAACATCACGGTACTCAATTTGAAACCTGGTTGGGGCATTTCGCAGGTTTTTCCATCCGAAATGTTCGCTGCTCAACAGGAGCAGATCCTTCCGTTCCAGGCTAGTCTCGCATCTGGCTACGAAGAGGGTAGGGACATCCTCAAAGTCTTTGCGACGGTCGGAGATGTCAATTTTCGCTGGTTGGAACTTCCAACATTGGACATCCCGCCAGTGACGAGAGGCCTGACTAGAGGTTTTTTGTCCGATCCTTTGGAGGAGATGTTGAAGGCAATGGCTGCAGATAAGCCACGCACTCGGGAGTTGAATCCGGCTTCTTATCAGAGCAGCGACTGGGCAACCGCGCAGGTCGAGGTTCTCACTCAAAGGTTGGTGAGAAACACGCCGCGCATCAGCCCGGTCAGGAACCGGGCGCTTTCTCTTCTCCAATCAGCGTTCGACGAGGTGGTCGCCCAGACACCAACACCGCCGCGCGAGCGCGGTTCGGTCGATCGAGCCGTGCTCAGACGACCAGACCGCAACAATCTCCTAATCGACAATATCTCAAAATTCTGTGAAGAGTTCGCACGAGATCCCGAGGCTCGCGAGGCCGCTCGAGACCTGGCAACCCGGACGGAACGAGGAATCGGCGACACAGTTAAGTATTGCGCCAAACTGGCGGCAGGTATGGCAGCTGAAGTGTGGAGCGTTTTCGCGCTTGGCGATCACGAGCGGTTCGAAGAATACAAGTCAGGATTGACGCAGAAGTTTGGCGACTGCGACCCGAGGTACTCGCAAGCTTTGCTCAAGTATGCGGAGTTCATCACGCGAGGCGGCCAAGTTCCTTACCGTCCTTGTAGCTCGATGAGCGATTTCATCATAGAAGATAAACTCTCCGATGATGCGACTATCGCTATTTTAGCTGACTGGGGTACCGGCGAACCTGAGGCTCTGGAAGTTCTCAAGCAGGTTAAGCACCATCGCCCCCAAGTGGTGATGCATCTGGGAGATATTTATTACGCCGGTACAGAATATGAAGTGGAGAATTATTTTCTCCGTCCCTGGCTCGAAATACTGGAGCCGGAAACCTCTCGTATTCTGTCACTTGCCTTGCCGGGAAACCATGATCTCTATGCCGGTGGCAAGCCTTTCTATAAGCTACTCGACAGTCTTGGACAGGTCGCTAGTTTCTTCTGCTTGAGGAATAAACACTGGCAGTTGATCGGGATGGATACGGCCCTACATGACAAGATAGGGGCTGGCCCGACAAAGCTTGAACAGTCTGAGGTTGATTGGGTTGTGGATAAGATCAATAAGCCGGAAGGTCGTCGCACCGTCCTTCTTTCGCATCACCAGCTATTCTCGGCCCAAGAGAAGTTCGAGGGAAAGAGCTACAACGATCGTCTGTACCACCAACTCGCGCAGGTGCTGCCAAAAGTCGAACTTTGGCTGTGGGGCCACGAGCACGATTTAATTATCTTTGACGAGCATCAGGACCTGAAGCGTGGACGCTGCATCGGAGGCAGCGCCTTTCCGGTGGGCAAATACGAAATGCCCGACATGCCGCCCAATCCTGATGTACCTTTCAATAAGCAAATAGCCTTGAGCAAAGGCTCTGCTTTTTATCAGCACTGTTACGCAATTATTAAACTTGACGGGCCTGGAGCCACAGTCTCATATTATGAGGATACAGGCGGAGGAAGACTCTTGTTCACAGAGGTAATTTGATTTCCATTCTCAGGTTGGTGCGGCTGGTCCAGTTCTTACCCTCGCATGCATAACAGGGTGCCGATCTGTGGCTGAATAGCAAGGTCGTCATGAGATTCCGCTAGGCTAGATTCTTCCCTCTCCTAATCGCAGTGTCAAACAGTCCATTCGAACTTCGGTTCGGGCAGCCACTCGGTCATAACCAACATTGGGAGCAACCGATTTAGCTATATTGACCAGGTAAGTTGCTTCACTGAGGAGGTCATCATGGGAAATGTTAGCAACGAAGCGATCCGCGCTTTCAATGCTGGGCTGGAAAAATGCACCAAAAAAATTGGCGGCGGTAAGGTCGGCATGGATAGCATTTGTGTGCGGAATCTAGTGCGAGCAAGCAAAGATGTTGCTTATCGCTACGTTGAACTTCATTGCATGATGGCACAAAGTCAACCCGGTTATGTGCAGCCAGCTATCATCATAGCAACTGCATATCAAATCGAGTTCAAAGATGACACTCTGTATCAGATGGTCATGAAAACGGCTAAAGATCTTGGCGCAGAAAAGCACTTAGAGTCCATCGGCGTCTCCAAGACTATGGATGAAGCCACGTCTGAGCCACCACAGCGTGAGGCGGCTCGGGCTTGGTGGCGCAAGACGGAGCGTACGGAGGGAAGATGCGATAACTGTAACCGCCCCTTACGACGCGGCGAAGGCTACCTGATCACCGGCCGATCCTTCATGATTGGCAATCAGCGAATGGATATGGGCGAAGAAATCATCTGCCAAGAATGTTTCAATAACCTACGAGCAACCTGAATGAAGGACTCATCCCATGGATCTAAAGCAAATCTTAACAGAAGTTCTATCCGGCAAAATGACGCTGGACGAAGTGAAGGAATGGGTTCAAGCCAACAAACACTTGTATCAGCGTCCCCCCTTGATGGACCGGATAAAAAACGCTTCCTCCCAGGAGGAGCGTGACACTTTAATCGATGAGTATTCCGATTGGGAGATTCGCGCTCATGAACTAAGCAGACTTATTCGAGAGTACACACACCAGGCTCACGGATTAATTGAACAGGACGCTGGCCACGCAGTTAAGATACTTAAGACGCTTTATGTCCTTTCAGGTTTATCTACAAGACCGGAAGCTGAGCCGTATGCTGCCTTCCAATTAGGCTATATTCTGTGGGCATCTAAACAGTTCTTCGATGCGGCTGATGTTTTGTCTGCCGCCTTAATTGGCCTACGGCGATCGTCTCAAGATCGTCTTCTGGAAATTACCGCCCTAAGCTATCTCACCGACGCACTGCGCCAAGACACACAATTCGACAGTGCGCTCAATAGATCCGATGAGCTTCTAGAAAAGGCCACGGAATATGGTTTTCAGGGCCATGTCGCATTGGCCCTGCGTGATAAGGGTCAGGTGCTCGCGAGTAAGGGCCGGAAGCAAGAGGCGTTAGACTGCCTGCGAAAGGCCGTTCAATTACGCCGCACTCTCAATGAGGAAGAAGTCAGGGAACAAGCGGTGGTTACCTTGGAAGCTTTTTTGGATACCTTCGGGCAACTGGCCTCCCGTTTCGGGCAATACGATGAAGCGATCGAAGTGTTCGGCGAGTTGGCTGAATTGGAAGGAATGGCTGGCCATTTCGATCTCAAAGCGCGAGCGATCAGCCACATCGGACACACATACAGTCAGGCCGGCGAGACCGAACGGGCTGTTCAATACTTATTGGAAGCGGCTGACTTGGCAGATAAGGCCGGGGCTTCATGGGAAGCCAAATATTGGCGCACGCAAGCCGACGCAATGAGAGGAAAGCCCTTAGCCGACAATGATCTGGCTCAAATTCACCCTGGATACGAAATCAAAGATGGCGAGACGGCCTATCTGCTAAACGCACAAGCGCAGCAGTTAGCTATGAACGACCGATGCGAGATTGCTGAATTGATGGCGCACTCTGTTCTTGAGTGGGCGCAGCGCGCTAAGGACACACATATGGAAATTAGTGCGCGCAATACGCTGAGTGTTTGCTACAAGGAGACTGACCGAAAGGAGCGGGCTATTGAAGAACTTCATAAAGGAATCCAACTAGCTGATTGGGCAAATGAATATCAGGCTTCAATGGTCCTTCGCTACAACCTTGCGAAGATTTTCCTGCAGCAAAAGAATTATCAGAGGAGCGTGGACATACTGTTGAACGGAATCGGTATTAGCCAACACGTGCTCTCTCAGATCGAAACTTCCGAATTTCGACAACAAGTAATAGCAGGCAGTCTTAGCCTGTACGAGTTATATGCCTTGATTCTCTCGCATCAGGAGCATCCAAACAATCATCTGAACCTCTTGTCAATGACGGAGCGCGTCCGGGCGAGGAATCTTTATAGCTGGTTGCTTGCCGATCATTTCTTCGAAAGCAGCAGCATCTCGCCAGACTTGGAAAATCAGGGACGGCGCGCACTTCGAGACTTGCGGGCCGTCGAAGTGGAACTTGAGGTGCGCCATTTGACCCGGCAGATTGGCGTTCAGCAAGTCGCTGCACTACAGACACACAGAGAGGAAAGCCGAGAAAGAGTTAACTCGATTTTTCGCCGGGCCGGACTTCCTGTTTTTTCCTGGAATACCGACGAGGAAAAGAATTCAATCGCGGCTACCGAAGAATTAATCGAAGAGGTGCTCGAACCGGGTTCGGCTATCGTATGTTTTTTCAGCGTGCCCGAGGGGATTTGTCCTGTGATACTCCTGAGAGAAGAAGGCCGGATTAAGACATTGGGACGGTTCATTTCCTGGGACAAGGAAGACAGGCAAAAGGCTCTGGCAGGTTGGGCTGGAAGTTTGGATTTTCGTCAGGGAAGGGGAGTGCTCTCCGTCAGTCAACGAGACCTGAACTATCTGGGGGCCGCCGCCGTCGACAGGTTCAATGAGATGATGAAACTGTTTCGTAGGCATTTGACTGACAAAGTCGCAGAAATCCTCAAGCCGGTTCAAGCGAAAAGACTGATTGTCATTCCGCATAGAGAACTCGCTTTGATTCCTTATTGGGATCTGATGGACCGATGTAAATCGATTCGAAGCGTGACGGTGGCCCCAAGCCTGAATGTGTTTCGTCTGTGCCTCGAGCGAAAACGCGAGGCTAGAGGGCCGAGCGTGCTGGTGAGCGACAAAACAAAGAGTCTCGCTCAAGCGGTGAAAGAGATCGATTACGTCAGAAAAGTACGTGAGGACAACTCCGTCGTAGCACCCGATTCGTTTGCTGAATTGAAGTCCACAAGTGAAGGTTGCTCGCTGCTGCATATCGCGGCACATGGGCTGTTCAATCCAGAGAATCCCTATTTTTCCGGCTTTCTAGCCGCAGTACAAGAAGACGCTAAAGATATTTTTGCTCAGTACGCTACGCTTCCCTCTCTGGAACTCTCAAACGAGCCGAAGCCCGGAAGTATTCGCCTGATGACCGTGGCCGAATGTATGGCAGAGCTTTCATTGAATTCCTGCCGGCTCGCAGTCCTCTCAACATGCGAATCCGGAATCGCACGGCCCCACGGTGGAGGCGAAATGACCGGATTGCCTACCTCGCTTCTGGTGGCAGGCGCGAAGTCAGTAATCGCCAGCTTATGGCCCGTGAATGATACGGCGACGGCCTATCTCATGCACTGCTTTTATGAAATATGGGAAGGCGGCGTTGGCAAAGAGCCTAGTGCTTCAGCCGCTTTGGCCCATGCTCGCCTGAAATTACAGACAGCTGATCACGACGAGATTGGGTTCCGCTTGGGAACGATCAAACTCCCCGAACAATTCCTTCCTTTCTCTGACCCGATCTACACGGATGCGTTTCAATGTTTTGGAAGTTGCTAACAGGGCAGCCGCAATTGGAGGAGCCCTGGTTTAGTCGCCTCGACTTTTAGCCAAGTCCACAGGAGGTCGTGATGGATGACAGCCAGAATGGCAGAACAGACTACTGGCGAAATTTGCGTGCGAGGTTTGAAAAGAGCTTCAAGCAAGAGGATTTCGACCAACTGATGTCACTTACGATTATGGTTTCTGAGCTCTTCAAGGATGAAGAAAGAGACCTCATTGATCCGGAGCCTGAGATGGCAGACGTGTTTGACAAGACAGCTTTTGTACTCACGTCGATGACAGAGTACGGACAGGCTGAGTCTTTTTATCAGCGAGCGCTCGCGATTCGCCGCAAGATATTCGGTGAAGCCCATCCGTGGTTTGCCGTGAGCCTTGAGAACCTGGGAAGTCTTTATCATGAGCTCGGCAAAGAGGATGAGGCCGCTAAGCTGGAAGAGCAGGCCCAAGGGATTTTCCGCAGCAAGATTGAAAACCTCAACGAGCAATTTTCGGCTTTAGTGCATGACGGGCGCTACGGGGACTGCATTCCAATCGCGATGGAGGTTTGCAGTTTGACACGCCGCGTTGATGGGGAAGCTAGCGAAGCCTATGCCCAGAGCCTTAACAATGCCGCCTTCGTTCATAAGCAGATTGCGCGTGAGTATGAGCAGCCGGAATACTTTCCCGTAGCGGAACGGCTTTACCGTGAAGCGCTGGATGTTTGGGGTAAGGTTCTGGGAGAGGATCACGAAGATTATGGCGTCGCCCTGAATAACCTGGGAGAGTTATACCGCGCTAGGGGCGACTATTCTGCTGCTGAGGAATACCTGCGTCGAGCTCTGGAACTTTGGCGGAAGAAGTATGGCGAGACGCACCCTGCCTACGCAAGTTCTCTTAACAATTTGGCACTCCTTTATGTTGAAAAGGGAGATGCTGCCGCAGCCGAACAATTGAATCTGCAGGCAATAGAAATTCGCAAGAAGACCATCGGAGAAAATCATCCGCTTTTCGCTCAGAGCCTCAACAATCTGGCGAAAGTTTACGAGGAGCAGGAGAGATATGCAGATGCCGAATCGCTTCTTCTACGCGCGCTCAATATTTGGAAACATTGCTACAGCCCCAGCCATCCGGAAGCTCTCAGAGTTCTTTCCAACTTGGTCCAATTGTATGAGAAAACGGGCGACAAATACGCTATTGAGCAGTTAATGCATCAACTTTCTCAAGCAGTGAAAGCCGAAGAACGCGACCGGCCTTACCAAGTCCATGACTTTCCGGCTATAGGTGCTCTATTCCAGCAATTAGAGGGTGGGGTCACCGAGCGCTTCCCCGAAGAAAGAAGGGACGATAGTGCTACGCCGGCGGATGCTGCTTTAGGATCTGAGCTGTTCCAGAAATCCTTGCTCGAGTGCGTTCGATCCTTCGTAACCCAAAACTATGCCAACTGTTTTCGCGAGGCCATACGTCTTAACGCTCAAAATCCGACCCACGAAGTGTTGCAGATGTTTTTGATCAGCATGCAACTTCTGACAGGCCCATATCGCGGTGATCAATCTGAGAAACTGCACGCTTTTGCGGTGCCTTTTCTGGCGCTTACAGAAGACCAACCCTGGTGGCATGCTCTCCTTCAACTGACCTTCGGACAAACTGATGTCGCGCAAGTTCTTGAGGGGGCAAATACTGAAGAGCAGCGTTGCCAGGCTCGCTACTACGCCGGAATGCGCTTTTTGGCGGAGGGCCAGGGAGATAAAGCCGGCGCGGAGTTTGATCGCTGTCTGGAAATTAAGGACGATATCCTTGAGCGACGGATAGCGGAGCAAATCAGAAACAATCCCACGCCGATTGCTGATAAGATCCTCTACTCGCGAGCGTCACAACTGAACCATCAAGTCATCGGGCTACTTAAGGAACGCCGCCATCGAGAGGCCGTTGAACTAGGCTCGCAAGCCTATGAATTCATTCGAGACCATCTTCCCGAGAACGCGAAAGAGTTTCATCAAGCTCTATACAATCTCGCCGGCGCGTTCTATCTAAGCGGCGAATATCATGAGGCTGAGCCGCTCTACAAGACATTGTTGGAACTCCTGCGTGACGATCCCCAACCGGATGTCATGGCTCTCGCCGGCGGCCTGAATGGCTTAGGGCTGGTCTATACGGAGACGGGCCAATATACCTTGGCCGAGCCGCTTTTCCGTGAGTCGATCGAGGTAATGCAGAGGGCCGGGTTAGCGCAGGATGAAAATCAAGCACAAACCCTCGGTAATCTGGGAGAAGTTTATCGCGAGCGTAATGATTTCGCTTTGGCTTTGCCGCTCTATGATCAGGCTTTGGAAATAATTCGGCACGCGAAAGGTGAAAAGAATTCTGAGTACGCACGCTGGAAAAAAAACCTCGGCATTCTTTATTTACAGATGGGGCACCATAGCACGGCCGAGGGTTCGTTACAAGAAGCACTGAAAATTCAAGAAGAAGTCTTACCCGAAAATCATCCGGATATCGCCAGTAGCCTGAATACACTAGCTCAGCTTTGCCTGCGGCAGAAGCGATATGAAGAAGCTGAATCGTACATTGAGCGATGCCTGCAAATTGATTCTAAAGCATTCGGTGAAAAAAGTTTCAAATATGCGGCGGCAGTAAACAGCCTGGCATCGTTATACCTTCAAACCGGCAGGCTGTCAGAGGCGGAAACAGAATTTGAACGGGCGCGTGAGATCCTCCAGGTGATATTAACTCCTGAGCATCCTTACATGATAACGATTTGGGATAATCTTTCTGCAGTGTATGCGGCTATGAACCAGCCTGCGAAAGCATTGGCCGTATTAGAGAAGGCGCAAGCTTCAAGGGACAATTTACGTCAGCAACTCTTTGCCATCAGCTCAGAGCGACAGAGACTGCAAGTTTCTCAGCACCTTTACATCGGGTACTGTGCTTTCCTCTCACTGGTTCGAGCACTACCGGATCCCGGTGGCTATGTCGTGAAGGCCTACGATTGGGTTCTGCAGCAGAAGGCCATAACGGCTGAAGCGCAGTCTGCCCAACGAGATGAAATACTCAGCGGAAAACACCCCGAACTCCGGCCCAAGTTCGATCAGTTGACGGCATTGCGAATGAGAATCGCGCGTAAGACGCTGGCGGGTCCGGGCGTGGAAGGCGAGGCTGCACATGAGCAATTGCTTCAAGAGTGGATCGGGCAAAGAGAAGACCTTGAGTTTCAACTGGCGCGGGAGGTTCCCGAAATAAATTCCAGGCAGAAACTCCGGAATGTCACGGATCGCTCGATTGCTCGTTCGCTTTCGGCGGGAACGGCAGTGGTCGAGTTTGTCCGCTTCCAGCTTCTTGAGTTCTCCAAATTAGTAGGACCGGGCGAGGCGAAAAAGCCACGCTCATACTATCTGGCTTTCATCATTCTCGCCCAGGCACAGCAAAGTCTGCATCTGATCGACTTGGGTGATGGGGAACAGATTGACCAGATGATTTCAGACTTCAGGACTTCCATAGTCAGTCAGGACGACGATCGCGATGGACGAGACTTGTTGCCTGCTGAGGCACGTAAACCGGCCAGCGACGGTAAGACGTTGCGCGCCGCGGTCTTTGATCCGCTCGTCTCAGTCCTCGCCGGGCGTAAGCGTCTGTTCATTGCGCCCGATGGAGATCTAGCCCGACTTTCTTTCGAAGTGCTGCCCACGGACGACGGTCGGTATCTAATTGACGAATACCAGATTAGCTATCTTAGTACGGCCCGCGACATCCTTCGGTTTGGAGCCAGTGTCTCCGAAGAACCGTCCGCCGCAATGGTTGCTGCCGATCCCGATTTTGATTTGGAAGAGAAGGGCGTGGAATCTGCGACGGACATTCGAGCCAGAGTCCTATCCCAATCCAGTACCTCCAGAAACTCGGCCCCTCCGGCAGCGAGTGAGCCTGAGGCTGTCCCATTAGAGCCGGATCCATCACGCGGAAACCAGTCACGCGACCTGAATTACCGTGACGTAAATTTCAGACGCCTGCCCGGCACACGCGCTGAAGCAGAGGAGATCGCTAACATGCTGGGGGTCACTGCTCTCTTCGAGAGTGATGTTTTAGAGGCTAACCTCAAAGCCTGTCGCTCGCCACGTATACTGCATCTCGCCACACACGGCTTCTTCTTGCCCGATCAATCGCGTGAAGCGGATCTCGATATCCCCCTCGGAGAGTTTGATGAGTTGAACAATGTCGGGGTAGGTAGACTATCGAGTAAGTTAGAGAACCCGTTGTTGCGATCAGGTTTGGCTTTAGCGGGCGCTAACACCTGGCTGCGAGGGAAGAAACTGCCAGCCCAAGCTGAAGACGGCATTCTCACTGCCGAGGATATTTCTGGAATGGATCTCACAGCCACAGATTTAGCAGTGCTCTCAGCATGCGAGACGGGCCTAGGCCAGATAGAGGTGGGTGAGGGAGTATTCGGATTGCGGCGCGCATTCGTGCTCGCAGGTGCCAAGACTCTGGTGATGAGTCTGTGGAAAGTGCCAGACCAGCAGACAAAAGAACTGATGGTTGAGTTTTATCGTCGGCTGTTAAAAGGTCAGGGACGTGCGGATGCATTAAGAGAGGCTCAACTGGCAATGAAAGCCAAGTGGCATAACCCGATCTTCTGGGGTGCCTTTATCTGTCAAGGCGATCCTGGCCCGCTGGATCTGGCCCGAGTTCAAGCAACTAGTTCGCTCCTTGGAGATTAGACTATGGCAAGCATGTGGATGAGCTTTCAGGTGGGCCAGCAACTTCAAGAGGTCAGGTCGCTCTGCGATTCGGGGTTTGTCTAAACAAGCTTTCGATGTTGGTGTTCGCGCCTATCACGAAGCCTGCCCATTTGTGACTAATCCACTCTTCGTAGGCAGCACTGACTGCCTAGCGGGCCTCTACCAAACAACATGCAAATAACTTACATTATGGTTTCGCGCACCGATCGCGCCAGTCCAATCAACAAGTCTGTTCTCAGTACAGATACTCAACTCATGACGCCAGCCGAGAACTGACAGCAGCGAGGGCACCATAGAATATCGCCTTGTCACTTGCGGCAAGACTTAACTTCCAATTTGCACTTTCGGCAATGGAAGATTCCAAAATTCAAAACTCGCTCGGAAGCTGAGGTCTGAAAACCCTCGATTCTTGTAGTCTAGCGGCAAGTAATTGCTTCCAGTCGCGGCAAAGAATTGGTTCAAGTCACAGCGGCGTTTGACGGACGAGCGAATTCGTTCCGGATTAACGAGGACCGCGAACCTGGAGGGGTCGTTGATTATTGGTTGTGTGTTCATGATTATCAAAAGCGATCTTGGGCGGTTGGTTAAGCAGGCGTAAGGCTGTCGCCCGCTTCTATTCTTGATTGGCTTTAATTGGACTGATTAAAACAAAAGTCGGACAGCCCACAAGTGCTTGTTCTCGTAGGCCGCGATGACGTGCAGAGAAGTGCGCATGCAGACTATTCTGAATATTGGGGAGGGGGGTTAGAAGCGGACGGAGACTTACTGCTGGTCGGGTTCGTCTGTCACGCCGGGAGGCGGAGGCGGCATCGGCTCGATCGGTTCGGGCGGTTCAAACTCGGAATCGTCGACGAGTGAGCCGTAGGCGCCTTGCTGGTCGATACCTAACGTGCGGTCGCCGATCTTAATCATTTCGTCCATGGTCGTATTGTATCAGAGTCAGGGTTAGAAAACGGCAGGTCGCCGAGTCTCAGGTCGTGTCAAGTTTTGCCCCCAGTTGGGGATGACTCTGAGAATTCTTCTCGCGCAGACCTGCCAATTTCTCACTGGCCGCATTGTTCCTATGCCGCAACGGAAGTCGTTCCGGTTTTGTCGTTACGTGAGTTGATACGGCCGGCAATGCGTAGCAGTGATGAACGGTCGCACTTCAGCCTGACGGCCGCTCGACTCATATTGCCGTGGATCTCTCTAACTGCTTCGATCACGGCGCCGCGTACGCGAGTCGAAAAGTCGTCAAACGATTCGTCGGCGAGTAAAGTGTTGCAGTGTTCGGGCAGAATGATCGTGTCAGGATCGATGGTGCGAAAGCGGGTCAGTTCGGACCGAACCTGGGCGGCAGTGATGGTGCCTGATGGCGCATGGCAAGCGAGACGGGCGAGGACATTGAAAAGCTGGCGGATATTGCCCGGCCAGTTATATCTGACGAGTTCGGTTAAGGCTCTAGATTCGAGTTGGAGTGACGGACCGGCGTTCTCTTGTTCGACCGCGAGTTGTTTAGCAACGAGTTCGCGAATGTCGTCGTGACGATCGCGCAATCGACACCAAAGCAGCGCTTTACGTCCTCTTTCGCCACGGGCGCATTCGGACCCGACGTATGTTCGACCACAACGAAATCCGGCACGTTTCCATCCGCCAGTATCTTCGTTTTCGACTCGGCACCACACCCCGCAAATTTTGAAAAATGCCACCCCACAAGGGGGTAGCATTTTTATCCTTCCCGCTCGGAATCACATCGCGATACGCGCGTCCCTCGGACGCGCTTTCCCGCCACAATCCGGCTCCCACTCTCCACTCGACATGCCAACCTAAACCGCCTGTCTCAATGCCGATCCGTGACACGCTTTCGTTCTCGGAAGCCGCGCAAAATACAGCGCGCCTATCCTCGAACATAGGAACTTCGGCTGCGCAAAGCCTCCGCCTCCGTTAAGGCCGGTCAACTGATAACTGATTCAAATTCACAACCAACGAACGAACAGTTGGTCAGGAGGGTTCCGAGTTCTGTAGACCTGAAGTCTTTCGGGCTCAATCGCAAGAAGCAAATCGTCCGTTAATCCAAACTCAAAACGGTGGCCCCAGTCGCCTGCGCTAGTAACCGACTGTCCGACAACCAGATTTCTGAGAAACTCGAAGGAACATGGTTCGCCAATGACATTCTTCTCACACGCGATTGCAACGGCTTGACCTCCGCAGGTTTTACCGTCCGGGCCAAATAGAATTCGTTCTCCCGCGACCTTAAATGACAAATCATCTGAGAAGTGTACGCATATTTTCGCAACGGTCACTTCAATGTCCTGGATTGACTTACCTTTGAGCGTTCTGTAGACCTCTCCAAATGAGGACACCCACGCCATTGGAAGCAGCTTATATCTATCCCCGCTGTCTTTGATTGCTTCGTCTCTTCCTTCGAACGCCTCCGTGATGTTATAAACAAATTCGTAGAAGTGTGGGGCATCAAATAGAATCTCATGAGGGAAATGAATCCTCTTATCAAACGCGGCTAACACTCTTTCGAACATCTGAATCGTTGTGTTTAGTGGAAAACTCAGTTTCTTACCCTTCAATGGTGGGATGAGTCCAAGATTATATGCGCTCGCCCACGGTTCACAGCCTCGGGTAAAACTACTTGGCGAGACGATCAGGCCAAGATATTTTGTGCCGCCTGAATATTGATTCATCGCCTTCACTACAGCCGCCCATTCCTGTACGTGAGCAGGCTCCGCTTTTGAATTGCCAAAGTCCTTCGAACTGATCAGCATCTTAACGTCAGGGCTTTGCTTGAACCCTGCAGTAATCACATCGATCTCCTTCTTTGGCGGGCCTGCAAAAGATGCCACCTCGCGCGTGATAGCCACCTCGATTTCGATTGTTTTGTTATGCTCAATCGAGGCGTTAGCACCGCAAACGCGGGTAGCTGCCTCAAACAGATTCTGCTCTAACGCATTCTTGAAGTTCACCAGTAAACCTTCTCACCAGTGTCCAATATCATTCCTGGTTTTAAGTCCGCTGCTTTTATTTTCCGAACCGTTTCATTGTCTCGCAGGACCAGCACACTGTCTGAAGCCAACGTCCTGACGACCGAGCCAATTTGATGCCGAACGGTACTCCCAAATCGTTTGACTGAGATTTGGTTTACCTTTTGAACCCAGTGGCCATTCGGATCGGGTGGCGCATCACCTGTTTTCGGATGGCCGACGCCAGTGACAGTATGAATATCCAGATCTCCCACATACAGAACGATCCCAACGTCATCGTCGGCCAGAATACGATTTGTATCTTTTCGGCATCGCTCGACCAGTTCGTCGAAGTCGATCCGTTCAAGCTTTGAATTCACTAATATCGGTTGCTCACTTTCCATAGTTTAAGATTTCTTATCAATCCACTACCTCTTTATTCTTTCCAACATTTCTTTACGTTCCTGCGGCGAAATCTCCAACATCTCTTTGGAACTCCCTTGCACGGGTATGAGCATAGGTTCACCGTCTGGAGCTTGTCCTACGACATATCCAGGATCGCCTGATATGACAAGCAACTTAATGCGCGACTCACACTTGGCGCAGACTACAAGTTCTTCTTGAAGCGGCGGCATTATGGTTATTATCCCACCGCAGTTGCACGAGATTGGAATAGGGTCGCCAGCTTCGACAGCTACCTCAGCCACGAAGGTAAAGAGATCAGGTTTTAACTTTCTTGGCATTTCTTTGGTAACAAACCGAATTCTGTCCTCGACTCTTGACGAGGTTGAGCACGTTCTCTAAATCTCTCTAGCTCCTCTTTTCAGCCGATCGTTTATTCGCAATCCTAAATCGCTGGCCATAGTATTGAAGTACGGATTTCTACGAAAGACCGTCCGCCCGAAAAGTCCACACTCGCGTCACGCTAGGGTAAGGCTCTCGCTTTGCTTTTAGGGATCGACACTCTTGCCAGCGCGTGCGCGCATACTCACGTGAGCAACTCTTCATCCCGCGCTAGTCCGCTTCGAATCTCAGCTTCTGCTTGATCCGCAAGATCCTGATAGAAGCGCTGTGCGGGACAGCCGCATACGAACTTGGACGCAGTTTCCCGAGACTGATCTCGTAGTGAAACGGCCTGGGGCGCAGGAGTCCCAACCCTGCTCATGCGAGTTTGTGAATTTGCTGACTTTCGGAGATTGCTACACACGCGCCTGTAGCATTCTTCGCCTCTCAGTGATGCTCGATTAAGCAGGTTCTCGACAAATTTCAGTTCCCTGAAAACGAAATTGGCGTACGCATCGCCAACTAGAGTAGCAGCACCCTCAATCTTCTCTTCGTCGCCTGACTCAATCCACTCGTTCAGTATTCTCAGACAGGTTGGAGCAAAGCCATCCGAAATCTCGACGAATAACTTTGGGAGCCAGAAATGTCCCGACCAGCTTTTCGCTGATGCACGATCGCGCACCTCGCGCAGAATCTCCTCATAGTCTTTGTTTTGAAAGACACCGCTCAAATCTTCGTGAAAGCCATTGTACGGCAGCGGCCGATATTCGCGATCGTGATTCGCGTCGTCGCGATCAATACGCGAAAGAATCAGCCTAATTACTGCTTGCGGTAGAAGCTTCGCCGCAAAAGACAGGAACTGCGAGATTTCATGACCCTCAATTTGGTCAATGCTTTCGAACTTAGCAAGAATGGCCTGTATGTCTAATTCATTCAAGCTGTCGCCGGGAATACCCCAATTCGCATCGAAGATTTCGCAAAGACCTTCCGCCAATGCGGAACTATTGCCGATGTCAACCGCGATGGCACAGTCGATCGCCCACCGTGGTTGGACGCGCCCAACACCCGCCAGCGATTTCATTGCGTTATACTTCGTTGACTCATCAGAAGACGCCAGAAGTACTCGCAGTACGCCAAGTTCTGGCTCGCTCAAATCCCCCGTTCGTGCCCAACTCTGATATGTCCAAGCGATCCCTCGATGCAGAATGGCGCGATCCGTGCGCAAGGCCTCGCACATAATATCGATGGTGCGATCAGGATTATTTTGCCGAGTGTTGTGAAGCAAATTACCGAAAAAAGCGTCAACCGGACCCGCTTCAGACTGAATTAGCTCTTCGCACATTTTCACCGCATACTCGTCATCAAGCATCGACAGCGCGTGAAGGAATAGCATTGGCTGCGGCTCCACGCTAGCTTCAATAATCTCGCGCAGCCTCTCTGTCAAAGCTCTTAACCCGGCCGCAGAATCAGGATAAAGTTTGACGAATTCAGCGCTTGCAGTCGTTCTAACGACTAGCTTTCGTTGTTCTTTCTCTTGCCAATTATTAACGTCATCATCGTACTCGTACAGTTCATGGTCATAGCTGTCGGTCAGAAACTTAGTGAGAGTGAGTTCGAAAGAATTTGGGATGGAGTTGATAAGTGCTTGTGCAGCTTCTCTGACGTTATCAGGCGAACCGCGCTTTGCCGTCCACCGCACCTCCCGAATGACATTCAAGTGAACCAGTGGGTTACCACTTCCTTGTACAACTTGCTTGAATCGATTTATTACGTCGATCTGATCTGGAGCCCATCGTTCTCTATCCTCTGACGTAATCTCCATTGCCAGATAAGGTCTCGGTTCTTCTAGCGCCGTGCCTAGGCTCCGAATACCTCTCAACGCTACCCGAGCATTGGGCGACTTCGCGCACGCTGAGATTAAATCCAGCGCCGCGTGGCGGATGCGGGCGGTATTCTCCTGGTTGATCTGGAATGGAGTTAGGACCATTCTCACACCGTCACCGCAATCTGAATGGCCGCTCTTGGCGAGTAATGGATCGACGATGTGTAACGGTGAGTGTATATGGTTGTGAGCCCCCAATTCCTGAAGCCATCGTTCGACAGAGTGACGTACTGAGTCATTAATATAAAGCGGTTTGTCGATGTCGTAGCTTGCCAAGTCTTCGAGAATGCGAATCGCATGATCAGGATTCGAATTCAATCTACGATCATCATCTCTTCCTAATTCCCACAACAGATCACAGCAGCGGGGCAAGTATTCAAGCGTGTAGCTGATTGCCCTTAGAAGCGGAGGGAGCCTGTGAAGCACGTTTTGATGAGAGTATGTGTAAATTGCGGCTATCTTTGGATCCTCAGCCGTTGAGGAAGGATTGTGCATAGCGTACTCGACCAGCCTGAGCATTCGCTTTGGCTGGTAGTAGGCGACTTCCGTAAGCAAATCTAGAATTTGAGAGCGACCGCCGTTGTTAGTGGAGCGAAACTCTTGCTCGATGCTGCGCCAGACCTCATTTAGCAAGTCCGATTCAACGCCGTCGGCCTGGCTAATCCGCCAATCGAGTTCAGACAGGTTGCGCAGGACAGCGGCAGGACAAACGGACGCAAAGGTTTCAAAACTTTTCTCCGCATAACCTGTTCTCACTCCTTGTGGCGTCTGACAGGCGCGGTGAAGAATATGATCCGCCAGTACATCAGGAGTTATGCGCAACGTATTTCCGCGCCGCAGAAGTATCCCCGCTCGTTCCAATATGCCAAGCGATTCAACTACGCTGCTTCGATCAATAAGGACAAACGTTGCGACGGTTTCAAGGAGCCTTTCGTCCGCCACGCCAATCGGTGCGAGTGCGGCGACGACTCTGAGTAACGACTGACAAAGGACTGGCTCAATCGCGTCTCCGATCTTGCCTACAATCTCGTCGTAAAACTTCGCTAGCACCGCATCGCGAAATTCTTCACTACGTTCAAGCAAGCGCGGGTCTAGAGATTTTTCGGACAAGAGACGGCCAGCAACTACTGTTATCAGCGGGCAGTCCCAAGTTGCTGCCGCCAGTTGTTCCGCGAAGTGTTGATATTCGGATGACAGAGATTGCCGCGCGAGTTCTGTCACTTCATTCTTTTTCAACTCTCTTAGCTCGTCCGCAACCGTCAGTTCTAGAGAGTCGAAACCATTTTGAATAACGGTTGCGCGCACACGATCGATCGCGTGAGGCCGGCAGGCAAGGATCAACTTCGTACTCGGTACACGGTGCCGTACTAGTGCCAGCAAAGGTGCTAAATCGTCGCGCCGGTGAGCGTCGTCTACAACGATCACGCACTCGCGAGCCGGTAATCCATCGAGATTATTTCCGATGCTCACGCCCTCAACTAGAAAACGTGGACTCGGAGGTTGGTCAGTCTCATCCAGCGCTCTGCCGAGTTCCTGAAGAATCTTACTCTTCCCAATGCCGCCGCGACCGGGCAACATTGCGATTCGCTGATCTTCTGAATCAATAAACTCGTAGAGTTGTTTTAGATTGGCTTCGCGGCCTACCAAATCCCAACTATGGTTGAAAAGCTTTCGCGGATCTGAAAGGTGGCGAAAGAAATCTGCCGTTGAAAGAAACGGACTCAGGTCTGCCAGCCCCAGGAAGTCCTTTCGCCAAGCTGTTCCAAAGTGAGTTTCGACCAGCGGGCGAGCTAACTCTGGGTCGAGTTCGCGCACTTTGGCCGACACGTCGCGTACATCCCACGCATCCCAGTTAGCGTGAGCATCGCACACGTCTCTAACGGCCTTAGTCGCCTCGCAGCTCAACAGGAAGTGATATCTGTCAGCCTTGTAGGTCGTCGACGTTATTGTTTTCTCTGCGTCACCTTTTGTGAACTTCTTGACCTGCCGAACTTGAAAAGACCACCGCTCACCGCTTGGAAGATCGGTATATAAATCGATTCCGTTCTGAATATCGCCGGGTTTGCCGTAGTGATGACACTCTTCGACGCCGAAGTATTTGCAAATAAAGTCGCGACAGAACGCCTGGAACTGCTCCCAACTAAAATTCGGATCACCGAGTGGTAAACGTTCTGGGCGGGTCACTACTGGGACAGGGACGGGTTGCATTGTTTCACAAATCAATTGAGTTTCAACGACGGTTAACGCTTAGCCACGTGACGCGTTAATTGCTGCTGCCATAACACTATTTTACGACACCTTAACTCACATTGCGCAATCTGCGGTCGGTCGAAGATCATTCCATGTTCGAACGATCATGTTCAGCGGTTCTTATTCCTTCTGAAATAGCGACTCGGCGTTCATTCCGCTTTCGCTCCATTCCAGCCGAGACTCTTCTCAACTAGTTTCCCCCTGTTCGCTTCGATTCTTCACGACAGCCCATTCGCACAACTCTGCACTTCGCTTCGAGTGCTCCACTTCGTTACGCCCCTGCGGGTGATGCGAATGAGCGCCCAGTCGTTTCGATCTTCTTCGCTGCGAGGGGGGAAACACCTTCTCAAAAACACCAAACCAAACGAAGGAGCAAAGGAGATGCAGGAACAAAAACAAACAAACCAAGAAGCAGACGTTCCGAAATGGTCAGCATTACTCGTGGAGGCAGTCAACAAGCCCGGCCTAATCATGAAAGCGTATTCGGCCTTTCATTCGTATAGCGTAGGAAATCAATTGCTCGCGCTTGTGCAATGTCAGATGCGAGGGTTGCAGCCTGGGCCAATCAACACGTTTCCGAAATGGCAAGACCTTGGACGGCACGTGAAGCGCGGCGAGCGTGCGCTAACTCTTTGCATGCCGATCACGCTCAAGTGCCGCGATGAAGACTCGGAAGAATCCAACGAAGACAAGAACTTTACGATGTTCGTTTATAGGGCGCGATGGTTTGTACTTTCCCAAACCGAAGGGGAGGAACTTGAGCCGCCAATAACGCCGGAGTGGGACGCGAAGCGAGCATTAGCGGTACTCGGTATTGAAATGATTCCCTTCGACAGCACCGACGGGAACTGTCAAGGCTTCGCCCGCAAGCACAGCATAGCGATCAATCCTGTGGCCCAACTTCCGCACAAGACGCTAATCCATAAGATGGCCCACGTCACGATCGGCCACACTCTCGAATCCGACTTCGCCGACACTGAAAAGACACCGAGGAACTTGCGGGAAGTAGAGGCCGAAGCCGTAGCGCTTTTATGCTGTGAAGCATTGAGTCTTGAAGGAGCCGACTACTGTCGCGGGTATTTGCAGAACTGGCTCTATCAAGGCATCGGTTACGACGCTAACGCGATTCCGGAAAGGAGCGCGCACAAGATTTTTCGTGCGGCTGACCAGATTCTTCGAGCTGGACTATGAGAAGGGACGAAACGTAGCTGCGTTGACTTTTCGACGGGAACGCTACCGAACTTTGCACGCTCGATAAGCGTTCCCGTTAGTCCGCCCGTTTTGTTATTGAACCACCGTCACGGTGCTAACCTGCACCCACGCACCGGTGCCATTTCGGATGTTTACGATGTAATTGCCGACAAGATTTAACACTGCCTGAGCGCCGATGTATGCACTGCCTGAAACAGTCACCGCATTGGTCTGACAACCTGGTGAACTACAACCCGGGCCCACAAACCAGACCTCCGTCGTTGAATTAAAATTCCCTCCATAAATATTGAGATTAACCACTTGCGTAGCTTTTGCCGGATTGGGGGAGTAGTTAAATCCGGTCACATACGGATCGCCCGCAACCACCTGAGCTGAGCACGAACTGGATGCCTGCTGATTCTGACTATCGATGATTGTAATTGGAACGGTGAATGTCCCCGTCGCGCTAGGCATGACGAGCAAAGACGATACGTACCCCATGTTCACGCCGTTAATGATGTAAGCAAACGGTGACACACCACCTGAAGCTTGACCGTACACTGTAGCCCCAGTGCCCAAAGCAATTGGGTTAGGAACAATACTGCATGAAGCGGACAAAGGTTGCGGTGGTGGGGCCGTGGTGGTCAGAGTCAGACTCACAGTCCTGGTTATGCCTTGCCCGCTGGCTGTAAACACAAGCGGAAAGACTCCGACAGGCGTAGTCGTACCGGTCTGAATCATTAGCGCGTAAGGAATACTACTCGTGCCCGAGACACTTATCTGTGAACTGCTCGTCATCCACGTGCCAGCGGGTAAACCCGAGAGTGACAAAGCCACTTGGCTCGAGAATCCGTTTTGCGGTTGGAAGTAAAGATCGAAGTTAACTGTTTGCCCTGCCTGAACGGCCTTGGATGAGTTGAACGTGTATACGTCAAAACTTCCGGAGATCGCGGCGTTAACTTGCACTGAGCAAGTTGCTTGCTTACTTTGCAGTGACCCATCGGACGCGGTCACCGTGGCGTAGAAAATGCCTGTAGTGTTGAAGACCTTCGAGACCGTTGGACCGGTCCCGGTAATAGCACCGCTCCAAGTCAGTAGATATGGTCCCACACCGCCGCTGGCTGACGCTGTGAAGGTAGTGCTTTGGCCAGTTGTGATGACGTTCGGAGAGGTGGAACATATAACAGAAAGCGGCGAGACGGTCGTGCCAAAATTCAGCGTGAAGGTCAGTTGTCCGCCGTTAACTAAGGTTTGAGTGCTGCTCGGAGTAATGCTGCTGAGGGTGCCAGGGCCTCCTTTGTTATAAACGAAGCTATACTGGCCGGGCGTTAGATTCGAAGTGGTACCAGGAACAGCCAAACCTATTATCACTCCTTGTGGTCCGACAACGTCGTAATCGACGGCACCTGACCAAGGTGCGCCATTGTATAAAGCTTTTACCGTAACGGTACCTGGCGCTGGAGTAACAGTCACACTGATCTGAGCAGACCTTTGAATTCCTCCAATGGCTGCAATTATTTTTGGTGAGAAAAACCCTGTCGGAGTGCTCAGACTAGTTTTCAGGACAAGAGTCGCGGATGCAGTTCCGTTCGCCGGCAGATAGACGGAGGTCGGCGCGACGGACGCTCCCGCAGGCAAACCGCTCACTGAAAGGGTTGCGGTCCCAGAAAGTCCACCCAAGCTATCTAGAGTCAATCCAATGCTCGCTTGTTGGCCTTGGGTCAAGAAGATCATTTGAGAATCTGATTGAATTTGAATCGAAAACCCCGCTGGCACCATCCTACCTACGTCGCTGCTAATTCCTGGAAGCAAAGCATAGAAAGCGTCGCCAGGACACGTACGTTGTAGATCGCCACAATCCCAAGTTACCGGATTGATATCTCTATGACCGGCGATGTTATTGATATCCCTCACTGGCCGGGTCGAATCCGGGGAGACCAAGATTGAATGTATCTTTGGGTCAATTCCCCAGCTTGTTGCACGCCAAGCTAAGACTTGTTCGAGAGCAGCCAAGGCCTGCTTTGTCGGCGGAGTAGAAGTAAAATCTCCAAGCAAGGCAATACCGGTAGTGTGAGAGTTATAGCAAGAGAAGTGGGCACCCTTCTCATCCACACCACCTGCTCGTCCTTCGTAGATATTGCCCTTGGGATCAATGAGCAAGTTGTAGCCAATATCTCCAAAAGGATTGAGGACCGAAGGATAATAATACTTGTGGTTGTTGTAAATATTTTGTACCCACAGTTTATAGTCATTTGGCTTATTCGGATCCCTCTGACCCAATAGCGTGTGATGGATGACGAGGTGCGTAATAGGAGTGTTGTCAGTGTGGTTCGGCACGGGTGGCCATTTAGGGGCACTTTCCCCGTCTGGGCATCCCCATTCCACCCGACTGATAATATTAGGAGCAGGGACTCCCTGGACTACTGCGGTGGTTTGTTCAGCCGTTCTTAATTTGTCTAGTGATGAGGGGAAGAGACCACCATCCTGGCTAGGCGCGACTTCGCTCTCTCTTGCGAAGAGAACTAGCCTCATTCTATCCATCGATGGGGTATGTGGGGAACCGGTGCCCAGAAACTCGATCTTGAATTGCAAATACCTGGCTTCCGGAGCCACGGGTATATGTATACTCTCGAAGTTGGTTGCGGAAATGAATTCTGAGTCTGCAGCTTCTACAGGTATCCACTCAGACCAAGCTGAACGGTCACTAGAAGTTCTCACGGAAGCTTTGACAAACGCGCCATCGGAAATTCCAGTTTGACCAGACCAAATTAGAACCACAGAGTCGAGCGGTGAGGCGATTTCCAAGATTTCAGACTCGAGAGCGCCTTTCACTCCCAAGAAAGGTGTGGCGAGCCGAGCTCCATCGTTATCAAAGTCGATATTTTGGATTTTGCTGAGCAACCGTGGCTGACGCAAATCAATTGCTAATTCCTTTTGTGCTGCATCCGGAATATCGACCAGCCCTTGTTCAGCGGCACGAACGAATCCAGTGGCGCGCTTATCCTGCGCGTAGTGGCCTTTAGCCCCCAGCACAACGATTGTCAACACTGCCAGACCAACAACCACTAGAAAGGTCTTTCGAATTTTGTTACGAGTCATTGCTTGTTTCATTTCTCAACCTCCAAGTACTTTGATGCAGAGCAAACGTTCGGAGAGCGTTTGCCTGAATTCGCCTCCATGGGTTTGTTCTCCCGATTGCAGTTGCTAATATCAGATTTTTCGTTGTAAATCTTTGAGCGTTCGATCTGGTTTTCTTCGGGAAATCTTAAGGTCATGAATACTGACTCCAACCAGTTGTTTTTCGGCCCATTCGTACTAGATAGAGATCTCCATTTGCTCTTCAGGGAAGGCGCTCGTATAGACCTTGAGCCGAAGGTCTTCGACACGCTCAAATATTTGGTGGAGCACCCCGGACGTCTGTTGACGAAGGCGGAGCTCATGAAAGCCATATGGCCGGAGACGTTCGTTGAAGAGGGGAACCTTCAGCGGAACGTTAGCTTGCTAAGGGACGCGTTAGGCGAGTTTGGCGAAGAGTATATTGAGACCAGACGAAAAGAAGGATATATCTTCTGGCCGGAAGCCACCGACGCCTCTCGTATATCAAATCAAGAATGTCCTTGGGTTGGATTGCGCGTTCTTCGCGAGGCCGACTCCCAGTATCTTTTTGGCCGCGACGTAGAAGTGCGTGAACTGATTTATAAGTTAGATAACTTCAATTTTTTAGCGGTCGTTGGTTCCTCTGGAACTGGTAAGTCTTCCCTGGTGAGAGCCGGTGTGGTGCCTGCCTTGAGACACTCTCAAAACGCCGGAACGTCCCCATGGGTGATTGGCGTTTTTACGCCGGGTTACTTTCCCCTTCAGCAGCTTGCAAATCAAGTGCTGGCGTTGACCGAAAGTGATTATGCCGAAGCAACACGTGATCGGTTGGTCGAATACCTGAGGTTAAGCCCCGAAGCTCTTTTAACCACTTTGGAAGCAAACCTTCTTAGCAGTAGTACAACAACGCGGATTTTATTGATCGTCGATCAGTTCGAGGAATTGGTAACACTTTGCGATAACGTCGAGGAGCGAGAGCTTTTTATCGCGAACCTCTTGGGTGCGGTGTCGAGAACGAGAGAACATGTTTCTATAGTTTTGACGGTTCGTACCGATTTTTATTCGAAACTGGAAGACTATCCCATACTCTGGCGGCACATTACAGAGAATCAGTACGGTGTAAAACCCCTTTCCCGAGACGCCTTACGTCAAACAATTGAAGGACCAGCTAAATTAGTTGACTTACAGATAGAGGAAGGTTTGGTAGATGAGATTCTTGACGATCTTGGTGATGAGCGTGGGGCACTTCCGTTGCTCTCACACACGATGACGGAACTCTTCAACCGACGCCAGAATAACGAATTGACACTGAAGAGTTATCGGATCGTTGGCGGAGTGCGCGGGGCGATCGCAAATCATGCTGAAGGCGTGTTTGCACGATTCAGCCCAGCCGAAAAGAGGTATGCCCAACACATCATGATTAGTCTCACGAAGGTGCGAGATAAACCTGAACATGACGTGAGACAGCGAAAACTCTTGAGTGAATTAGTGGAGGACATCGATGAGTATGTGGAAGTAGAGACGGTGGTCCGCAAGCTTTCGGACGAACGATTGTTGACGACTACTCCTACAAAAGAAATCACAGTTTTTGACGACAAAGCCCCTGACGTTCTAGTTGAAGTCTGCCATGAAGCTCTTATTCAGCATTGGCCGCGTTTAAGAAGGTGGCTGAATGACAACCGCGAAGCCCTATTAGTGTTTGAAAAGTTGGACGCGGCGGCTCGCGAATGGGAAGAGTCGAACGAAGATCCTGAGCTCCTATATCACACTGGAAGACTGCAAGACGCTGATTCAGCATTCCGGCGTTACGCAGAGTTCGTGAGAGAGTTGCACCTCAGATTTCTAACGGCTAGTCGCGAGTTAGTTGCCAAAGAACAGCGCGCAGAAACCCAGCGTCGCAACCTGAAAAATCTCGCTAAGATAATTGGCCTTGTTTTGTTGCTGTTGGTCTTTCTGTTGGCAGGCACTCTATTCAAGTGGAGAGAGGCCACGGCACAACGCGATCTCGCCAACTCGCTAAGGACGGCAGCGGATTCGGTGTCTCAGTTGTCAGCAGATCCAGAGCAAAGTTTGCTGCTTGCAATTGAAGCCGGAAGGTTAGCTTCGACAAAGCAAGCTGACGCTGCTTTGCGACGAGCCCTCGCAGTGTCATATCAGCGCAAAGTGTACGTTGGTCATTATCTTCAGGTGATCAGTGTAGCTGTTAGCCCTAACGGCCGCTACCTCTTGACGGGTGGAGCGGACAACGAAGCGCGCCTTTGGGATGTAGAAACTGGCGAGACAATCAGAATATTTAGAGGCCACCAAGATTGGGTGAATTGGGCCGCATTCAGCCCGGACGGAAAGCGGGTAGTAACGGCCAGCCGGGATGCTACGGTACGCATCTGGAACGCGGAGACTGGCGAGACCTTAAAGGAATTGAGAGGACATGTCGGTTCTGTTCAGAATGTTGTCTTTAGTCCTGACGGAGCAAGAGTTTTGACTGCTGGCGAGGACGGAACAGCCCGCGTTTGGGATGCTCAAACTGGCGTGATTGTGTTTAATCTGAAAGGCCATCTGAAGTGGGTCAACACTGCTGTTTTTAGCCCTGATGGCAAACTGATCGCGACGGCAAGTGGGGATGGAACGGCAAGAATTTGGGATGCGCACACAGGTGGCTTGATAACTACATTATTTGGTCATAAAGGAACTGTGCTCAGTGTAGCGTTTGCCGCAGACGGGAAAAAACTGGTCACGGCGAGTTCTGACAAAACCGCACAAGTATGGAATGTTGGAACCTGGGAACGAGGTATCGAGCTAAGTGGACACAAGGGGCCTGTGAATAGCGCGGAGTTCAGCTTAGATGGTAAATGGATGCTTACTGGTAGCAAAGATGGAACAGCGAGGGTGTGGAACGCCCAAACAGGCACGGAAGTAGTCGAATTGTACGGACACAGGAGTGGAATTAACGCTGCCGTGTTTAGTCGCGACGCGCAGTTTGTGTTTACTGCGAGCGGAGATTCTACAGTGCGAATGTGGGAACCTTGGCTTTATCGGCGCGTTGCATCACTAAGGGGCCATAGTGATGCCGTGACCAGCGCCGTTTACAGCCCAGACGGGAAATTTATAGTAACCACCAGTCACGACCGGACTGCTCGTATCTGGAATGCAAACGATTGGAAGCAGACGCTAGAACTTCGACATCCAGATTCCATTGAGGGCGCAGCCTTCAGTCCCGACGCAATGCTAGTCGCAACTTCATGCGCCGATGGAAAAGCTCGTCTATGGGACTCAAGGACTGGCGAATTAAAGAAGGAACTGACCGGCCACAAAGAGCTAGTCCATTCAGTGGCGTTCAGCGAAGATGGCAAGAGGATCGTAACGGGGAGCAAAGATGGAACTGCGAAGATCTGGGACGTTGGGACAGGCTTGGTGCTGGAAACACTTGAGGGGCATAAGAACGAAGTATCTGATGCAGTATTCAGCCCCGACGGTAAATGGGTCGCTACGGCGAGCCACGATAACATCGTTAGAGTATGGGACACCCAAACAGCACAGACAGTTTTTCAATTAAATATAGGAACTGGGCAGATCAACAGCGTATCGTTTAGCAGGAATGGGGAGTACCTCATCGCGGCATGCCAAGACCAAACAACAAGAGTTTGGAGCGTTAGCGATAGACAAAGCGTGGCTGTCTTAAGAGGGCATGAACAATCCGTCAGTTACGCAAACTTCAGCCCAAACGGATCTTTGGTTCTGACAGCTGGTGCCGATGGGACTGCTCGACTGTGGGAGTTAGGTGCCAATGAATTGCTTTCGGTATTTGCAAGCCATGAGGCTCCCTTGACCCAAGCTTCCTTCAGCCCGGATGGAAGATTGATTGCTGTTGCGGACGCTAGCGGTGTCGTAGAGGTTTATTCTTGCAACATCTGCGGTGCAAGCACTCAGGAACTTTTACAACTTGCGCAGAGTCGGAAGACCAGGGAGTTGACTCCGGCGGAACGTCAACGATTCTTAACCTTGTCCAATAGGTGATGCTTCTTCTACGAATGGTATTGTCTCGCCACCGACCTCGGGACATTGCTTCTTGACTCCCTCAATCAGTACGATCTGTTCAATTGTCCGAACAGAATGACCTACCAGCCTCAGTATTCGTCCAACGCGACTAAGGGCCAAGAAAAGGTGCTGCGCACCTGAAAAAATTGGACACGTCACCCCGCTCCAAGCGGGCTGCGTTGCTCACGTTTTTGAGCAACCCTATCGTTCCGTTAACACGCGCGCCTGCCGCACTTAGCGGTTTGTCGTTTACAATCGTTAGGACTGGATCACAAACGTGAGCAGAGTTGCTAAGGAAAACTCTGGTGATTTTTCAGGTGTGGAAGGAAGGAATCTGATGGCTGAAAAGAAGATTGTGAGAACCCGAAACGTTGCGTTTCGCGTGACTGGTGAGGAATACGAACAAGTCTGTAAGCTCAGTTCGGATTCAACGCTTCGCAGGCTCTTTGTTTATTCCTTTTTCATAAGGCGGTTCGAAATGCTTTAAATGATCCTTCAGGCTATCGAGGATGTTCTTGGCATCGTAGCGAGTCCCATCTGAAAACTCTATGTCCAGTATCATGAAGAAGATCACTCCTCGCATTGGGGGGCGAAGAGATAGCGAGTCTTTCAGTTCCTTTGAAAGAGGCACTATCGCAAGGCCGGAATCCTGATGACCGGATGAGCTCCGCTGGCCTGGCATAAACAGACCCTGGTCCTCATTGAGGTGCCACTTGATTAGGTTACCGGTATTGTCGCTGTTCCAAATCGCAATGGTATAGCTGCTTATCGGTTTATTCCCGGTATTTCGAAGCTGGTAAGACGCACCAGAATCCTCCTTTGACATACCTCAGCGCATAAACGCTCTCAAATACAAGCGGGCAGTCTGGTTGCGCGACGATCACTTGTAGTGAAACCTCTTGGGGAACAACCACGACTCGTTCTTCTTGTTGGACCTTTGTCTGTGCCAACGCGAATACAGACGTGGCGGTAGGACGAATAATAAGTAGCCAAGAGTTTTTGCCATTTTTCTCCTCCTTGCTAAATCGTCATCGAGGGGCAATAGTTACCTTGATTATAGTATTGATAAAGTGATGCTTCGTCTCGCCTACTAGGTTTAAAAGAACAGTGCTTGAGTTATGCGGGTCATAGGATCTTCGTAGACAAAGAGAAATGGGCCGTGGCAGTGCGTCCTTTAAAATCAACTTCAGAGAAGGTCACCCTCCCCTTGCCCATCACAGAATTCTCATACGTGGTAGTGAACCAGAAGTTACTGTTACTTCCTCCGTTGTCGACGGAACTACCGTGAACTATGACAACCCTCTTTCCCCGGGTATCTTCTTCCACCAATGTTTCCTGTAGATCGCTTGTGTTCTTGGGCAGACGAAGCGCTAATGTAACATTGAACTTGGCTCCCTCCTCAAAGATGCCGGTGCTTGCCGGTACGGAAAACGCCACGACACCCCCATTGACTCCCGAGACCTCCCCTGCAATGCCTCTTGGATCGATGTGAGCGGCAGAAACGCCGATTGTGTTATCTTCTTGCGTATTCTGCGGAATCCCCATTAGAGCCAAAATCAGGGTCTTCGCTTCAGGCGAGCTTCAATATAGTCATCTATTTCTTGCTGCGAAAGTTCTCCTACACTTTGGAATCTTCCTTCTTTATACCGTAGTACTGTTGTTATCTTTTTCGCAGGGCTCGCCAATCCTACGCCTCGGATTAACATCACTTGGAATGGTTCGGCGCTTGGATTGATACCACTTCGAAATTGCGGCCTTATTTCCGCTCCAGAATCAAATTCACCTTCAGGCTCGTTAATTAGCTCGATTACCTTGCCACTTCTGTAATCTAGAAGGTGCATGTAACTCGAGCTTCCACCGTAATCTATTTCAAGAACCAATTGAGTCGAGAGACCCCGTAGGGCTGAGACAGAGTAAACGCGATGCAGCCCGGTAAAGGACATCTCATACACAGGTTTTCCAGAACTATCAATTACGGAGAGTTTTATTCCTGGTCCAGGATAATGTGCATCTTGGGTGAAGGATCTAAAGACGCATTCCAGCGTCACTTCTCCCTCCTGAACATTCCAAGGATGAACCGCCACAACACTGCCTTGCATTAGCGTACCAAGAATACTTTGAGCCTCGAACTGCGAAGTTGTTGGTTTCTGTTTCCCGTTATTTCCAGCGCAAGTCATAACCAGCGATAGCAGTGCAACCAACGCGCAAATCAGCGCCAAAAATTTTATTGCTCTCCCGATCGTCATCATTAAGCCTCTCCTTTGACTCAGCGGTAGAAGTGGTTCGCGCACTGAATAATTGCGTCAGCATACACCTGAGAATTGGCACTCAGGCCACTCTTGGAAACGCTAGCTGCGCCTTGCTTGTACGCGCCTAATCCCATGCGGAGATAGCCACCAAATGCATCAATGTTTCGTTGGAGATAAGTGGTAGCTACTCGCGTATTAAGTGCGAAGTCGTCTCTTAATTGCTGGTTCGTAAATTTCTCCAAACCAACAGACCGCGCTGTTGATGGTTTAAGTTGGAAAAGACCAAGTTCCCCCTGCAGGCCTACGAGCTGCGTTCCAAGCGTGCTCTCTACGGCGGCGTGAGCAATAAGCAAGGGATCAGTTTGCTTACTGCGATTGTTGGAGTGAATAGTGTCATACAGCTGAGGAGTTAGATGGCCCTCGATGATCGTTATACAGTCTCGAAACAATTGCTCGGTCCTGGCTCTTACATCCTGATCCTGCGAGGAGTTCTGCGGATCACCGGCCACTATTTGCTCGTTTAGATTGAGCGCTTCATCCCCACTGACGGTCGGGGGCTCAGACCCCGTGTATGCTGCTGGGTGCTCACCTGCCACAGTCCACGGGATGTCACCAAAGGGATCGTCATCCCATGGATAACGACTGTCACCCCGACTGTTAACCATTCCACTGGGATCAGTGAGATTCGTCGGGCTATTGAGAACATAAGCATACCGGTTAAGAGATTGCGGATTGCTGAACGTCATGCTGGCCCCTGCAGGATCAGCAGACGTGAATCTTCCCTGCACTGGTGATTGATATCGCGCTTGGGCGAAGTTCAATTGGGTTTCCGAATCATTCTCATACCCCGTAAATTTCTGACGAAGATTATCACCGACGTAACCCTGCGCTGTGGTCCTTCCACCTGTGCCGGCGAAGAGTTCTTCACCGAACGGCAGGTAATCATGGCGACTCATATTAGCGAGCGAACCAGTCTGATCGAAACTCATGCGCGGCGTGCC
>Ga0070699_100000502_pt1 | contig 37239 bp, 39 predicted proteins | sample KBSK1503metaG_FD_65473 | JGI IMG/M metagenome (GOLD analysis project Ga0070699, IMG submission 65473) | Corn, switchgrass and miscanthus rhizosphere microbial communities from Kellogg Biological Station, Michigan, USA - KBS K1-50-3 metaG | ecosystem: Host-associated > Plants > Roots >... | reverse complement strand
TGCGCACGCAGAGGAGCTGGGTTTTCGCGATTTCTCCAGCTTGTTCCTGGTGAAGGAGAATCGCAGACAACTGGGAAACTCTGCGTGTTGCATTTCTTTTATAAAGGTCAGCTTAACATCGCGAGTCTTTGCAATGGACGAACGAAGCGAAAGTGGGGCGCAATGCTAGATCTTGAATCTGGCGATCGAATTGAACTGTTCTACGAAGATTCCCGGAAGCGACAATTCGCGCGACCGTTAACCGTTTGTTGACCGATCGGGAGGAAGGAATGGGTCCTGTATGAGTTCAAGAGCCGCGCAACTCAGAGAGAATGGGACAGAGATTGCCCGTCTGTTCGCACGGTTTGCGCTAGGAGCTTCCTTTCTATCCGCTGTGGCTGATCGTTTTGGCTTGTGGGGACCATACGGAGCAAAGAACGTATCCTGGGGAAATTTCGCTCATTTCGTTCAGTACACGGGCGCGGTGACGTCTCTGTTCCCCGGTTCATCGACAGTGTCGTATGCGTGGGCAGCTACCGTCGCGGAGACACTCTTTGGGATATTGCTTATCGCAGGCTTCAAAATACGAATGGCCTCCGTCCTCTCCGGTCTTCTCCTTTTGTTATTTGCCATCGGCATGGTCACAGGTCTCGGCATCAAGACGCCATTCGACTATTCGGTCTTCTCGGCAGCTGCTGCAGCATTCTTACTGGCGTTCTGGGAGCCTGACCGATTCACGTTGGACAAGCTTCTGAATCGATTACAAAACTGACATCCAAGGCAGAGATCGTTTTGAAAACATTGCGAGCCCAGCTCGCATCTATCACAAGTGCGGCATTACAGCGCTACCCCACTATTTCCGTCTTCACCAAATTGACCGTCGTTGCTGATGGGGACCGGCCTTGATATTCCCAACTTCTTCATTTTTGCGATTAACGTAGTCCGCTTTAGTCCCAGCCTAGCCGCCGCGCCACCCGGGCCCGCGACGACCCAACCAGACGCCCGCAACGCCTGCAGGATTGAGGCCCGCGTCGAGTCGGTAAGTGTACCCTGCTTTGAGGACAGCGTCACCGGATTGTTTTCGACTGCTGGCAAAGGATTCGGAAGGATTCCGTCATTGGACCTGATGACCGCTCGCTCGATCAGGTTCTGCAGTTCCCGCACGTTGCCAGGCCACGAATACAAGGTAAACGCCTCGAGCGTTTCCGGCGGTATCTGCCGAATCGGCTTGCCCATGCGCTGAGAAAGGGTCTTGGCGAAATGCGTAACCAGCACGGGTATGTCTTGGCGGCGTTCTCGCAAAGGCGGCAGCAGGATCGGAAATACGTTGAGACGGTAGTACAGGTCACGACGGAATTCGTTGCGCGCGACCATCTCATTCAGATCTCGGTGCGTCGCCGCCACCAGGCGAACATCAATGCGATGTGTCCGGCCGCTTCCCAGCCGCTCGAACTCCTTTTCTTGCAGAACCCGGAGCAGCTTTGGCTGTAACGCCAGAGGAATATCCCCGATTTCATCAAGAAACAGTGTTCCCTTATCCGCCATTTCGAAGCGGCCAATTTTTTGCGTGACGGCCCCCGTGAAGGCACCCTTCTCATGCCCAAACAACTCACTCTCCAAGAGATCGAAGGGGATGGCAGCGCAGTTAAGCTTGACGAAGGGGCGTCCGCAGCGGGCGCTCAGATTGTGAATGGCATGGGCGATCAATTCCTTTCCCGTTCCGGTTTCTCCCAGAACCAACACAGTGGAATCGGTCGGTGCTACTTGTTCCACTTCCAGCAGTGCCGACTTCAAAGCAGGGCTGTGGCCGATGATCTGTTCAAACTGGCACTCGAGGCGATTCTGTTCATTTTGAGGAACTCTGTTGTATTCCAAAACTCACCCCACATTCCATAACTCACCTTTGGTCGCTTAGTGTCGTAGTGCCATCGTCCTGCCGCAAGGCTGCACGAATAATTTGGAGCAGGAGTTCGTCGCTGAACGGTTTGCCGAGGAATGCGACGGCCCCAGCTTGCAATGCTTGCTGACGCGATTCTTTGTTGTCGTGAGCAGTGATGAAAATGATAGGAATCTTGTAGCCCGCGGCGGCAAGATGGCTTTGGAGTTGTAGCCCATTCATGCCCGGCATCTGAACATCAACGATGAGGCAGGATGTCTCGTGCAGCTGGCGAGACTTCAGGAAACTCTGGGCAGATTCGAAAGCCGTTGCGTGAAAGCCAAAAGACTCGATAAGTAAGGTTGTGGTCCTGCGGATGGACTCGTCGTCGTCAACTAGCGATATGAGATTCTTTCTTACTCCCAATTGTCCCCGTAAGGCTGAACGAATGGTTTGAAGTAAAATCTCGTCAGTGAACGGCTTGCCGAGGAATGCGACAGCACCAGCTTGCAAGGCGCGCTGACGGGACACAGTATCGTCGTAAGCGGTGATAAAAATGATTGGAATCTTGCAGCCTAGCCCAGCGAGATGGCTTTGAAGTTGTAGGCCACTCATGCCGGGCATTCGGACGTCAATGATGAGACAGGATGTTTCATGCAGCTGACCAGACTTCAGGAAAAGTTCCGCAGATTCGAACCCTGCCGCTCGAAACCCAAGAGACTCGATCAGCAGCGTTGTGGTCCGGAGGACGGACGCATCGTCGTCGATCACGGAGATTAGATTCTTTGACATTCTCAACTCCAACTGAAGTGACATTATTCCTAGAGCTGACAGAAATCTATTGGGCGGTGGTATTTCTGGATTGGCAAAAAGGAGGATGCGCGTAAGCTTTGGCTTACGAGGCTGCTTTTGAGGGAGCTTTGACCTTCTCGATCATTTTTATCAATTCGGCAAGCGATACCGCATGCATCTTCTCCATTGCCCGGCTATGCTGAACCCTTTACGGTACTTTCCGCGGTTCCGAGTTGAGCAGCAATCTGTTTATTGAGCATTCCCGCAACTACCAGCTTCATGACCTGGCGTTCGCGGGAGATCAGCTTATCGAATCGCGCGCGCGCAGTTTAGAGATCGCAGATTGTTCCTTGCGATGGACGCAATCGCTGGCTGGTGCTTGCTGAACTGCGTCCAGTGGCTCTTGGTCGTTAAGCGGTTTGGTAAGAAATTCTGTGGCGCCCAACTTCATCGCTTTCACCGTCATCGGAATATCGCCGTGTCCGGTGACAAAAATGATAGGAATCTGAAGACCGGCGTTCTGAAGCTGAGCCTGAAAATCTGGGCCGCTCATGCCTGGCAAGGTGACGTCCAGTATGAGGCAACTGGGCCCATCCCAAAGTCCTCTTTTTAGGAACTGCTCCGCCGTTTCGAAGCTCTCAGACTGCAGACTCGCCGATTTCAGCAGGCCCTGTATCGATGCACGTATCAGGGGATCGTCATCGACGACGAATACCATAGACGACTCGGTTGCCATTCGCAACCTCATTGTAAATGGCTCAGGTCTGCGGGAATGGCGTGATCAACTCATCGCCACATTACTTAGGGCGTGCCCTGCTTCGACCGAGATTTCTGTTGGCTAATCTCGCTATTTCGTGATGACGTGGAGCAACATGCCAGCTAATCCGCCGCCAATCAGCGGTCCGACGACGGGGACAATAGCGTAGCCCCAATCTGAGGATCCTTTGTTCGCGATCGGTAGTACTGAATGGGCAAGGCGCGGACCGAAGTCTCGGGCAGGATTGATCGCATAACCGGTAGTGCCGCCCAGTGACAGGCCGATGCCCCAGACCAGAGCGGCAACCAGGTATGGACCCAAACCTGAGGCCGGCCCCGAAACAGCCACTGCTTTGGAGAAAATGGCACCCACCACCAAAACTAGAACGAGAGTTCCGATAATCTCGCTGATCAGGTTTGCCCCAAAACTACGAATCGCTGGCGCTGTGCAGAAACAAGCCAGTTTCAAACCTTGGTCCGGAGTCTCCTTCCAATGTGGAAGGAAGTGAAGCCAGACCAGAAAGGCCCCCACGAATGCCCCCGCCATTTGGGCAACGAGGTACGGTGCGAACTTTGTGAAGTGCCCGGAGGAGACGGCAAAACCGATCGTTACAGCCGGATTGAGTTGGGCGTCACTGCTGCCACAGGCAATCGCCGTGAACACTCCCGCCATGACCGCAAATGCCCAACCACTAGCAATCACCATCCAGCCAGCGCCTTCCGCTTTCGAGCGCTTCAATAACACGTTTGCGACTACTCCATCCCCCAGGAGTATCAACACAAGGGTACCCATAAACTCGCCAAAACACTTCGACAACATTAGGAAGATCCCTTCTGCCAACTGGCCGGCTCGAACCCTGAGTTTCTTGTTCAGGAATAATTGCTGCAGCCAGAACGAATCGAGGCGCGTTGTGTGAGCACTCGCGAGATCACTCGGATTGGCAAGGGTTCCAATCTTAGCTCCCAGGTTGGTACCTGATTGCCATAGTCCGGTGGCATGAAAACTGAGCCCCTGCCAGGTGAGGAGACGATCGAAATTAATGTCGATGGTTCCGCGAGCTCTTTCCCACCCAGCTTGAGTTTGCTGTCTTCCGCCACTGGGATTTGCTTGCATATCAGAGATGTAAAAGAAGTCGAAGGTGACGCCTTTTTCCGCCAGCGACGTTCTCTTGCCACCCCAGTCGCCAAGCAAGTAGCGTCGCTGGCTGCTCTCAAGCCCCGCAAGGCTCGGGTCGGGAGCCGTGGCGGCGCTTGCTGCACCAGGGTCAGGCAGCGCACTCACTTGTGAAAATGCCGGGAAGGCCAATATCAGGGGCAGGATGTTCCTCAAATACATACCTCGCTTGTTCCCCCAACACTGGAGCAATCGCCGATGCAGAGCAACCTCTGCGTTGCCGATACCCGATATTGCTTTGCGGAATGCACTCGTCAAACAGCGCAATAGGCGTTTCCCGTTCCTATCACTTCGCCCCATACAAGCAGTTTTTCATGCACTTGCTCTACCAAAGCGCGCATGGATGAGGTCGCACGCCGTGCGATCGCTCACGATTCTCGGCGACAGCCAATTCGGAAAGCCCCCAAGTGACACTAGGGCGTCACGAATTGACAAGACGTCTGTCGCACGGATGACAGGATGGGCACAGTTATCGCATGCAAGCGACACATCTTTTCGGCACTCGATTTGCCAAGGTTCTCGCAAGAGAACAACATCAAATGTTGAAGGACGATTCACCAGAGAGGCAGTGACGTGTCGAATCTCAAAGATCGCCTTGAGCGCTTCAAGAATCAATGGGAAGTGAAGTTCGCGCACTCAAGGTCGGCGACCGAACGCCGGCGCTTACAATGGTCGCGAACTTGCTATGCAGATCAAAGCTGATTGCTCGAAAACATGGATAGCATATGGACATCGGTCTTCTCCTCCTTCGCTTGACCATTGGTTTAACAATTGCCGCACGTGGCGCACAGATGTTGTTCGGGTGGTTTGGCGGGCAGGGACTTGAAAACACCGGGCAGGTTTTCGTGACGCTTGGGTTCCAACCGGGGACGTCGCTACGCGTTGATGGCTGCACTGGCCGAAATCGGCGGAGGTGTTCTCCTGGCCTCAGGGTTGCTCACCCCTTTATCGGCGGCAATTATCTTCGCTGTGATGATCGTTGCTGCTTTTAGCGCACATATAAAACAAGGCTTCTTCATCACGAGTGGCGGCTTCGAGTATACATTCGTTCTGTCTGTCGCAGCCTTGACGCTTGCGTTTACAGGTCCTGGCTCGCTGTCTCTGGATGCAATACTTGGCCACTCGTGGAGTGGTGGACTGTGGGGGCTAACTGCCATACTAGCAGGTATCCTAGCCAGCATTGTGCCACTCGCTCAAAGACGAGAAGCATCTGCAAACCTCAAATGATCTCCGCAATGATTGATCTCCTATAGCCCAACTAAACCGTCGGGCAAGGAGTGACTGACTTCAAGTGTCAATCCAGAGCCACGCTGTCATGCGACGGTCATCTCTCTTCCCACAAGATGTTCTTTCGGCGCCATCTATGCCGTTTTCTGACGCGGCGCATCGGTCACTCGCGGTCTCTTCTCCCACTCTCCCCTCGCTATCCCGTTGATCCTTCTTTCCAGCGGCACATAATCCCTCTCTTCCGGACGCCGCAGCTTCGCGAGCAACCTCACTCAGCTTCGATCCGGACGCATTTGGAAACGTATTTGCAAAGGCAAAAGGTGTAGGCCTCAAAACATGAGATCAGGCCGCAGTGAAGATATGAATGCTTTGTATCAATCCGCGAAAGTGCAGTATGCAGTCATACAGCTATCTGGCGCCGCGGACCCGCCCGAACGACTAATCCTTGCGTACCCCGATGAAGAAACTCTTCGTGCCCTCATCGCGGAACCCAGCATAGTTGGGCTGGGCTTCGGTTCTCGAGAGGAAGCAGTGAGTACTGAGGATTCGGCTTTGGATAAAGCAGTGGCGCCGCAACAGGCAAATGAAGTAGAGGCTGATCCCGTGGGATGGCGTCAGACCCATTCTGGTGGAGATCGAGCGGCAGAGTGGTCGAGTTTCTTGTCGCTTCGGAGATTGGGTGGCGGTATCGTTCAGTTTGCTATCGCTGTCGCTATCTACATCTTCCATTCTAAAAATATTTTGTCTGCGACCGTCCGGGCGCTTCTAGCAGGTTCTATCTGATTTCATCGTGCATGCACGAAACGAAGAAGACCAGGAACAGAAGGCGTAATGGGCAAAGTGAGCTGCGGGAATGAAACGCATGTAGGTGCTCGGTGTCCCTTTAATCTTAGGAAGTGCGCACCAAACCCCGATCAAGGAGAATTCAGATGGACAAGTATTCGAACACAAAAGGCAACATCAGCGCGCAACCACGCCTTCATCAACATGCGGCAGCGATCCAGCCTTACGGAACGGTGAACCACGCCCTTCCACTTGAGCTTGAAGAACCGGTACGCCTGGAAATGACGGAACGCTTGAATCAACTACTCGCGGACACGATTACTATTCGCGACCTCTACAAAAAGTCACATTGGCAAGTTGCTGGTCCTACCTTTTATCAGCTGCATCTGCTTTTCGACAAGCACTACGACGAACAGGTCGAACTGGTCGACTCTATCGCCGAACGAATCCAGTTGCTGGGTGGTGTGAGTCTGGCAATGGCCGCTGATGTGGCCGAAGAGACTCAAATCGACCGGCCTCCCCGCGGCCGCGAGGAAGTGCCCGTTCAATTGTCACGGTTACTCGATGCTCACCAAGTTATCATTCGCGAGGCTCGGACCCTAGCCCGTCGTTCGACCCAACTTGGCGACGACGGCACCAATGACCTTGCCGTCAGTGAAGTGCTGCGCGCCAATGAGCTCCAGACATGGTTCTTAAGTGAACACCTTGTAAACGTGCCATTGGTCAAGGCCGAGGAACCGACAGTCGGCACAGGCGCGGCATAAGAGTCAGTGGTCCGCCCACAGGGCGTTGGTAAGTCCAAGAAATTTGCAGGAAAAAGTGCGGTGGTTACCGGAGGGTCTAGTGGTATGGGCCTCGCTACCGCGAAGCGGTTCGCTAAAGAAGGAATGGATCACGTGTTCATTACGGGTCTCCGTAAGAAAACCATTGGACGGTGCAGTTGCTGAGATTGGAAAGGACGTAACAGCCGTGCAAGAGGTGATGCAGCGAACCTATCTGACCTCAATCGCTCGTCGTATGTCGATGCCCGACTCTGTGCGGTGACCCGGAAGTGGTGGCAGTGACCACGAGCCCCCGATCAGCTCTTCTGAGGAACGCCTAGTAATAGGGCTAATTATCTGAACCAAGGCCGGTAGAACCCCGGCGAAAGGAGTAAGGTAACACGGCTATCACTTTCTTGATCGCAAAGATCATTCTAGGCGGTTACTGGTTGATGTTTGCTCCAGCTTTGTTCCTTCCATTGGGCACGATTCTTCTCAGCTCGCAGGCACGGCGCGGAATCGTTGGATATCTGCTGCTCCTGTTAGCAGTCGCATTTGCGGCGTTAGGGGTGATTCTTCTTCTCACTCTGCCCTTGCGTGACGCAGTTACAGTATTGGTTGGAGTACTGTCGATCTGGTGTTTGGCGGCTGCGATTACGCTTGTCGCTCGGAACCGGAAACAACGTCGCGCCCAGACTCAGGAACTTCGTACATCAAAATCATCGATCACGCGATGAAGGAGGAACACATGGCAGTCTATGTCATTGCAAGTCTTACGATAAAAGATACGGTTTGATTCGAGGATTACAGACGGACAGTGCTGCCAACAATGGAGAAGTGTGGCGGGCGATTGGTTGCGAGCGGCGGACCCATTGTTCTCGAGGAAGAGTGGCCTGAGCGAAAGGCTCATCATCGCGGAGTTTCCCAGTATGGAGCGGGTATGGTTAAACCAGGAAATTGGATCGATCTTCGCTAGAGTCCTGGAAATGCCACTCATTGGCATGGAAACAGTATCCCGTATTCGGGCCATGTCTATATGCCGCCACGAGTCGTCTGAGTGACATCGACATTTCACAGTTGCTTCGGAATCTGCTGATTAAACCTACTCTGACGGGCTGGCATCCTGTGTGCAAGGCTTTAGACGGTACGACAAATATCATCGCGAAACCGAAGCGTTCCCCGACGCATTGATCGTTTTGCCCATCAGGCTGCGAGTTCGAATCGGAGAGGTTCTGGCCCATGAGTTGCTTCAGCTCTAGGGTCCGAGGGCCGGTTCTCGACTCGATCAGTCAGCACTTTGCAAAAGCGGAGCTTGGGCTAGAGCGATGCTTGCGGAGCAGTATGTGGGAGAGCCCCGGAACTGCAGAAGTGTGGCGTCTGCCAATGATTGATCATGGCACCGTGATAAGCCCAGTTCTCTCACGGAGCGGGTATCTCGCAAAAATTCAACCAGTCCCGCTATTTCCAAAACGTGTCAACTTTTGGCATATGCATTGCTCTGAAAAGAAAAGTCCGCTGAGCTAAACAGAAGAGGAACACAAATGGGCTGGCAACACACATGGGCCACCAAAGGTAAAAGATCAAAGGAGTATCCGTCCTTATGATGTGGCCGATGGTTGCATATTTCGCGTTCGTGTTGGTTCTGGTTACGGCGGTTCTCCTTGTTTCCTACTTGTTGGGTCCAAGGCATTCCGACCCCGCGACCGGTCAGCCCTACGAGGGCGGCATCGTTTCGGAGGGCTCGGCGCATGTCCGTTTCTCGGTGCGTTACTACCTGGTTGCCATCTTCTTCGTGGTTTTTGATTTGGAAGCAGTCTTTCTATTCGCCTGGGCGGTAGCCGCTCGTGAACTGGGCTGGGCCGGCTACGGCGAGGTCTTGCTATTCGTCGCCTTACTGGGCGCAGCCCTAATTTATCTCTGGAAGATCGGCGCTCTGGATTGGGCGCGGGAGCCGCGTCGCTCGAGGAGCATCTGATGCAGTGGTCACTCACCAAGCCGGATATTACAGGGCTCGTTGCCACTCCCGATCCTGAGCCGTTGGAACAAACCGTACGCCGCAGCATAGTCCTCTCCCAACTCGAGGATCTGGTCAAGTGGGGTCGCAAGAATTCCCTGTGGCCCTTTAACTTCGGGCTCTCGTGCTGTTACGTGGAGATGGCCACCGCCATCACTGGCAAGTTTGATGTATCCCGCTTCGGCGCAGAAGTAATTCGCAGTACACCGCGTGAAGCGGATCTCATGGTGGTTGCCGGTACAGTGTTCGTCAAGATGGCACCCATTATTCAAAGGCTTTACGAACAGATGATGGAGCCGCGTTGGGTAATTTCGATGGGCTCCTGTGCGAACTCTGGGGGGATGTATGACATCTACAGCGTGGTACAGGGTGTAGATAAATTCCTACCTGTCGATGTCTATGTGCCCGGCTGTCCGCCGCGTCCCGAAGCTTTCCTGGAAGGCCTGCTGTTGCTGCAGAAGGCTGTGGGAACGGAACAGCGTCCGCTGAGCTGGGTGGTGGGCCCGCAAGAAACGGTGCGGGCTCCACTTCCGTCTATGCGCGACTTGATGCGGCCATCACGGCAGAAAACCACTCTGCTGCGGGAGCCCGACGACGTATGATCGCGGTCCCCACTATCACTCAGGAAATTCGCGACCGCCTTGGTCCTGCCGCTGCGCCCCAGCAGACGGTCGATCACATCCCCACCTTTTGGGTAGCGAAGGATCGCGTGTTCGACTTGCTGCGCTTTCTCAAAGATTATGTCGACCGTCCGTACAAGATGCTGTATGACCTCTCTGCCATCGATGAGCGCATGAGGCAACATCGCGACGGTCAACCGGCGAGCGATTTTACGGTTGTCTATCATCTCCTTTCTTTCGAGCGGAACGAATATATCCGCATCAAGGTAGCCCTGGCGGAAGAATGCCTTTCCTTGCCGACTGCAACGCGCATCTGGCCCGCCGCCAATTGGTACGAGCGCGAAGTGTGGGACATGTTCGGAATTGTTTTTGACGGGCATCCTCATCTGCAACGCCTGTTGCTGCCAAAGAGTTGGGTCGGCCATCCGCTACGCAAGGAGCATCCAGCACGCGCGACGGAGATGGGACCGTATCAGTTACCTCCTGAGAAGGAACTGGCCGAACAGGAGGCCCTTCGCTTTCGTCCGGAAGAATGGGGCATGAGACGTGAACGAGACGGCGAGGATTTTGTTTTCCTCAATCTTGGCCCTCAGCATCCTGGCACACACGGTGTTCTACGCCTCGCTTTGCAACTCGATGGCGAAGAGATCGCCGACGTTATTCCTGAAATTGGCTTCCACCACCGCGGAGCGGAAAAGATGGGGGAGCGCCAGTCCTGGCACACTTACATCCCCTACACCGACCGCGTGGATTACCTGGGCGGGGTAATGAACAATCTGGCCTATCTCACCGCAGTGGAGAAGCTAGCTGGGATCACCGTGCCACCTCGTGCTCAAGTCATCCGCGTGATGCTCGCGGAACTGTTCCGTATCATCAGCCACCTGGTCTGGTATGGCACGTTCGCCCAAGACGTGGGACAAATGTCGCCCGTCTTTTTCACCTTCTACGATCGTGAGCGCGCCTTCAGCATCGTTGAGGCAATTACGGGCGCGCGGATGCATCCGTCATGGTTTCGGATTGGCGGTGTTGCCGCAGACTTGCCGAAGGGCTGGGAGAAGATGTTCCTGGATTTCATCAAGTACCTTCCACCTCGCCTTGTGGAATATGACAAGACGGTCATGCGGAATTTCATTTTCAAGGCGCGCACAAAGGGGATCGGTAGTTTCACGGTCGACGAAGCTGTCGAGTGGGGAATTACCGGTCCCAACCTCCGTGCTTGTGGCCTGGACTGGGACTTTCGTAAACGGCAGCCTTATTCGGGCTACGACAACTTCGAGTTCGACATCCCAACGGGCCAACACGGCGACTGTTATGACCGGGGTGCGGTGCGCATCGAGGAGATGCGGCAAAGCCTGCGCATCATCGAGCAGTGCGTGAACCACATGCCCGAGGGTCCGTACAAATCGGATCACCCTCTGGCCACCCCTCCGGTGAGGGACCGCACGATGCACGACATCGAGACTTTGATCACCCACTTCCTTAGCGTCACTTGGGGCCCGGTGATGCCTGTGGGGGAGGCGCTCGGCGCGATCGAAGCGACAAAGGGAAATAACGGCTATTACCTGGTGAGCGACGGCAGCACGGTCTCCTACCGAACCCGCATCCGCACACCATCCTTCGCCCACATACAGACGTTGCCCTTGTTGTCGAAGGGCCTGATGATTCCCGATTTGGTGGTTATTTTGGGCAGCCTGGATTTTGTACTTGCAGACATTGACCGATGAGGGAAGGGATCATGCTGACAGCCGAAGAAATTCGAGAGATTGAGACCGAGGCGAAGCACTATCCGAAGCGTGCAGCGGTTTGCATCGACGCGCTCAAGATCGTGCAACGGCATCGTGGCTGGATCTCGGACGAGAGCGTTCGAGATATCGCGGAACACCTCGGAATGTCCGCCACGGATGTGGACAGTGTCGCCACGTTTTACAACCTGATTTTTCGCAAGCCGGTGGGGCGACACGTCGTGATGGTCTGCGACAGCGTCAGTTGCTGGATCATGGGCTATGAGCGAATCCGGGAACATCTGCGCGAACGACTCGGAATCGAGCACGGCCAAACCACGTCCGATGATCGCTTCACCATGTTGCCCATCGTGTGTCTGGGATGCTGCGATCATGCCCCAGCGATGATGGTGGATAGCGATCTGCATAGTGACCTGAATCCGCAACAAATTGATTTGGCGCTCGAGAAGTACAAATGAAGAGCAACTGCGACAAGCCGCTTACTGAGAGGATGCGGGCCGACGGAAGCGTCGTGGATTTGCAGGCCTACGAACGGGCGGGGGGGTATCAAGCGATCCGCAAAGTCTTGCGTAGTGGCATGACACCGATGGCGGTAGCCGAAGAGGTTAAACAGTCGAATCTGCGCGGCAGAGGCGGCGCCGGCTTCCAAACTGGCGTCAAGTGGTCTTTCGTTCCGCGTGGTAAAGACGTTCCGAACCCGACTTATCTCGTGGTCAACGGCGATGAGATGGAGCCGGGCACGTTCAAGGATCGCGTGCTGATGGAACGGGATCCACACCAGCTCATTGAAGGCGCAATGGTGGCTGGTTTCGCCATCGAAGCGGACATTGCGTACATCTTTTTGCGGGGGGAATACACCCTGGCCGGCGAGCGCCTTGCGCGCGCCATTGCCGAAGCCTATGAACGGCACTATCTCGGAAAAAACATTTTCGGATCAGGTTACAGTCTGGAGCTCTATCTCCATCTCAGCGGCGGCCGCTACATCTGCGGGGACGAGACCGGACTCCTGAACGCGCTGGAGGGCAAGCGAGCCAATCCCAGGTCGAAGCCGCCCTTTCCGCCTTCGGTCGGACTCTTCGGGAAACCCACGGTTGTCAACAACGTCGAGACGCTTTGCTGCGTACCTCACATCATCAACCGGGGCGCGACCTGGTTTCAAGGTTTGGGCCGAACGAAAGATGGGGGCACGAAGCTGTTTGGGGTGAGCGGAAAAGTAAAACATCCGGGCCTTTGGGAACTGCCCATGGGAACCACGGTGCGCGAAATTCTCGAGGAACATGCCGGAGGAATGCGGGACGGAGTGAAGTTTCGCGGATTGCTGCCGGGCGGGGCTTCGACCGACTTTATCGTCGAAGAGCACCTGGACTTGGCCATGGATTTTGCGTCCCTCGGCAAAGCCGGCAGCCGCATGGGCACTGGCACCATGATCGTGCTCGACGACCATACCTGCCCTGTTGGCATGACCTGGAACCTGACGCACTTTTTCGCGCGCGAATCTTGCGGTTTTTGCACGCCCTGTTGGAGCGGACTGGGATGGGCAGACCGCATTCTGAAGGCAATGGAAGAGGGCCGCGGCAAACCCGGCGATCTCGAGAAGCTTGAGTTCCAGACCAAGATGTGGGCGCCGGGCCACACATTCTGTGCGCTGGCGCCGGGCGCCGCCGAGCCGGTACAGAGCGCGTTGAAACATTTCCGAGAAGATTTCGACCGGCACATTCGAGAGCACCGCTGCCCGTGGAGTTAGGCATGGCGATCGTGTATGTGGACCATAAACCGTGCGAGATGAATCCGGAGGAGAATCTGCTTCACGGGTGTCTCTCGCACGGTTTCAAGCTGCCTTACTTCTGCTGGCATCCAGCCTTGGGTTCGGTGGGTGCGTGCCGTCAGTGCGCCGTTAAGCAGTTCAGGGATGAGAACGACAGTCACGGAAAGATCGTCATGTCCTGCATGACACCCGCGGCCGACGGCACCCGTATCTCCATAGCGGATCCCGAGGTTGTCGCCTTCCGTGCCGGCATTATCGAGGGACTCATGCTGAATCATCCGCATGATTGCCCGGTGTGTGACGAGGGCGGTGAATGCCACCTGCAGGACATGACTGTGATGACCGGTCACGATTATCGGCGCTACGAGTTTGAGAAGCGCACCTTTCGCAATCAGAATCTGGGACCGCTGGTGAACCACGAGATGAATCGCTGCATCCAGTGTTATCGCTGCGTGCGCTACTATCGCGACTATGCTGGCGGTAACGACTTGAATGCCTTTGCGTTGCGGGACAGGGTCTTTTTTGGGCGAGCCGAAGATGGCGTTCTCGAGAATGAATTCAGCGGCAACCTGGTGGAAATCTGCCCCACAGGCGTGTTCACTGATAAAACCCTGAAGCAACACTACGCTCGCAAGTGGGACCAGCAGTTCGCTCCGTCGGTTTGCGTGCACTGCGCTCTCGGGTGCAACACGGATGCTGGCGAACGCTATGGGACGCTGCGGCGCATGGTGAACCGCTATAACCACGAAGTGAACGGCTACTTCCTGTGCGACCGTGGAAGGTTTGGGTATGAGTTCGTGAACGACGAACGACGTTTTCGCCAGCCTCTGCTGAAAGGACATACCGCGTCTGCTGCCTCGGCGCGGCACTATTTGGACGAGAAGATCGCCCAAGGCAGAGTGATCGGGATTGGCTCGCCACGCGCTTCTCTGGAAGCTAACTTCTCCTTGCGTACACTCGTCGGCCCGGATCACTTCTACTCAGGCATGGCCGATCATGAAGTAAAGCTCATTCGGCTCATGATCGAGATCCTGCGTCGCGGTCCGATGCGGACGCCGACGCTGCGCGAGATCGAGGAGTCGGATGCCGTCTTCATCCTTGGCGAGGACTTGACCAATATCGCTCCGCGGATGGCTTTGTCGGTGCGGCAGTCAGTACGCCAGCAGCCGATGGAAGCGGTCGAGAAGCTGAAAATTCCCCTGTGGCTGGATTTCGGTGTGCGAGATGCGATGCAGGACGCGAAGGGACCGCTCTATATTGCGACGCCGCATGGTACTCGGCTCGATGACGTCGCCACGGCCACATTCCATGCCGCGCCTGACGATCTGGCGCGTCTGGGATTTGCAGTGGCGCATGCCCTTGACTCGAACGCGCCAGCCGTTCCCCAAGCCGAGGAATGTCCGCTGACAAATGAGATTGCCGGCGCACTCAAAGCGGCCAAGAAACCGCTCGTAATCTGCGGTCCGAGTTGCTCAAGCGAGGCTGTCATTCAGGCGGCAGCGAACGTGGCGATGGCGGCGCATGCCGCGCTGAGCTTCACCGCGCCGGAATGCAATAGCGTCGGAGCCGCACTCATGGGCGGGAACCCATTGAGCGCTGCATTTCGCGCCGTCCGGGATGGCTACGCCGATACCGTGATCATCCTCGAAAATGATCTCTATCGCCGCGCGCCCCATGCCGAAGTGGACTCAGTGCTCAAGGCCGCACCCCACGTAATCGCTCTCGATCATCTACCCAATCCGACAACCGAGAAGGCTGAACTGCTTCTGCCTGCAGGCACGTTCGCCGAATCTGACGGGACTTTCATCAGCAGCGAAGGCCGCGCCCAGAGATTTTTCCAGGTCTGCACGCCCGAGAAAGAAGTCTTGGCAAGCTGGCGATGGTTGAAGCCCAACCACTGGCAAAATCTGGATGACGTGCTTCGGGCGATGGCCGATGAACTGCCGCAACTCGCGGCAATAAGCGACGCCGCCCCGTCCAGCAAATTTCGCATTGCCGGAGCAAAGATTCCGCGCTCGCCGCATCGCGAAAGCGGACGAACGGCGGCCCTCGTGCATATCAACATATCTGAGCCCAAGCCCCCCGAGGATCCCGACTCAGCACTCTCGTTTTCCATGGAAGGCACCCCAGACCAGCCGCCCGCTGCGCTGATTCCTTTTTTCTGGTCTCCGAGTTGGAACTCGATTCAATCCGTGAACACATATCAGAAAGAGGTTGGCGGTCCATTGCGCGGAGGCGATGCATGCGTGCGTCTCTTCGAGCCCTCACCTAGGAATGGACAAGCCTACTTCAGCGCGATCCCCGCGTCATTCCAGCCGCGCGAGAGCGAGTGGTTGCTGGTGCCGATGTACCACATCTTTGGTTCCGAGGAATTGAGCCTTCAGGCGCCGGCAATTCGAGAACTCGCGGTGATACCTCATGTTGCCATCAATTCTGACGAGTTTGCCGAGGGCATGGAAGTTGAAGTGACTTTGTCCGATGGCACGTTCCGCTTCCCGGTACGGATCCATCGCGAGATGCCCGCCGGTATTGCGGCAGTGTCCGTTGGTTCTTCTCCGCTCCTTGCAGTTCAGCTGCCTGGCTGGGGGAAGATCGCGAGGGCGAAATGACGAGTCCCCATCCGATCCTTTCGATCCTCGGCATAGTCATTGTAGCGATGAGCATCGCGGCCTTCCTGATCTGGGTCGAGCGACGATTGCTCGCGCTCTGGCAGGACCGCTATGGGCCGAACCGCGTCGGACCATTCGGTTTGCTGCAGGTCGCGGCTGATTCGATCAAGATTTTCATGAAAGAGGACTGGATTCCTCCTTTCGTTGATAAATCTGTTTTCATCCTGGCTCCGGCGATTGTCTTCGTAACGGTGCTGATGTCCTTCGCCGTGCTTCCAGTCGCGCCGGGAATCATCGTGAGCGACCTGAATGTCGGTTTGTTGTTCTTCCTTGCCATGTCGTCGTTGGGTGTTTACAGCGTCGTGCTGGCAGGCTGGTCGTCCAATAACAAGTACGCCCTTCTCGGGGGGTTGCGCGCCGCAGCCCAAATGCTGAGCTATGAAGTTTTCATGGGCCTTTCACTCATGGGCGTGGTTCTCCTCGCAGGATCGTTCGATCTTTCCGCCATCGTCGAGGCGCAGAAGAAAATCTGGTTTGTGATTCCTCAGTTCCCTGGCTTTGTACTGTTTCTGATTGCCGGCTTAGCTGAGACACGACGCATCCCGTTTGATCTGCCCGAAGCGGAAAGCGAACTCGTCGCCGGCTATCACTCCGAATACTCAGGCATGAAGTTTGGCATGTTCTTCGTCGGAGAGTACATGGGAGTTACTTTGATCTCGGCCATGATTGCAGTTCTCTTTTTCGGGGGATGGCTCGGCCCGGTTCTTCCTGGGCTGGTTTGGTTTTTCATAAAGGTGTTTTTCTTCATCGCATTTTTTGTTCTCGTGCGGGCAGCGCTCCCGCGTCCACGGTTTGATCAACTCATGTCGTGGGGATGGAAAGTGATGTTGCCTCTGGCCTTAATCAACTTGCTTGTAACCGGCGCGGCAGTGCTCGCGTGGAGATAGAAGATGCTCAGCATACTTAGGACAATCTGGTACGTCTTTCTTCACTCTTTCCAGAAGAGAATCACGGTTCAGTATCCAGAGGAGAAACCGTACCTGGCGCCTCGCTTCCGGGGCAGGATTATTCTCTCGCGCGACCCTGACGGAGGCGAGCGGTGCGTGGCCTGTAACCTTTGTGCGGTGGCATGTCCCGTCGATTGCATCGCGCTTCAAGCGACCGAGGATCAGAACGGCCGGCGCTACCCGGAGTTTTTCCGCATCAACTTCTCGCGTTGCATCTTCTGTGGTTATTGCGAAGAGGCCTGCCCGACTTACGCTATTCAACTCACACCCGATTTCGAGATGGGGGAGTTTCAGCGGAAGAACTTGGTTTATGAAAAACAAGATCTGCTGATCGACGGCCAAGGCAAGTATCCCGGCTACAACTTCTGGAGAATCGCGGGAGTCAAGATCGGCGGCAAGGACAAGGGCGAGGCGGCACATGAATCTGCTCCTGTTGACGTGCGTAGTTTGATGCCCTGAGGCGGCTATGGAATTGGCTTTCTACATTGCGGGCGCAGTGGCTGTTATTTCGACGGTGCTGATGCTGACTCGTCTGAACGTTGTGCATGCCCTGCTCTACCTGATCGTGTCGCTGCTTGGTGTAGCTGTGGTGTTCTACGTGCTCGGCGCCGCCTTTGTCGCAGCGCTCGAAGTCATTATTTACGCGGGCGCCATCATGGTGCTCTTTGTCTTCGTGGTGATGATGCTCAACCTGGGAGCGTCGGCGGTGGAAATGGAAAGGCGTTGGCTAACCCCAGGGATTTGGGTTGGTCCCGCGGTTTTGGCCGGCATCCTTATTATAGAGGTCATTTCCCTGGTTCGCGGCAGCACCGCAAGTCTAGGGGGCGGCGTAGTGGGACCAAAGCAAGTTGGAATTGCACTGTTTGGACCTTACCTGATCGGCGTGGAACTTGCCTCCGTGCTCCTGCTCGCGGGACTGGTTGGCGCATATCACCTCGGCTACCGCAAAGTCGAAAAAACGGAGATTCAACATGACGATACCCATAAAGGACGGGCTGTTGCTGGCGGGGATCTTGTTCTCGCTGGGGCTGACCGGCCTGCTCGTACGCCGTAATTTGATTTTCGTACTGATGTCTCTTGAGGTGATGCTCAACGCGGCCGGTCTGGCATTTGTGGTCGCCGGGGCTCGATGGCATCAAGCCGACGGGCAGATCATGTTTTTGTTCGTCTTGGCGATGGCAGCTGCGGAAGTTGCCGTGGGTTTGGCTCTGGTGCTCGAAATCTATCGCCGCTTCAAGTCTCTGGACGTGGACCAACTGAGCGAGATGAGAGGCTGACGTGATCCGTTTGTTGTGGCTCATTCCGGCATTGCCTTTCGCCAGCGCGCTGATCCTCGTGCTGATTGGCTCACGCTTGTCAAAAAGAGTAGCTGCTGCTGTCGGCGCAGGATCGATCGGACTTTCGGCGGTAATCACGATTCTCGTCGCGATTGGCTTTTACACCGCGCCTCCACCGGGAAACTCGTATACCCAACTCCTCTGGTCTTGGATCAACGTAAATGGTTTCCGAACGCAGATCGGTCTTTATCTCGATTCCCTCTCGCTCGTGATGTTGCTCGCGGTTACGTTCGTTGGCTTTCTCATTCATGTTTACTCAGCCGAGTTCATGATCGAAGACGACGGCTACAGCCGGTTCTTCGCTTACATGAATCTGTTCGTCGCGTCGATGTTGATGCTGCTGCTCGGGAATAATCTTCTTCTCCTCTATCTCGGATGGGAAGGCGTCGGTTTGTGCAGTTATCTGCTCATCGGATTCTGGTACCGGGATCCGGCCAACGGGCGAGCGGCTCGCAAGGCCTTCATCCTGACCCGCGTCGGTGATACTGCCATGTCGATCGGTTTGTATCTGCTTTTCACGCAGCTAGGTACGCTCGGGATTCAGGATCTGATGCAGCGAGCTTTCGCCCAGTGGCCCTCGGGGTCCACTTATGCCGTAGCAGCGGCGTTTCTCCTGCTGGGCGGCGCAATCGGCAAGTCAGCCCAACTTCCGCTGCAGATATGGTTGCCGGACGCCATGGCTGGCCCGACCCCAGTCAGCGCGCTGCTTCACGCCGCGACCATGGTGACGGCGGGCGTTTATCTCATCGCGCGGACGCACGTTCTTTTCTCGCTGGCGCCATCGGCTCAGTTGGCGGTGGCAGTTGTCGGCGCCTGCACTTTGCTACTCGCCGGCTTTAGCGCGCTTACCCAGCATGACATCAAGCGCATCCTTGCCTACTCGACCATCAGTCAAATTGGCTACATGTTCCTGGCGCTTGGTGTCGGCGCATGGCAGGCCGCCATGTTTCACTTCGTAACCCACGCGTTCTTCAAAGCTCTGCTGTTTCTGGGCGCCGGCGTCATTATTAATGCTCTCGATGACGAGCACAGTATCTTCCGCATGGGCGGCTTGCGCAAAGAACTGCCTGTAACCTTCTGGACCTTCCTCATCGCCGGGTGTTCTCTGGCAGGACTGCCATTCGTCACCGCGGGTTTCTTCAGCAAGGACCTGATTATCTGGAATGCGTGGTCGGCCCAATATGGATATCCGGCGTTTTGGATTGCAGGGATCATCGGCGCGCTGCTGACTTCGCTCTACACATTTCGGATGATCTTCCGGGTGTTTTTCGGCCCGTTGGGCATTCCGGTGACCAAGCGGCCAGGCTACCGGATGACGATCCCCCTTGTGGTACTAGCGTTCCTTTCCATCGGGGGCGGATTTCTGAAGCAGCCTCTGCTTGGATTCTTGCATTCGGCTTTGCCATCGACGATCGAAGCTCATACCGGCGGCCTGACAGAGATCCGATCCGAAACGATTACCGGACTCATATTCCTTATTGGCCTATATTTCGCATACCTTTTCCATCTTCAGAAACGCAACTGGGCAGACGCTCTGGTCTCAGGTCCTGTCGGACGCAGCTTGCACCAATGGTGGTTCGCGGATTGGGGCTTTGACTGGATCTACGACAAGGTTTTTGTCCAGCCCTTCGTCTGGGCGTCCGAAATCAACAAGAGTGACTTCATCGATGCTTTCTATAGCGGCGTCGTCTGGCTGGCCCAATGGTTTTATCGGGGATTGAGCCGTACCGAAACCGGCCGCGTCCGCTGGTACGCTGCTGGCATGGCCGCAGGCTCTGTCCTTTTCTTGGCGGTGGTGCTCTTCAAATGATACTGGTCTCAGTCGTTGGAATTCTCTTGATCGGCGGCGTTCTCGCGTGGCTTGCGGAACGCTGGAGCGCGCGACTCGTGAGGTGGATCTCGCTGATAGCGATTGGGATCGATTTTGTCCTGGCGGCGATCGTCTGGGTAGGAAAAGATTCACACGCAACCGGGCGGTGGCTCGAAGAAGTCGACTGGGCCTGGGTGCCGGGCCTCGGCATTCACTTTCATCTCGCGGTGGACGGCCTTAGCTTACTGATGCTGGCACTCACGCTCTTCCTGGGCATCGTGGCTGTGCTGGCCTCGTGGGCAGAAATCCAGGAAAAGATCGGCTTCTTCCATCTCAATCTGATGTGGGTTCTGGCGGGGATTGCCGGGGTATTTCTGGCGATCGATTTATTCCTTTTCTATTGTGCCTGGGAATTGATGCTCGTCCCAATGTATTTCCTGATCGTAATCTGGGGCCACGAGCGAAGGGTCTATGCGGGCGCGAAGTTTTTTCTATTTACACAATTCAGCGGGCTGCTGATGTTGATTGCCATCCTGGCACTCTACTTTATCCACCACAAAACCACCGGCGTTTACACCTTCGAATATTCGGAACTGTTGACCACGCACCTAAATCAACGCGCCGAGTTCTGGATCATGCTCGGCTTTTTTGTCGCGTTCGCCGTGAAGTTGCCGGTCGTTCCGCTGCATACCTGGCTGCCGGATGCACACACTCAGGCTCCCACCGCGGGAAGCGTAATCCTCGCCGGGTTACTCTTAAAAACTGGGGCTTACGGCCTGATCCGGTTTGTTATTCCGCTGTTTCCCGACGCGGTTTCTGATTTCACTCCTTTCGCTCTCGCTTTGGCCGCGATCGGGATCGTTTACGGCGCGGTCATGGCGTACTCGCAGACCGATCTCAAGCGCCTGGTCGCTTACACCAGCGTCAGTCACCTTGGATTTGTGCTGCTCGGAATTTTCTCCCGGAATCCGCTTGGGCTCCAGGGTGCGGTTATGACGATGATCAGTCACGGCCTGAGCACGGGAGCACTCTTCGTTTTGGTCGGAAGCTTACAGCAGCGTCTCCACACTCGTGATCTCGATCAGATGGGAGGTCTTTGGGCCACAATTCCAAGGTTAAGCGGCACCGCACTCTTCTTCAGTCTGGGCTCGCTGGGTCTGCCTGGACTCGGTGACTTCGTGGGAGAGTTTCTCGTATTGCTGGGATCTTACCGAGTCAGTATCACGATCACGGTCGTTGCCAGCATCGGTGTTCTCGCCTCCACCTTTTATGCGCTGCGGATGGTACAGCGGGCCTTCCAGGGGCCAAATACGCATGCCTGGCAAGTTCCCGACCTGAACCCGCGGGAAGCGCTCATGATGGCTGTAATGATTGTGGGCCTTCTCGGTCTCGGACTCTATCCGCAACCGGTACTCAACGCTTCCGCCCAGGCTTTGGATAATTTCCAGGTGCAGTTGCCAATTGCGTCCTTACGGAGGTGAACATTCATGATAAGCGCTCGGGACATCATTGCCTTACTTCCAATCCTTGTGATCTCGGCAACTGCGGTGCTTGTAATGATGGGTATTGCCTGGAAGCGGAGTCACGTTCTCGCAGCAGGGCTAACCCTCGTCGGACTGACTGCGGCTTTCCTCTCGATCTTTGCGGCAGTGCCGCTCTCTCCCCGGCAAGTCACATCCCTCTTGCTCGTGGACCGTTTCGCATTGTTCTACATGGGCCTGATCATTGCCTCAGCCTTGGTAGTGGCAGGGTTGTCCTACGACTACTTCAAGAATCGCGACGAGCATCGCGAGGAGCTATATGTGCTGCTCATGATCGCGACTGCCGGGTGTGCGGTCTTGGTGGCGAGCACTCACTTTGTTTCCTTCCTTCTCGGACTCGAGATCTTGAGCGTCTCTCTGTATGCCCTCATTGCCTACTCGAAAGGTCGAAATCAGGCGCTCGAAGCGGGAATCAAGTACCTGATTCTGGCTTCCGCTTCCGCCGCATTTCTCCTTTTCGGCATGGCCCTCATCTATGCGGATGTCGGGACGATGGAGTTTTCGCGCATCCGGGAAATCTCGCTCGCAGGGTCGAGCTTCGCGTTGCTCGCGCCCGGAGTCGGGCTTATCGTCACGGGAATCGGCTTCAAACTCGGCGTTGTGCCCTTTCATCTCTGGACTCCTGATGTCTACGAAGGCGCGCCCGCGCCTGTGGCGGCATTCGTGGCTTCAACATCCAAGAGCGCGATGGTGGCGCTGTTGCTGCGCTATGCGTTTTTGTCTGGTGCTCTCGAGTATCGCGGCGTGTTCCTCGTGTTCGCTCTCATCGCGATTGCCTCCATGTGCGCCGGTAATCTGCTCGCGCTTCAACAGAGAAATGTTAAGCGAATTCTCGCTTACTCTTCGATTGCTCACTTCGGATACATCTTGGTAGCGTTTCTGGTGGGCGGAGCCATGGCCATCGAAGCGGTGAGCTTCTATCTGGTGGCTTACTCGGCGACCATCCTTACCGCGTTCGGAATTGTGGCAGTGCTTTCCGGTCCTGAGCGCGAGGCTGACGATATTGAAGACTACCGCGGTCTCTTCTGGCGGCGGCCGGTAGTCGCGGCTGTCTTAACGGTCGCGCTGTTCTCGCTCGCCGGCATTCCCGCAACCATAGGGTTTCTCAGCAAGTTCTATGTGCTCGCGGCCGGAGCAGACGCCGCTGCCTGGCCGTTAATTCTACTCCTCGTCATCACCAGCGTCGTTGGCCTTTTCTACTATCTGCGCATCGTGGTGGTACTGTACTCACCACCAGAGCATGCTCTCGTTCAGGATGTATCCCGCAGTGGTGCCACGGTTGTAGTCGCACTTTCGGTTCTTTTGATCTGGTTTGGCGTTTATCCCGCACCGCTATTCAGACTCGTTCGAACCACCGTGGTCGGGGCTGGTGCGCAGAATGTGCCTGCGATCACGACGTTGAACAGATAGCTGGGCAGCGAGTGGAGAATCGAGCCAAAACCGGTCAATCACCGGTGATCACTGACTCAAGTGAATCCATTGAGTGTCCGGAAACATCTCACGCAAATAGATCCTATGAATAGCAGGGCAGAGAAATTGCTGGTCGTGGAGTCAGATGACGGTCTCAGAGACCACATCGCCACGGTTTTGAGCGATGCAGGCTACGAAGTGTCGACTGACTACCGGGAAGGAATGAAAGCGGTGCTCGGCTTCGATCCCGATGTCGTCATCCTGGGTGCTGATCCACCGAAACTCGACTGCTGTGACTTGCTCTCCGAAATCAAGGGTTCCGACCTTACCCAGAACATTCGAGTTGTGATGCTATCTCCAGGAGGACCAGTCGAGCGAACTCGGGGGCTGGATCTCGGAGCGGATGATGTCCTTTCCTTACCGTTCGATCCGCAGGAATTGCTTTCGCGGGTGCGCTGGCAACTCCGAAATAAACGCATCGCGGATCAACTTCGAACAGCCGAAGCGGGCCGAAACGCAACCCAACAGGTTGTAACAGTAGTGAACGAGGAGCGGAAGATGCTTCGCTTCGGCGCCCTCGCAATTGTTGGCCTGCTTGCGATCGCGGGACTGATTTCTTTGCTCTTTCACCGCCGCACTCAGCAGGAAAATGTCAGAGTCTATGCTGCTATCGGCAAGTTGCAAAATGGCGTGCTGACACAACAAAGGTTGCTCGAACGTTCTCGTCACGCGCTTGATGGGGAAAGTGGTCCCGCGGTTGTGAGCGATCCACAGCGGCTTCAACTTCAGAAGAAGGACGAGGAACTGAAATCGCAGCTTGCAAGCAGCAGGGTAGAAGATTCTTCCGCTTTGCAAAGTCAGTTGACCTCGGTTGAGAGCCGCCTTGAAAAACTCGAGAGCGAGGGCAAGGTGGCAGAGACGATTATCCGAACCTATGAACCGAGTGTCTGTCTCATTCATGTTGTGCTTGCCTTTGCCGACCACACGACCGGATTGAGACTGCACTATGCCGGGGTGACAACTAATGGCGAGCCTACAACCGACGACCATAATAATCCGCTATTGAGCCTCACCGGAACGGGTCCTGAAGTGCACCTTGATGTGTTTGGGACGGGCTTTCTGGCGTCCACCAGCGGACAGATCCTCACGAATCATCATGTGGCCGAACCGTGGTGGCAGGACGACGATCTAAAGGAGATGCTCGATCAAGGCGTCGAGCCAGTGATTGTGGGTATGACAGCCTATTTCCCTGGCGTATCCCACGGCATCGCCGTGACTACTGAGAGTATTTCGTCTGCCGCCGATGTGGCAGTTCTGAAAGCAAACATTTCAGGGTTGGGAATCAGGCAAATTGCCCTGGCCGAAAGCCGCCGCGCAGCGATCAGCGGCGGGCCTGTCGTGCTGCTAGGGTATCCCACTGCTCTTGATGCAATTCTGGCTCGGGCCGGCGCGGAAACTCTTCAGTCCATCGCGGCCACAAGCAAGGGTGATCCAAAGCAGGTAATGGAAGAACTCGCCCGCCGTAATCTGATCCGGCCTGTCACGACCCAGGGACACATCGGAGATGTCTTACCGGACAAGATTGTCTACGATGCTCAGACTACTTCGGGCGGCTCGGGCGGTCCGCTTTTCAATCACGAAGGGAAAGTCATCGGAATTAACTTTGCGATGGTGCGTGAATTCGGGGGATCAAATTTCGCTATTCCGGTCGGATACGGGAGGGCTCTTCTGAAGCCTGAAATAGCCCAAAACCGCAAATGAGGCTTTCATCCTCGCTGGTTTGTGTGATGTTTCTCGTCTCCATGAAACGCAGCAGAAACCGAAGTGAACTAGAGCGACATAGCATTTCCGCTGAGCAACTGGAATCGTTGATGGCTTCTGGTAAAGGGTCCGTGCGAAATAGTTGCTCCGCAGCAGGACGGCTCGTTGTGAAGGAGTCCATCATGCTGGGCGCTGCCATATTGACGATGGCGCATGCGGCAGAGATGTATGTTAATCACCAATGAGTATTTCACGGCGACAGCAACTTCGACGACGTGACGAACCTCCATCGGCAGCCGAAGTCAGATTCGTTCCACCAACTTTTCACAAATCAGCAGAACCCTCGTCCGCTCCCACTCGCAGTGCGATTTCCTTGTCGCTTTCGGCACGGCAGGTGGCGCTGACTGGCCCAGCCGCTCGATGCGCGAGTTGAACGGCACAAGCGCTTAACATAGCCCGAACAGGACAATGCTGAACCCTTCATGGCGCGACTCCCAGGAAGCTTATGCCACGGGTGTTGATGATGGTTTCTTGCTTTCGTTCTCACGATCTAGCGGCGGATCATAGGCAGCCGGGAGTTGCAGTTCCGAACGAACCTGCAACAACTGCAGCAGTTGAGATCGGGAGACGACTCCTTGTAAAGTACTATTCGCGACCACCGGCAACTGGTTGACATCCTTGCTGGTCACGAGTTTTAGTGCATCCAGAACTGGCGTCTCGGGCGTGATGACGTGCAACTCCTGCAGCGGACGCATAGTTTCACGCACAGTGGTCTTGTCCCAACGGTTGCGCGGTATGCTGCCCACATCGCGGGGGGTAATCAGGCCCACAAAGCGACCCTGCTCCTCCACAGCGAAACATCGTTCGACGGCCCTCAGAAGATAGGTATTAACAAACTCCTGCAAACTCATTCTAGGGCTCACGATGGCGCAATCACGCGACATCACCTCGGAGACTTGGAGGCCGCGAAGCGCAGCTGTAATCCCCACCTCGGCGTAGCTGGCCTTGGCCGCATCCATCAGAAACCAGCCAATGAACGCAATCCACAGGCCGCCAAAGCCGACGCCGGAAAAAAATTGCCATATCCCGTCGAGAATGAACAGAAATGCGACGAATTGCCCGACGCGTGCGGCGATGCGGGTAGAGCGATCAGAGTTTTTGGTAATCGCCCATACGATCGCGCGCAGCACCCGGCCACCATCGAGCGGAAAGCCGGGAATCATGTTGAAGACGGCGAGAGCAATGTTGATATACCCCAACCAGACCAGGACCCCAGCTACCGCAGTCTGCGGTTCGGTGGAACGTTGCCAGCCCAGGCCGAGCGCGATGCCGAGGCAACCAAAACCGATAATCAGACTGGCGATCGGCCCGGCGATCGAGACCAAGAGTTCTGTTTTCGCGTCGGTCGCGTCGTCCTGGATTTGGGAAACCCCGCCGAGCGCGAACAGGGTGATCGCCCTGACTTTCAAGCCGCGAGCTTGGGCCACTAGTGAATGGGCCAGTTCATGCAACAGCAGGGTGGCGAAGAACAGGGCTGCCGTGACCAGCGCAGCGATCCAGATCAGGCCCGGGCCCCAACTCGGGTTTACCTGACGAAAGTGTCCACTGAGCGAGAACGCGATCAGGGCAGCGATAATGAACCAACTGTAATGCAGCCCGATCTCTATGCCGGAGATTGTTCCGAGTTTGATGTTGGAGCGCATCTGCGACCCTCCTTAAGAAAAACCACGCAACTGTCGATAACGGATACTCAACTCCAGTCATTCACATCTTAATGATCGAAGAACCGAGTCTGTTCCCAGCGAAACATGAATCGCAATGCTGGCGACTGCATTTTCAGTTCCAAAACAGGAGGACAGAACCTTGATATTTCGGTTTAAGAGACAGAAATTGATTTCCGCATTCATGTGGCTGAATTATGAGCCACCGCATCAAAGCAGCATGTGGCAATTCCGGCCCGCGTGCGTTTGATACTCAGCATGGGATTTCTAGTGATCGACTGTTCCTAAGAATCAGAAACGAATCGTCCCGCCTGCAAGCCCAGAAGTCGCTTCTGTGGAGTGTCGATGCCGTCATCCGGTAACTGAAAGGTCCCATGGCGGGTCGCAATGCTATTTGTGGCACCGAGAATTTCGTGGGCTCGAACGCTTCTTCGGGAGCCATGTGCACTGGCGACATAAACCAGCGTGGCTCATATGCACCGATCGGCAACAATGCAAGCTGGGGCGCGCCGAACTTTTCTCGACTGGGCGAAATGACCTCCGAAAGCAGTGTCCCCAGCGAAAAAGAGCAGGCTTTCGGGATATTCAATTACGTATCCGCACCACAGGGTCTTGTTACGGTCAAAAATCCCGCGGGCTGAGAAGTGCAGGGCCGGTACGCAGTGGATGGTGACGCCGGAAATGGCCAGTGACCCTCCCCAATCCAGCTCGTGAACGGATTCGATTCCTTGGGAGCGAAGCAGGCGAGCACACCGAGCGGCCACCACAAAAGTAGAACCTCCACGAGCCCCAGTTGACGCAGAGTCGGCAAATCCAGATGGTCGAAATGATTGTGGCTGATTAGAACTGCATCAATGGGCAGAAGATCTTCCATCCGCGCTCCAGGTCTTCTCGGCGCTTGGGGAGTGAATCTGCCAATGAGCGTGGGGCGCAATCGCGATGAATCTCTCCACGATCATTGTGGCACTCAACACACAGCTTCTCCGTCGCGCAAAGCTTGGGCCTTGAGGGCTATGCAGGCTTCCTTGCCTCGGCGCAGAACACAATGACCTTTCCCTTCTGTGACCGCGTAATGAGCGACTCTCTTCGTTGGAATTTCGGAGGCACGTAGAACTCAATTATACGGGCCATTACCGCCTCCTTTCTTCTTGAAATCCTTTGTCTTTTGGCTTTCCAATCGCACATAGGTCTGGAGCGGAGAAGCCAGCCACCGCCAACGAACAGAATCATGCAAACGAGTCTTTTCATAAGTGGCTTCTATCGAGCGTCAGGCCTCATCCAGATGTCATTCCCAATTGACGCCTCTCCAAGACGGTGTGGAGCACTTGGGTTGCCAAAGGTCAGAACAGGAACCTGCAGATGGAGAGCGAATTGCTGGAGCATTAGGTCGTAACACATCGATGAAAGATCTTGACCAACTCCTGACGGATAGAGGATGAGTGTTAGGTAGCAGCTTCAGTCGTTTCTAGGTTTACTTTATGTCGTACGAAGCTCCAACCGCGTGGTTTCACAGCAACCGTTACAGTGCCCAGGTCGCGTGTGAGCACTGCGGCGGTGCCCTTCACCACGAGCCGTGGTGTATGACGCTCAACACAGAGATTTTTTATGCTTACAAGATCGTTATGGATCCCGGCGCGCTGACTGTAGGGGATGCCCTCATACTCCACTCGCTCGGCGCCGCGTGGGCGAAGCAAGGTTGCCAGGGTGATTGCGCCCAGCAATAAATAAACCGGTAATTCCTCGAGCCTTTTCGACCGCAAAGGAATTTTCCTTAACCCAGGGCGCCAGCGTGCGTATGCAAGAGGGAGCCCGAAAACGGAGAACAGAACGCCAGGGCAACAAGTTGTGAAATGTCGACTACAAACCGTCCTCGAGCGCGTCTTCGGCTGCTGGCATCGCAACGTGAGCCGTCCATTCACGATTTCGGGCCGGACTTACGAGGTGTGCCTCGATTGTGGAAAGCAGTTTGCGTATGCTCGCGTTGACTTTCGGCACAATGCACTGGGCGGAACCCGATGACTCTTGAACTCGAGAGCTATCGGTCCAGCAACTCTCCCGTCCTTATGCACGCACCTCTTGACATTCCCGAGATATGTGCAAGGTTGAAACAGCCTCATGAGGCTCAAAGAAGGCGGGCTGACGATCGACGCAATGTCGGCATTTCGACAGTGGCACGCAAACGACGCCTGTCTCAAGACGACGCAAAATCTCGACACACCACCATGGCTCGAGGAGAGCGCAAAAACCGGAGAGAGTTGGGCCACGCCGCGCCTGGAGCGAAAGATCCCGATCACCTGCTGAAGATCGTTCAGGACCTCGACCAGCACAATTATCGGGAGGTCAACTACACAAGCGCACATTTCCAACACGAGCGTCGTGACCATGATCGGTGACTAAAGACAGTCTATCCCGAACTAGAATAGAGCCTTTGCCATGGTCAAGCGCGCACCAGCCGGCAGGCGTCCTCGCAAAGCCAAACCCGGAACGAAGGGTCTCGGCCCGGCCGAGTGCCGACTGGAGCAGCCGACAGGAGCTGCAGCGGAAGCTGTGGAGGCAATTGCCAGAGCTGGCGGCTGCGTTGTTGGATCGTACAAGGAGCCGCTTGCCGGTCATCCGGTATTGCTATCCGTCCTGCCAATCGATGTTGTCGAGCCCACTCCTTTCCAAAGAGATCTCTCCGACGCTCATCACAAACGGCTCGCCGACGTCATCAACAAAACCGGACGTTTTCTCGACCCGATCATCGCTGTAGTCGCACCGAAGGGAGAGTTCTGGACTCCCAATGGCCGGCATCGCCTGGAAGCCATGCGCCGCCTTGGGGCGAAATCAATCACTGCGCTGGTCGTGGCTGACCGCGAGGTTGCCTGGCAGATCCTCGCGCTGAATACGGAGAAGTCTCACAACCTCAAGGAACGATCGCTGGAGGTCATACGCATCTACCGTGGTCTGGTGGACGAAGATGCCACGCGATCTGAGTCACAGTTCTCCTTCTACCTCGACGAACCCGCCCTAGTCACTCTCGGCATCTGCTATGAACGTTTCCCTCGCTTCGGCGGTGGTGCTTACCATTCAATCCTGCGGCGACTGGAGACCTTTACCGATGAACCGCTGCGCGCCGCCGTCAAGCATCACGAGAAACGGGCCACGATGGTGCTCGATCTTGAGGAGAGAGTTGCGACAGCGGTAAAGAAGCTGAAAGAACGTGGCCTCGTCAGCCCGTACCTGCGTTCGTTCGTGGTAGCGCGGATCAACCCTTTGCGCTGGATTAAGGACGAACCGCCGCCACTCGAAGAGGTCCTCAAGACGATGAGGGAGCGCGCGGCAAAATTCAACGTCGAGAAGATCAAGCCGCAGGATCTGGCCGGAGCGGCAGGTCCACCGGACGAAGAAACCTAGGAGAGGTGACCAAGAATGACAACTTCTTCTGTCAGAAAACATGCGGGGCCCGGACCTGCGAGTGACCAGCCTCCAGTCCCCGAGCCGACATTCGCCGAACGTGCGCGCACATTATTGTATCTGGGCCGCATCGGCAGTCTCTCTACCCTATCGCGTAAACAGCCAGGATTCCCATTTGGGTCCGTAATGCCTTACGCGTTGGACGATCACGGCGGTCCTACCTTCTTGATCAGCACCATGGCCATGCACACGCAGAACCTGCAGGCCGATCCCCATGCCAGTCTGCTCGTCACGCAGCAGGACACCGAGGGCGAACCGCTCGGAGCATCGAGGGTTACGCTGCTAGGGAATGTTCTGCCAGTACCGACGCCCGATTTGCCCGAGGCTCGCAGGCTCTACCTGGAGCATCATGCCAACAGCAAATATTGGGTAGATTTTGAAGACTTTTCTTTTTACCGCATGGAGGTCGCTGATGTTTATTACGTGGGAGGCTTCGGAGTGATGGGCTGGGTATCCGCATCCGATTATGACCGCAGCCAGCCCGACCCTCTTGCCGACTCCATGGGCGAAATTATTCAGCACATGAACGCCGACCACAGGGATGCACTCGTCATGCTTGCCCAGACATTTGCTCACATCGACTCAACGGAAGCGACGATGACCGCGGTCGATCGCCTTGGCTTTCATGTCCGCTTGAAAACTGCTGAGGGCATACGTGGCGCCCGCATCGCCTTCTTGCAGGAAGTGCGCGATGCGACGGAGACTAGAAAGGTCTTGGTAGAAATGGTGAAGCAAGCGCGTTCGCAGGCCAAATAACCTCTAAATCTGGCGCATAGCTGGCACACGGGAGGACCTAAAAGGCCAGCGAAACTGTGGTTTATGACTGATTACCAGTCAGCCCTTTTGCGGTGGGCGTGCTATGGGGAGCTGCCAGCCTCGTCGCATGGCAATAAATCGCAGTCCAAAGCAGAGGACTGCGCCGGTAGTCGCCGCCGCGGAAGTGCGTAAATTCAGCATTTTTCCGAGTACCATCACAGCGGCACCAATCAGCGCTGCGACTGCGTAGAGCTCGGTTCGCAACACGTTGGGTATTTCCATCACCAGGATGTCGCGCACCATGCCGCCTCCGATCCCCGTCAGCATACCTAACAGCGTTGCCGCAACCGGCCCAGCGTGAAACGCCAGCGCCTTACCTGCACCAGCCACCGCAAATAGCGCCAGTCCGGCGGCGTCGAATACCAGCACGGGGCTGCTCAGCCGGTTAATGATTGGAAACCAGTAGAACGTAATCAGCCCGGCAAGCATCGACACCGCGATGTATCGCCAGTCGCTGATGGCAGCAGGAGGATGCGCTGCAATCATCACGTCGCGCGCGATCCCGCCCGAATTGCCCGCGGCGAAAGATAGAACCAGAACTCCGAATAAATCGAGTCTGTGCTTGACCCCGGTCGTTGCACCGCTCAGCGCAAACACGAAGGTACCGCCAAGGTCGAACGCGACCAACAAGGTATTCACAACGATCTGTTCGTTGACGATCAATTAGCTCATGGCGACAGCCACGCCTGAGAGGCTACCACCATTGCTTCCACTCCGGCTTCCAAAGTTGGATGGATCACTGGCGCGAAGCGCGGATTGTGATTGGTAGGAAGGTCGGCGATGGTGCCCGCTTTTTTCGCCGTAGCATAGGTCTCAGGATCGGTGCCGCCCACAAACCAGAATACAGAAGGCACCTGCCATTCAGTTCCGAAAGAACCAAAGTCTTCGCTGGCCGTCGTTGGCTGCGTCTCTTTCACGCGGTCTGGCGCGAAGTAGCTTCGAAATGCGTCCATCGCACGTTTTGTTGCCTCTGGATCATTCTTCACAAGCGGGTAGCGATCGAGCAACGTGATCTCCGGTTTCTTAGGGGCTCTCGATGCTTCGGCTTCGGCATTGACGATGCGTTCGATTCCAGCAAGCACGCGTTTTCGGACATCTTCATCGAACGTACGCACGTTCAGCTTTATGATTGCCTCATCAGGGATCACATTCTCCTTTGTACCGGCCTGGAGCGAGCCAACGGTTACAACCGCCGCGTCGGTGGGAGCGACTTCTCGGGACACAATCGTTTGCAAGCGAAGGACCGTGGCAGCCGCCATAACAACGGGGTCAATGCTCGACTGAGGCATCGATCCGTGAGCTCCACGACCAAACATTCGGATTTGCAGGCTGTCTCCCGCAGACGTGATCGCGCCAGAACGAGTACTAATGTCGCCGGAAGCTCCGACCATGACGTGCTGCCCCAGTATGGCGCTCGGCTTCGGAAAGCGCTTAAACAGTCCGTCATCAATCATCGCGTGTGCACCGACTCCTGTTTCCTCCGCTGGTTGAAAGACAGGCATCAGCGTACCTCGCCAAGCGTTGCGTTTTTGTGCCAGCAGTGTTGCCACACCGATGAGCCAGGTTACGTGCATGTCATGACCGCAGGCATGCATCACAGGTACGGTCTTTTCGGTGCTGTCGATCGCCGTTAGCTTGCTGGCATACGGAAGACCCGTGGCTTCCAGAACCGGAAGCGCGTCCATATCGGCGCGCAACATGACAGTAGGTCCATCGCTGTTTCGCAGTAAACCAACTACTCCGGTTTGCCCCACTCGCGTCGTCACCTCGTAACCCGCTGCCCTGAGGCGGTCCGCTGCAATGCCGGCTGTACGGTTCTCTTGCATCGATAGCTCGGGGTGAGAATGAATATCTTTGTAAACGGATTCCAGATCGGGAAGCAGCGTGCCGAGACTGGCAAGTATGCTGTTCGCTTGTTGTGCTTTGTCGCTCATGATTGCACCTCCAGCTGGCTTGCCTAGCCTTTGTCAGCTTGCTTGATCGAGAGTTCCCGTTCCACGCTGCTTTTCCTTTTGTTCTTGTTCGGGCGACACGGCTGGCCAGTCCCCGCGCCATGATTCAGGAGCGGCTGTATCCATGTATCGGATCCGTACGGGCATGATCGCAAGTTTTTCGGCAAGTCGAGCTTCACGACGCACCGGCCACCAGTCATAAAGAAAAATCTCTAGCGGCCGCCACATCGAAACCCATCCGCCGATTGTTAGGCTCTCACGAACGATTTCGCCAAATCGGCCGCCCTTCATCAACGATGCGAGAAAATCGCCCAGAGCGATAGCAACTGCTAACGCGATCAAGCCGATTACTAGGCTCGTACGACCCACGCGGAACAGATCGCGCAGGCGCTGCCAAAACGCCTCAGCACGCTGGTGGAAAAACTCGTGGATGGCATCGCGCAGCACGACAGCCTCATCCGGCAGTCCGGCAGGGCGATCGAGATCGACCACAAGCGCGAGCGGTGCATCCCGAGGGATGTCCTTCGCCCAGCCCACAATGAACTCCTCAGCCTTCGGATCAAGATCTCTGTTACGAAATGGAGAAGGGTCGATAGAGTTGAACAACTGCTTTAATTCCGCGAGATGTACTTCGATGACCGCGCACTTAGGCGGAAGCGGGTCACCCGCTGAGTGCCTGCTGCCGTCGTGCTCTAGACCTTCAACCATCGTAGGATTTTGTGGACATTCAACAGCATACGCCCCTGCGTTGCCGTGTAGCGACGCGTTCCACCCAAAAACACTTCGGCCTGGACTGCGCACGTTTTTATGCGGAGGCTCCGGGAGTATATTGGGCTTAGCATCCGCGCAAACAGATCTCCTGTTTGTGTTCTTTGTCGCTGGTTCCTCCCAACAGCAAAGCGTATTCACCGAGCGTCGTGCAGAGTGAAAGAGTAGAGGTTTCGATGTTCTGGCAGGTGGGCGGGCACGAACAACTGACACGAGTGTTTATCGAGCAGTCAAGAAATTGATGTGAAGTTTATGGACGCTAGCAAGAACTTGCAGAATATGAAGCAGCTTGGTGATTCCTGGAACGCACAACACCTTGCGACGTTCCGCCGTTATCACATTAAGGACTGCATCGTGCGCTGGCCGAATCAGCCGTCAACGCACGGCCTTGATGCGCACGAGCAGGGAGGCAATTGCGTTTTTCAAGATGTTTCCCGACCAGCACCGTATCAACAATCCTTACAAGATCAGGCTGGCGCAGGGTGAATGGACATGCACCGTTGCTGATTTCACTGGCACCATGAAAGGTCCGATGACGATGCCTGATAGAACCGTGATTCAGCCCACGGGCAAGAGCTTTCACATTGATTTCTGCACAGTCGCACACTGGAACGAACAGGGCCAGATCGTGGAGGAGAACCTCTTCTACGATCTCATGGGCATGCTGAAGCAAACAGGCGTGATGCCGGGCCAAGCGCAAAAGGCGGCGTGACGAAGAGCGATTCGAAAATGAGCGGGCGGATGCCAGCCTTGTTCATTGGGCACGGGAATCCCATGAATGCGCTGCTGGCAAACCCTTATACACAGCGGTGGGCAGCGATCGGCGCGACCCTGCCGAGGCCCAAGGCGATACTCTCGGTGTCCGCGCACTGGTACATCGAAGATTCGGCCCTCACTGTAAGCACTGCTCCGAGGACGATTCACGACTTCGGCGGCTTTCCGCGCGAGCTGTATCAATTGCAGTACCCCGCGCCAGGTGATCCCGACCTTGCTGCGCGGGTCCAGAAATTGCTTGCACCTACGCCGGTGCGACGCGACGATCGTTGGGGTCTCGACCACGGCACTTGGTCGGTTCTGCTCCACGTCTATCCACAGGCTAATATCCCAGTGGTTCAGCTCAGCATTGATGAGACACAACCACCTTCATTTCATCATGAGATTGGCAAGCGTCTAGCGCTTTTGCGGGAAGAAGGTATTCTCATCTTGGGAAGCGGCAACCTCGTGCACAATTTGCACGCCTATGCTTGGGGAAGGCATGTACCGGAACCGTACGATTGGGCTGTGTCTTTTGAGAGTCGAGTCCGCGAACTGCTTCTAGCCGGAGAGCACAAGCCGCTAGTAAATTACGAGCACCAGCTCGGCAGCGAAGCGGAATTGGCGGTGCCCACAGCAGATCATTATCTGCCTCTGCTCTACGTTGCCGGCACCCGCACGTCATCCGAACTAGTCACGTTTCCCGTTGAGGGCGTAGATGGCGGGTCAGTTTCGATGCTGGCAGTGAAAGTCGGCTGATGAAATTGGCCAGCGCGGAATTTATGGTGAAGGGTTGCGGGTTCTTGCCGGACGTATCCGGAGATCTTAGGCTTGTTAGCCAGAGATCCTCCGGAGTTTTGTTTGGAGCGCACAACGCCAGGGTGCTGTTCGCATGTTCCTGCGCTTCCTCGGCAACTTTGCATTCCCGCAACATATAACGTGCCAACCTGACATCTTTGGCATCTAAGCGGAGCAGTTGCCTATTCAGGAAAAGCAGATGACGAACCCAGCTATTACCGGACCTCAGAGGATTATCGGTGATTTTGCTTCGGATAGAGCGGAAACACCGGCAAGCAAACCCGTGGAGGAGAAACTACAGAAGTTGCTGGACAAGGCTCTCTATGCTAACGGAAGCTCTAGCGCACAAAAGATCAGGAACTTCTTGAATGGCACCTGGCTAGGCGAGCCACTGCATGTTGTTCTCACGGATGTGCCTATAGGGGCGTGGACAGTCACAATCATATTTGATGCATTGGATTTGATTCGCAAGAGACGCGAGTTTTCGCTGGCCGCCGACACGTCGCTTGCAGTAGGACTCTTGGGTGCAGCCGGCGCAGCCTTTACCGGAATCACTGATTGGTCCGACGTTGATCCTCCAGCTCGCCGGCTTGGACTAATTCACGGGCTGCTGAACGTAGGTGTTACTGCGCTTTTTGCAACGTCTTTCTTTTTGCGAAAGAGAAACTCGCGCACCGGTGGTCGGGTCTCCGCGGCACTCGGCTATGGCCTGATGTCACTGTCTGCTCATCTCGGTGGAAAGATGGTGTATGAGCAGAGAGTAGGTGTTGATCGCACGGCTGGTGAATCATTTCCAGACCACTTTGCGGCCATCCTTGCGGAGTCACAATTGGCGGAGAGCACGCCAACCCGTGCGATGTACGAGGGTGTGCCAATTCTACTTGTTCGTCGTGGACAGAGAATCTTCGCGTTGGCAGAAACGTGCTCGCATTTCAGTGGGCCGCTTTCTGAAGGCAAATTGGTCGGGGACAGTGTTGAATGTCCATATCACGCCTCTCGATTTGCCCTTAACGATGGGCATGTGACTAACGGGCCAGCCGTGCACCGACAGCCGTGCCTGGAGGTTCGGGTGCGAAGCGGTCAGATCGAAGTGCGCAAGCCACCGGCTAACGACTGACATTCGGGTCTCGCTTGGAAACGGGCGGGACACGAAGGACATCAGAGACGGCGAACGGTATGGTGCGATCCTCTGCCAGCCGCGGTCTGCCGAATCCACTCATGGGCGTTGTCCCAGGGAGCAATCCTTGAACGGCTCTAATAAATTAGGAAGACGTGTCCTGTTGAGTAGGGATTCATCTAGGCCAAATTCTCGGGGTTAATTCACGATCGAAAGGGACGATCGTGAAACCATTCGCTGAATAGCACATCTCATGAACTAGGGAAGGGTGCCTCTTTTATGTTCACTCGTGTGTTATTTGGTGTTGTAATCGTGGGTTGCGCGATTTTTGCGGTTTTTCTTGTCGGCCGTGGGGTGAAAGCCGCTTCAAAGACACCAATTCCCGCTGCGAAAGTGGACCAACCGCTGGCTTGGACGCCAGGCAAGGAGACTGCGGTGTTTGCCGGCGGCTGTTTTTGGGGGACACAGGCAGTCTTTGAAAGACTGAAAGGCGTTATCCACACTGCGGCTGGATATGCCGGCGGCTCCGCCGCAACTGCAACCTACGACCAGGTAACGACGGAAACGACCGGTCATGCCGAATCCGTTGAAGTGATTTACGATCCCTCAAAAATTACCTACGGCCAATTGTTACGCATCTTCTTTTCCGTGGCCCACGATCCCACACAACTCAACCGGCAGGGACCAGACGTAGGCTCTTCGTACCGCTCGGCGATCTTCTATGTCGGTGAAGACCAAGAGCGGATTGCGGATGCTTATATTTCGCAACTGGACGATGCGAAAGTGTTTCGGGGACGGATCGTTACTGAGGTTACGCCGTTGAAGGGTTTCTACCGTGCTGAGGACTACCACCAGGATTACGCGCTGCACAACCCGGGAAATCCGTACATTCAG
>Ga0070699_100000499_pt1 | contig 37297 bp, 28 predicted proteins | sample KBSK1503metaG_FD_65473 | JGI IMG/M metagenome (GOLD analysis project Ga0070699, IMG submission 65473) | Corn, switchgrass and miscanthus rhizosphere microbial communities from Kellogg Biological Station, Michigan, USA - KBS K1-50-3 metaG | ecosystem: Host-associated > Plants > Roots >... | reverse complement strand
AGGAACGCGGGACAGCGCGGCGATCCACAGGCACTGAAGTCGGCCGCACACTGCCTGAAGGGCAGCTCGCTGACGATGGGCGCAACAAGACTGGGCGCTCTGTGTGCGCGAATAGAAACGCATGCCGCCGACTTCGCAGGCGGTGGCGCGACAGATCTGATGCTCGAAGTTGACCAGGAATTTATCAAAGTTCGGAACGCGCTCGCGGCCGAACGGTAAAGGCGTCTTTCACAAATGACCTCACATGGATTTGTCGGCGACCTCCTGCTGCGAAATGGCGTGGTCGACGCCGCGGGACTGACTCGGGCGATGGAGACCCAGGCCGCGGACAAGGCGACCCTGGGTCGGGCGCTCGCCAATCTGGGCCTCGCCGAGGAATCGGTCGTCGCCTTCACGATCGCCGCGGCATTGCACCTGGAATTTCTCGACGGCGAGCCGCCGGCGGTCGCTGCTGAAGTCGCCGCTCTGCTGAAGGCGGAATCCTGCCGGAAGCGCGGAATCGTCCCGTTGACGCTCGATGGCAACTGTCTTCGGGTGGCAGTCTCCGACCCGATGGACGACTCGGTGCTGCAGGACGCGCGGTTCCGAACGGGGAGGAACATCAGGCCGGTCGTGGTGACGCAGACGTGGCTCGAAGTGCTCTGTGCCCGGGTCTACCCGGAGGCGGAACGCGCGGTGCCCACGTATGACATGCTTCCGAGCAAGACCCCGTCCGGGGAAGTCGAAACCTCCACCGATGGTGAGTACGACCTCGTCGATCCGGCCGACACGGCAAAGAGCACCAACCTGCCGCCGATCATCCGGCTCGTCAATCTCATTCTCAGCGACGCGGCCGCAGCGGGCGCCAGCGACATCCACATAGAGCCGCAACAGGGATCCGTGCAGGTGCGGCAGCGCGTGGACGGGCTCCTGCGAGACGTGATGACCCTTCCGCACAATCTGCAGGACCAGACGATCTCCCGCCTCAAGATCATTTCCGGCATGGACATCGCCGAACGCCGGAAGCCGCAGGACGGCCGCAGCCGACTTCGTTATGAAGGCCGGCGGATCGACCTGCGCGTGTCGACGTTGCCGACCCAGTTCGGCGAGAAAGTCGTCATTCGGCTGCTGAACTCGGATCGGGCGATTCTGCCGCTCGACCAGATCGACTTTTCATCCGAAAACCTGCGAATCATGCGGTCGTTCATGTCGCGGCCGCAGGGGATGATCCTCGTCACGGGTCCGACAGGCAGTGGAAAAACCTCGACGCTCTATACCGCGTTGAATTCGATCAAATCGTCGAGCAACAACATCGTCACCCTGGAAGACCCGATTGAATTCCAGCTCCCGGGCGTCAACCAGATGCAGATCAACGCCAGGGCTGGCGTGACGTTCGCAAGCGGACTGCGGTCGATTCTGCGACAGGATCCGAACGTGATTCTGGTCGGAGAGATACGCGACCAGGAAACCGCGGAGATCGCGCTCCAAGCGTCTCAGACAGGGCACCTGCTCCTCAGCACCGTGCACACCAACGACGCGCCGGCGACCATCACGAGACTGTTCGATCTCGGCATCCCGCCGTTTCTCGTGGCGTCGTCGCTCATCGGCATTCTGGCGCAGCGGCTCGTGCGGCGGCCGTGTCCGTCGTGCGTGACCCGAGCGTGGCCGAGCCCGGCAGCGGTCGAGAAAGCGGGGGGGCTGTCGAACCTGCCGGCCGACGGACGATGGGTCGCAGCGAGCGGATGCGAGAAATGCGCACAGTCAGGCGTCAAGGGGCGGCTCGCCATTCATGAAGTGCTCGAGATCAACGATGAGGTGCGTGACCTGATTGCGAAGCAAGGCTCGGAACAGGCCATCCGCGCCGCCGGGAAGCGGGCAGGCATGCGAACCCTGTTCGAAGACGGCCTTGCGAAAGCGGCGCAGGGCTTCACCACGCTCGATGAACTGCTCCGTGTCGTCTCCCTGGACGAGCCAGTCGAGACTGCCGGCAAGACGCGGTCAGCCGTCGAAACAAAGGTGGCCGCTGTCACCTCTGCGCCTGCTGCCGTCAGCGCGACCACGACCGCCAACGTCAGTCAGGCGGCCGAGATCGGCGATCCGGGACAGGGCGCCGTGCGCGGCCGTGTGCTCGTGGTCGAAGACAGCCCAACGATCGCGTCGGTCGTGAAGTATTTTCTGGAGCTCGAAGGTTTCGACGTCCTTCTCGCCGCTGACGGCCTGGCCGGCCTCGAGACGGCGCAGCGAGAACATCCACAGGTCATCGTCAGCGACGTCAACATGCCCGGGATGGGCGGCGTCGCCATGGTCAAGGCGCTCCGCGCCGATCCGAGCAATGCCAACGTGCGCATTCTGATGCTCACGTCGGAGGCAAGCATCGAAGCCGAAAGCGAGGGTCTCGCGGCCGGCGCCGACGACTACCTTCTCAAGCCGGTCGAACCCCGGCGCCTGGCCGCCCGCGTCAAGGCGCTGCTCGCACGTTCAGGGTCCAGGGCGGCATAGACAGATCCCGGTCGGTCGTACTCCATCCGCACACCCTCTGCGCATGCGCGCACGGGCCCCTCGCACATCCCGTGCGCACTCCAACCGGACGACACCGTACATTGGCGGGATATTGAGCGATCCGGTGCGAAATGGCCGTTTGTGCCCGCGGCTCCCTGTGGCCGCCGCTTTGCGTGGTGAGCGGTTGCGACCCACGCCATGACCACCGATAACAAACGAGCGCTCATCGTCGAAGACAGCCGCACTATCGCCTCCATCGTGAAGCACTACCTGCAGCTCGAGGGCTTCGAAGTACTCGTGGCTGCGGACGGCGCCGTCGGCCTCGAGACCGCAAGGCGTGAGCGGCCCCGGGTGATCGTCACCGATCTCAACATGCCGGGCATGAGCGGCCTGGACATGGTCAGAGCGCTTCGCGCTGACGCCGGAACACGCGATATCGCCATCCTCATGCTGACTTCTGACGAGGGCGCGGAGACCGAGCAGCAGGCGATGGCCGCAGGGGCCGACGAATACATCCTCAAACCGGTGGATCCCCAGCGTCTCGCGGCTCGTGTACGAGCGGTCGTGGATGGACCAAAGGTCACATCGTGAGCGGACTCGACACGATTGCCAAAGAGTTCGTCGTTGAGAGTCGCGAGAACCTGGATCAGCTCGAGATCGATCTGATGGCGTTGGAGGGCAATCCGTCGTCGCGCGAGACGCTCGCAAGCATCTTCCGCACGGTGCACACCATCAAAGGCGCCGCGGGCTTCATGAGACTGCCGAAGCTGGAGGCACTCGCGCACAGCGGCGAGAGTCTCCTGAGCCGGCTCCGCGACCGCGTGCTCGTGATCAATCCCGTCATCACCAGCGCTCTGCTCGCGCTTGCGGATTGCACTCGGCTGATGCTGACTCACGTCGAACAGACCGGCACCGAGGGAGACACTGACTGCGCAGCGATCGTCGAGCGGCTCGCGCGTGTGGGGGAGGGAGGCGGCCAAACGCGATCCCAGCAGCCTGACGGCGATCCGCCCCCTGAGGCAGAAGCCGTTGTGCAACCGAACGCGAGTGAGGGCAATCGCCCCGTTCAGGCCGGCAGTAACGTTCGCGTCAATGTCGAGCACCTGGACAAGCTCATGAACCTCGTCGGCGAACTGGTGCTCGCGCGAAACGAGATCATTCAATTCAGCGCCATCCAAGAGAGTTCGGCGCTGCTCAACACATCACAGCGTCTCAACTCGATTACAACCCTGCTGCAGGAAGGGATCATGAAGACCCGGATGCAGCCCATCGACAAAGTGTGGAACAAGCTGCCCCGCGTGGTGCGCGATGCCGCGCAGTACTGCGGCAAGCGGGTTCGCCTGGAGATGGAGGGCAAGGACACGGAGTTGGACAGGACTCTAATTGAGGCGATCCAGGATCCGCTGACTCACGTGATTCGGAACTCCATCGATCACGGATTGGAAACCTGGGAGAAGCGGGTGGCCGCCGGAAAATCCGCCGAAGGCCACATCCGCTTGCGCGCGTTCCATGAAGGCGGCCAGGTGACCATCGAGGTGTCCGACGATGGGGGCGGCATCGATGTGGCCGCGATTAGGCGCAAGGCGCTGGAGCGCGGGTTGATCACGCCGGAACAGTCCCGTGGCATGAGCGAGCCGGAAGCGATGAACCTGGTGTTCCTGGCGGGTCTGTCCACTGCAGAGAAAGTCACCAGTATTTCCGGCCGTGGTGTCGGCATGGACGTGGTGAAGACGAATATCGAGCAGATCGGCGGCAAAGTCAGCGTCCAGAGCCAGGCCGGAGTCGGGACGACGTTGAGGATGAGAATCCCGCTGACGCTGGCCATCATGACCGCGCTCGTCGTGACCAGCGGCGACGAAAGCTACGCCATTCCCCAGGTCAATGTGCTCGAGCTCGTGCACGTGGAAGCGAAAGAGGTGCGCGCGAAGATCGAGGTGATGTGCGACGCGGCTGTCTATCGACTGAGAGGAGAGCTGCTGCCGCTGGTATGGCTGGACGGTCAATTTACAGCAGGCGCGTCCGACACGACCCGCGCGAGACTCGTCGGGCGGCTCACTGAATGCGACGCGGTCAACATCGTGGTGCTGCAGGCCGACGATCTCAAGTTCGGCCTGATCGTGGACGACGTGAGCGACACCCAGGAAATCGTCGTCAAGCCTCTCGGCCGGCATGTACGGGGAATCCCGATATTCGCCGGCGCCACCATCATGGGGAACGGCCGCGTCGCGTTGATTCTCGATGTGCCGGGGCTCGCCGTGAGGTCCAGTGTGCTGTCGGAAGCGCGCGAGAAGAGCGCTGTGCGATCCGACGTCTCGATCGAAGCGGATCCTGAGCCGAAGCAGGCGCTGCTGCTGTTCTCGGGCCCGGACGACACGCGGATGGCGATTCCGCTCTCGCGGATCACACGGCTTGAAGAATTCTCCCGCGCCTCGGTCGAACACGTCGGCGGCCGCGACGTCGTGCAGTACTTCGGTGACATTCTGTCGCTGACGGACATTGCCACCCTGATGCCGGGGACTCGGGCGCGCAGCCGCCCCTCGCTGACGACGGCCTCGGAGTCGTTCCAGGTGCTCGTGTACTCGAAAGACGGCCGGCAGCTCGGCGTGGTGGTCGATCAAATCCTCGACACCGTCGAGGAGCGTCTCGTCAACATGCGCCCGACGACCCGCCAGGGCGTGACGGGATCAGTCGTCATCAACGGGCGGGTCACCGAGATTCTGGACCTCGATACCCTCAGCGCCGATGTTGTGGCGGCCCCCGTGTCGGAACACGCGCGTGCCGGGGCGGAGGTCTGACGTGTCAGACAGACGGCAGTATGTCTCATGCTTCGTCGACGACCTGATGGTGGGTATCAAGGTGGAGGACGTGCAGGAGGTGACCAGCGGGTCCGAGCTGACTCACGTGCCGCTCGCGCCGCCGGTCGTCAGCGGCCTGTTGAATCTCCGCGGGCACATCGTCACCACGATCGACCTCCGCAGGTGCCTCCAGCTTGACAGCCGGCCCGCGGACCAGCGTCCGGTTCACATCATTCTGCGATCAGACGAGGGTTGTGTCGGTCTGCTGGTGGATCAGGTCGGCGATGTGTGGGACGTGGGTGACGATGACTTCGAAGCGCCTCCCAAAACACTGCGCGGCTCGCTCAGGGAACTGATTACCGGAGCTTACAAACTCGACGGCGGCCTGTTGCTGGCGCTGGACACCGAACGCGCGTTGGCGTTCTCCAGTGGAGAACAGACGTGAACGTGGAAAGTGGGTTTGGACGTATGAGGCTCGCGCAATTGTGGAGGAGTGCGATGTCGAATCATGTGAGGAACGTGGCGATCTGGTTGAGCCTGGCGGCATTCGCGGCCGGTGCCGTGCTCCCGGTCCCCGTCGCGGCTGAAGAAACCGCCGTCGCCCGGAAGATCACGAAAAAGGTGATGCCGGTCCTTTCGAAAATCGCCAGGCAGTCGCGCATTACCGGCACCGTCAAGCTGGTGGCGGTCGTCTCTCCCGAGGGAACCGTCACGAGCGTTCGTATCGTCGGCGGAAACGCGCTCTTCGTGGCTGCGGCCGAAGAGGCCGTCAAGCAATGGAAGTTCGCGGTCGCCAAGGAAGAGACCGCCGAGACCCTCGCGATCAAGTTCGAGAACACCCCTTGATGAGGCTCGATGGGGCGTCGGGGAGCGGAGAGACACACTTATGACTATCAGCAAGAAACTGTATCTGGGCGTCGGGTCGATTGTGGCCATCCTCATTCTCCTGTTCATTACCAACACGATCGTCGTGATGCGGGAGCGCTCAGCGAGCGCGCAGGCAAGCGTGGGGGTGGAAAGCGTGCAGAGTCTCGAAGCCGTGCAGATGAAGATGATGCGGGTTCGTTTGCACCTGCAGGACTACCTGCTCACAGGGGACGAGCGCCAGCGTGAAAAGATGTCGACAGAGGCCGCGATCCTCGCCGATGCGTTCAACAAGGGGCGGGTGCGAGCGCATACGGAGTCGCTGCGTGATGTGCTGTCCCGAATGGAAGTCAGCCAACGAGATTGGAAGGAGAAGTTCGCCACGCCTCTCATTGAGCAGCGTCGGCGAGTGGAATCTGGAGATGCTTCGGTAGCCGACCTGCAGGTATTTTACGCTCAGAAGGATCCGAACGAGTGGACGACCGCGGCCATGTCGATTGTCGAGGAGGCCAATGCGGCGATTCGCAAGGCGCAGGACGAGTCCACGGCATCGGCCGCGGCCGCGCTGGCAATCGGTACCGCGATCAGCACGACTGTGACGATTGTCGCCATCGTTCTCTGCGGCGCGATCGGCTATCGCACGGCCAAGGCGATTACCGGGCCACTTGAAGCCACGGTCGTTGTGCTCAGGAACATTGCCGAGGGCGAGGGCGATCTGACGCGGCGGGTCAATCAGAATACCGGCGACGAGCTCGGCGAAATGGGGAAGTGGGTCAACACGTTCATCGTGAAGCTGGAGGGTCTCATCGCCCGCGTAGCCAGAAGCACGCAAGGGGTCGCAGGCTCATCGGAAAACCTTTTCAGCGTCAGTCATCAGATGGGATTGGGTGCCGAAGAGACGGCGGTCCAGGCCAATGTGGTGGCGGCGGCGGCGGAGCAGGTCACCCGCAACCTGCAAACGGTGGCAGCGGCGACCGAGGAGATGACGGCGAGCATCGGGGAGATTGCCAAGAACGCGACCGCCGCGGCGGCGATTGCGACCCGGGCCGTGGAGCGGGCACAGGTGGCCAACGTCACGATGGGTCACCTGGGAAAGGCCAGCGCGGAAATCGGCGAAGTCGTGAAGGTGATCAATTCCGTCGCGAAGCAGACGAAACTTCTGGCGCTCAACGCCACGATCGAAGCCGCGCGCGCGGGCGAGGCGGGCAAGGGATTCGCCGTCGTGGCGAACGAGGTCAAGGAGCTGGCGAACGAAACGGCGAAGGCCACGAAGCAAATCAGCGAGAAGATCCAGGCGATTCACACTGGAACCCACGAAGCCGTGTCGGTGATCGGCGACATCAGCGGCATCATCTCGCAGATGTACGACATCTCGATCACGATCGCGAGCGCCGTCGAGGAGCAAACCGCGACGACGAGAGAGATTGCGCGAAACGTGTCCGAGGCCGCGATCGGCGAATCGCACGTGACGGAGAACATCACATCGGTGGCACAGGCCGCAAAGATCACGTCGGGCGGCGCCAAGAGCGCTCAGACTGCCGCCGGCGAGCTCGCGGGCATGGCCGCCGAGCTCCAGAAAATCGTCGGGGTCTTCAAGTTCGCCGCGGCCGGCCCCGTTCCTGCGCCATCGGTCACCTAGGGAGTGTGCATGCACGCGCTTGTCGTTGATGATTCCAACACCATCAGAATAATTCTGACGGCGTATCTCAAGAAGCTGGGTTTCGACGTGACGGTCGCCATCAATGGCCGTGAGGCGCTGGACCGCCTGCGCGGCATGGCGAAGGCCGACGTCGTGCTCGTGGACTGGAATATGCCCGAAATGGACGGCCTGTCTTTTGTTCGCGCTGTTCGCGCCGACAACGAGTATGCCGCTCTACCGCTCATGATGGTGACGACCAATGTCGAGCTCTGCAATGTCGCGGAGGCGCTCGACGCCGGCGCCAATGAATACATGATGAAGCCGTTCACGATGGACATCCTCCGGGCGAAGCTCGAGTTGCTCGGTTTCCCGGCCTAGCACCGGGGCCAGCCGGAGCCGGCCCCATCAATCATGCCCAAGCCGCGTCTGCTCATCGTCGACGACTCTGTCGTCATCCGCCGTGCCCTGACCGCTGCGATCACGCGCGAGTCGGGCGTTGCGGTCGCAGGGTCCGCCTCCGACGGGCGTGTCGCGCTCATGAAGATCCCGCTTCTTCATCCCGATGTCGTCGCGCTGGACGTCGACATGCCCGACATGGACGGTCTCGAGACGCTGACCGCCATTCGCCAAATCTACCCACGGCTTCCGGTCATCATGCTCAGCGTGCCGACGCCGCGAGGGGCTGCCGTGACCGTCGACGCACTGACCCTCGGGGCCAGCGATTACGTGACGAAGCCGGCGGCAGCCGTGCCGTCCGACGATGAGCTGCGAATCCTCGGGGACGAACTGATCTCGAAAATCGCCGGATGTTTTCCCAACGTGCTTCGGGAGAGGAAGCACGACTCGGCCCGCGTTGCCCGTCGGATCGATGTGCTCGCCATCGGCTTGTCGACCGGCGGTCCTCAAGCGCTGATGGACCTGATCCCGAGGCTGCCGGCCGACTTTCCCGTTCCCATCCTGATCGTCCAGCACATGCCCCCGGTATTCACAAAGCTCCTGGCCGAACGACTGAATGCGAACGCCAGAATTGCCGTCGCCGAGGGCAGCATGTATCAAGTCCTCGCACCGGGTCATGCCTGGGTGGCGCCGGGTGAGTTTCACATGGCCGTCGAACGAGACGGCGATGCGGTCCGGATTGTGACGCACCAGAAGGCGGCGGAGAATTCCTGCCGGCCCGCAGTCGATGTGTTGTTCCGCGCCGTGGCCCAGGTGTACGGTCCTCATGCGCTTGCCGTGGTGATGACCGGTATGGGTCAGGACGGCCTCCGAGGATGCGAGCAGATTCGAGCGGCGGGTGGCCAGGTGCTCGTACAGGACGAGGAAAGCTCGGTGGTCTGGGGCATGCCGGGGAACGTGGCCCGAGCGGGGAAGGCGGATCAGATCCTGTCGCTGAGTGAATTGGGTCCCGAGATTCTGGATCGAGCGTGGCGCGATCGGCGGCACCCGCTTGTGGCGGCCGTATGAAAAAAAGCGAGCCGATGACGAGCGGGGACTTCAACTACATTCGCGACCTGGTGCGCAACGAATCCGCGCTGGCGCTTGAAGCCGGCAAGGAATACCTCGTGGAATCACGTCTCCAACCGCTGGCGATTCAGGAAGGATTTCCATCGTATCAGCAGATGGTCACGAGCCTGCGTGTCGGTCCGCCCCGCGACCTCCATCGAAAAGTCGTGGAGGCGATGACGACCAACGAAACCTCCTTCTACAGGGACCCTCGCGTGTTCGGGATGCTCACGAAGTCGATCCTGCCGGCGCTGATCGCTGCGCGATCGTCAGAACAGTCGCTGACGATCTGGTGCGCCGGGTGTGCGACCGGTCAGGAACCCTACAGCCTCGCGATGCTGTTGAATGACTACCGGCCATCGCTCGACGGTTGGAACGTGCGCATCATCGCGACCGACATCTCGAGGGACGTCCTCGCCCGCGCGCAGGCGGGCCGCTACAGCCAGTTTGAGGTGAACCGCGGGCTGCCCGCGGTTCAGTTGGTGAAGTACTTCCAGAAGAACGGGTCCGCGTGGGAGATCCGTGCGGAGATCCGTCGGATGGTGGAGTTCCGTGAACTCAACCTGATCCATCCCTGGCCCCGTCTCGCGGGCATCCAGTTGGTGCTCATGCGGAATGTGATGATCTACTTCGACATCGAGACCAAGAAAGCCATCATGGGACGAACCAGTCTCCTGCTGGCTCCCGGAGGCTACCTGATTCTCGGCGGGGCCGAAACCACCATGGGTCTCGACGATTCGTTCGAGCCCCTGTCGCTCGACGGCGCCGTATGCTTTCGGCGACGGTCGACAATCGCCAGTGCGCCCGTGTAGCAAGCGTGCACCCGCAGAGGCGTGAGGCTATACTGCGCGCCGAGGGTTCACGCTGATGACACGCGCAGCCGCCTCCCTTGGCCTGGCGATTCTGTTCCTCTCGCCCGTCGCCGCTCAGCAGACCGCACTCACTGCAGGGCAACTCAAGTCAGCCGACGCGTCGTAACGGTTATGAGCGCTGACACCCGGCGTACGGCCTATCGTCTCGTCCTCATCGGGCTGTTGTTCTGGGCGCTTGCGGGGACGGTCTATTCCGTCCTCCGAGTGACGTTCGGGAATCGGCCCGCTTACATCCATGTCAAATGGGCCGACACCGTCGATGACTCTGCACGACAGCGACTGGAGGCACGGTACAGCCTCGCGCTGCCCGAGGCGAAAGAGGGTCGTACCATCGCCTACGCCCTGACCGACCGCTCCAGCGAGAACATCAGGAGTCTCGTTCTCGACCCCGCGGTCGAGGATACCCATCAGATCGACAGAACCGGGTTTCAGGTCTTGGACGTTGCTCGGCTCCCGTATGTGACGTCGCACCCCGGGGTGCCGGCCGGCTTGGAACTCCTGACGGTCCTCTGTTTCTTTGGTGGGCTCGCCAGCATGAGTCTCGCCCTGCTCGGGATTGCCGCGCCAACTCTCATTCACGGGCGCGTCCTCGTCGTCAGGAACGCATTTTTCGACCCGGCGCAGGCGTTGCGTCGCGCGGGGGCGGACGTCTCTGCCTGGATTGCTGGACGCATTCCCGCCGCGTCGGCCGAGTCGGTGGCGTTGTTCCGGATCGCCTTCGGAAGCGCGCTGCTGATCTTTCTTTTCAGTCGGCCGGTGCTCGCTACGTGGGCCGTGAATCCGTGGAACGCCCCGTCGCCCGCTCAAAGGCTGATGCTGCCCATCTTCGTTGACTCGCCATGGGTCGCCGACTGGCTGCAGCCGTGGGTGGCGTTCTGGGGAGCGCTGTTCATTATCGGCGCGTTCGCCCGGACCGCGTTTGCCTGCCTGACTGTTGGCGCCTTCGCGTGGGCCCTGCTCTATACCACCCGGATGACGCATCACAGCGTCAGTGCTCTTCTGCTGACGCTCCTCGCGCTGCAGTGGTCGAGATGGGGCGATGCGTGGAGCATCGATGCCTGGAGACGTCGCGATCGGCCGTCATCGCGCGGCACATGGCAGCAATACGGGTACACGGTCTGGGCTCCAGGGTTCGTGCTAGGGCTCGTTCTTTGCGCGGCCGCGCTGGCGAAGCTGCGAGAGAGCGGCCTCGCATGGATTCTGAATGGCACCGTGAAGTACCACTTCCTCTCTGACTCGTCACAAGCGATGGTCGACTGGGGCCTTCGGATCGGCCGCCATCAATGGCTTGCGGTATGGCTCTCATTCGGAGCCATCGCCGTCGAAGCGCTTGTCATCGTTGGTGTCGGCTCTCGCGCCTATCGCTATCGCCTCATCGCGGGGGGCGCCGTGCTGTGCCTTCTGCTCGGCTTTACGTTGTTGCAGGGCCTGTTCTGGCCGGCATGGTGGATCCTGCTGCTGTCGTTTCTGCCCTGGCACTTGATGCGAACACCGGCGGCATCTCCAGCTCCTGCCACCATGCATCCGATGTCGGCTGCGCTGCGATCGGGACCGGTCCCGAAGCTGGCCGTCTTCATGGTGATCGCGCTTCTCGCTCAGCAGCTTGTCATCTCGCTGCTGAAGCTCGAGGTCGCGCCTCTCCTGTCGACGTACGACATGTACTCGACCACCTACGCCAGTCCCGCCGAGTATGAGCTCAAGGCAGGTCAGGCGTACTGGCTTGTCGGTCTGGACGACTCCGCCCAAACGCACAGATGCGGTATCAGTCGGATTGAGGCCGACACGATCGCACGCGGCGCGGTGTTCGCAGATCGGCATTTGAGGGATCAGTTCCTCGGCCGTTGTTTCGACCCGTCGATCCATCTTCAAAGTGTCTTCGTTGAGGTCGGTCGGGTCCACGTGGATTGGACGCAGTGGCGGTGGGTGGAGGAGCTTGCCCGAAGCCGCATGAGTGAACCGGTACCACTAGATCCTGTCCCGTAGCGTCGCCGACGGCGTCCAGCCCTCGCGCCCGAGCCAGACGGTTCGCCAGAACCGCTCGGCCAGTCAGGAATACGTAAACGCCATCTCCCGAATGTCTGACGCGTCGGGTAACGGAGGCGTGGACGCCACGCGCTGTTCGTACCACGCCACCAGTACCATCAGCCCCCACAGCTCCCAGCCATACGGCGCGTGTCCACCGAGGTGTGCCTCGACGACCAGCGCCACTCGATCCGGATCGAGCATCCCCACCGCGTCGACGCGCTCGCGGCTGAGAAGGGTCGTCACGAGTGCTCGACCGTCGGTGCGCAGCCATCGGTGGATCGGCACGCTGAAGCCCTGTTTCGGAGCCGCGGCATGCGCGTGTCCGAAGTGCCGCTCGCAGAGCTGCCTGAGAAGCACCTTGGTCCGCGAGCCGTTCACGCGAAGGCGCGCCGGAAGCGCGATCGCCAGCTCCGCGACGCTCGCATTCAGCAATGGCGCGCGGCTCTCGAGGCCGTGCGCCATCGTCGCGCGATCGACCTTCGACAGGATGTCATTGGGCAGGTACTCGCGCACATCGGCGAGTTGAAGAGACGCCACCGACGGCGTGCGCTCGAGGTTGTGCGCGTCCGCAAGGCGACGCAGCGCAGTCGTGCTGGCCGATCGCGCGGCATCGCCGCGGACGAGGGCTGCCGCCGATTCCGGCAGCCACGTCCCGTTCCACGTGAAGTGCGCCTCGCGCGTCGGCAACGGCATCGCGCGAAGGAAGCGATGGAGCTTGTAATCGACGCCGACCTTCACGCGGTCGTTCATCGGCAGATGGGCACTCGCGGAGGCAGCGACCTTCCACACGCCGTCCGGCAGCCACGGCCGCAGCCGCGCGTGCCAGTGCGACGCCGGATACGTCAGGTAGCCGCCAAACAATTCATCGCCGCCGTCACCGCTCAGGACGACTTTCACGTGCGACGCCGCGGCGCGCGCGACGGTCCAGACGGCCATCGCGGATGAATCGGCGAGCGGGTCGTCGAGATGGCTCGCGACCTCCAGGAATTCCCCGAGGATGCCGACATCCAGCCCGACACGGGTCAATGGGATGTCGAGCTGTCGCGCGACCTCCGACGCCCTTGGCCATTCCGAAAACGCCTGCTCCGTAAAGTCGACGCAAAGCGCGGTCTCGAGCCGGCCAAGACGCGCAGCACTCTGCGCGACGACAGATGAGTCGACACCGCCGGAGAGGAACAATCCCACGGGCACATCGCTGCGAAGCGCGAGCCGTACGCCATGATCGAGACGGTGCTGCAGCTCGTCGAGAAGGTCTCTGTCGGTGAGACCCGCTATGTTGGCTGCGTCCTGGCGCAGCGTCCAGTACTGCTTTCGTGAGCGCAGGCCCTCCGGTCCGTACAGCTGCCACTCGCCGGCACCGACCCGACGTACGCGCTGAAGCATCGTCGCGCATCCCGGGACATAGTTGAGACAGAGGTAGCCGCCCAGCGCCTCGACGTCGATGTCACGCCCTGCAACACCGGTCGCCGTCAACGGCGCGAGTTCAGATGCGAACGCGACGCGGCCGCCGTCAGCGGCGTACAAGAGCGGCTTTTCTCCGAAGCGATCGCGCGCGAGCAGGAGCGTGTGCTCGACGCGATCGTAAAGCCCGAATGCGAACATTCCTTCGAACCGCCGCACGGCATCCACGCCCCAGTGGGCGTAGGCGGCAAGGATCACTTCCGTGTCCGACGTCGTTCGGAATCGAATCCCAGCCGCCCTCAGCTCGTCGCGCAGCTCGGGGTAGTTGTAGATCTCGCCGTTGAACGTGATGACGTAGCGTCCGTCCGCGGAGGCCATCGGCTGGTCCCCGCTCGACAGGTCGATGATCGACAGGCGCCGATGCCCGAGGAATACGCCGGGGGCGGCCCAGTAACCGCCGCCGTCAGGTCCTCTATGCCGAAGGAGGTTCGTGATTCGACAGAGCTTTTCGGTCGGAGGTAACGTGCCGCCCGCGTCGACATACCCAAAAATACCGCACATGAGGCGCGTTACCCGCGCGTGCCAGCGGAGACGCTGTTCGAGACGCCGTTTTTGGAAACGCTGCGAACCAGGTACGGCTTCGCCTGGCCAGGGTAGAAGTACATCCGGACCACGACCTCCGACACCAGGCCGAAGAGGAGAAATTGCACGCCGCTGACGAGGAGCACGAGTGCCAGCAGGAACCATCCGCTTCGCTCGCGCACGACAGGCACGTGATAGACGAGCGTGTAGAAGCCGAGGACGGCGAGGATAATCGCGGCAAGCCCGATGCAGGCAAGCGCCAGACGGCCGAACACGCGAATCGGCCGATCGAGGTACTTCACGTAGAAGACGAGGAATGCGATGTCGAGCAGGACGTTGAGGGTACGCGACAACCCGTAGTTGGAAGTGCCAACCGGTCGCTCGATGTTCTTGATCTGGACCTCGGTGATCTTCGCGCCGAGGTTCTTGGCCAGCACCGGGATGAAGCGGTGATGCTCGCCCAGCAGCCGGAGCTGCCGGACGATATCTCCCTGATACGCGCGAAACGTCGTGCCGACGTCGTGCACCGCCAGGCCGGTGACGCGTCGTACGAGCCAATTGGCGGCCGCCGACGGCCACCGGCGGAGGACGCCTTCCTGACGATCGGCCCGCCAGCCGCAGACCACGTCGTAGCCTTCTTCAATCTTGGCGAGGAACGACGGGATGTCCTCCGGAAAGTGCTGAAGGTCGGCGTCCATGGAGATCACGATGTCGCCACCCACGTGCTCGAAACCCACCTGTAACGCGGCGGTCTGACCGTAGTTCCGCCGCAGCGCAACCAGGCGGATGCGATCGTCCAGCGCCGCAAGCTGCTCGGCTGCCTCAATCGTCCGATCCTCACTGCCATCGTCGACCAGGACGAATTCGAACGCGTAGCGCGAGGCGAGACTGCTCGCGACGTAGTCGAGGCGATGCAGCAGCTGGGGCAGTGTCTCGGCTTCGTTGAACACGGGCAGCACGACACTGACAAGCAAGCGACGTGCATCACGCGCGACTCCGGCCGGCGCGGCGGGGGTGACGCCTGTAATCGGAACCATTTGATATTGCTGGACTTGCGATGGTCGCCTGAAACAGGCCGGCTGTCAACGGACGGCACGTCGCGCCGTCGAGCGATGCGCGGAAGGTCCGGGGGAACCTCATCGTCTCCGACGTGAGCACGTCTGAGAGAGCGGTCCACCGCCGAGAGTCCATCTACCGGGGGAGCTTTCGCCCGGGTGCATAATCGGGCGAATCACAGTCGGCTAATAGAACAATCCCAGTCTTCACGAATCCGCCGCCGAATCAGCAAGGGCCGAGGCTGCGGGAGGCGTTCGGATCATCGATCGCAGCCCGGCCTCGCGGACAAGGCAGTCGATTAGACGAACATGACGCTCCGAGAGAAGCTGGTCTACCACCACGAGCATCCGGCGAAGCTGGTTCTCGACGCGATCGCCGCGGTCGTCACCGCCGTGCTGCTCTGGCAACAGCACTTGATCCGCGCGACGGCCGTCGGACTCGTCGTACCGGCAGTCGCTTCTGCGTGCGTGCTGTGGTTCGCCGACCTCGAGACGCTGAAGGAGTTGCGACGCGGACACTCCAAAGCCCGCACCGTGACATGGACGATAGTGCTGGCGCGCATCGCCGGTGTATTCCTGTTCTGGGGAGGGGCGTGGTACCGGTCCGTAATGGTGTGTCTTGCCGGGCTGGTCGCGATCGCATTGACGTCGGTGCGAGTTCGCCTGTCCACGGAACTGGATCGGGCCTACCTTTCATGGACGTCTGCCCGGCGACAATTCACTTTGATATCCCGCGCACTAGAAAATCAGAGACACCTCATCGCCTTTGCTCTGTTGTGCGTGAGTCTGGTGAACATCATCGTCTTCTATCTTGGAGGGCATTCATTCCGGGGATACCTGGTTGAGAACTCCGACCTCCTTTATCTACCAACGTTGTTTTCCGATCTCATTTCAGAGGGAGGACGCATTTCCGATTGGTTTCTGACCCCTGCACCGTACTTCTTCCCTGACTACCCGCTCTACCTCATCTCCTACGTTCTCGGGTCAGGCACATATAGTCGCATCATGGTGTTTTCTCTATCGCAGACGGTATTAACGTGTTGTGCGCTTTGGCTCCTTGCAAAGCGAGTATCACAATCAGCAGCATTTGTTCATGCCGTCACCATCACGATTGGGCTCATCTGGTTTGCCTTAAATGTCGGTGAGCCGTTTGTTATTTTGCTCGCCAGCGCTTCTCATTACGGAATTTTCATCGCCGCAATAATCTTCGCCGCGCTGTGGATTCAGTATCGAACAACAGGAGATCAATCACGGAACGGTCTGCGGCTTTCGGCAATTTGCATCCTGGTTTTTCTGTCAACCCTTTCAGACAATTTTTTTATTGTTCAGGTCATCGTTCCGTTCGTCGCAACAACCGTTCTTGTGGAATTCGCAGACGGAGCTGCTCCAACCCGGCAGGGACGCTTCGCCCTAATCACCGCGTGGGCCCTGCTGGCGCTGGTGGTCCCGGCCCTGACGTATCGGATGCCGATCCCGCCTCCAACGGTCAATGTGGCCTGGTCCTCAGCGGTCGACGATCAGCAACGCGTGACACTCGAGGCCAGGTTCCATCTCACGGACGGCGATTTCCGAGGCGGGCGCCTGTGGACCTACCACCTTGCCGATGCGACTCGAGCCAACGTAGGCGCTCTGGTAAGCCATCCAGATGTTGAAGATACCCAGCACATTGATCGGCGGTCCTTCGCCGTGGATGGTGCGTCCGGACCGCTCTGGCGGGCGCTGTCAACTTTGCCGACCGGCCTTGGGGTGTCGACCTTCGCCGTACTGTGCTGGGTTTTCATCGGCCGTACGTGGCGCGATCTTCCTCACCGACTCTCGAACAAAAGCAAAGTATTGGTATTAATCCCCGTCGTCTTCAGTGCGTTAGGGTCCTTCTCGTATGACTTTGTTGTTGAAAACCACACGCGCTATCCCCCCTCGATTGGGCTCGACAAGACGTACGGCAATCTCGCTGATATGTATGCAGGTATTCATCGCACAGTAATGAACAACCCGGTTTACGGGATGTTGTTTATCGGTTATCTCGGGCTGATCATGTTCTTGTTGTACCGGCGGCTCTGGAGATCGACCAACAGAGACTATCCAATGCCGCTGGTATGGCTGGCTGTGTTTTCGTTTCTTTCACTGTGTTCAACCCTTGTGGCGGCAAGTCTCATCACCGATTTTCCGGTGATGCCCAGATACCTGATTCCAGTCTTCTCCTGGCCCGTGGTTATCGTGGTTCTGTTTCTTGGCCACCATCTCGGACGGCGCTTCGTTGCTGTTGCAACAGTGGTCTCAGTGCTCGCTGTTGTGTCGCTGAGCTTCAGCGCGTACACACTCGCAAGCAACAATGGATTGAGCGGGCGCCTCTATGCCACTGAAATATCCTGTATCGATGATGCTCTCGAGAAGGACGGGCTTAGTCATGGGATTGCTCAGTACTGGGACGCCAAGTATCTTCAGCAATTCAGCCGGCTGAATTTACGCATTGCGCAGTATCTGGAAACTCTTGAAGAAATGAGATGGATCACTTCGAAAAGATATTTCAGAGAGAGCTACGACTTTGCGATCGTTTCTGAAGACGCTGAGCCGACATACAAGATATCGTCCGACGTCTTGTTGAGAATCAACGGCGCTCCGAAGCGAGTGGTATCGTGCGGCAGCAGGTCAGTCTACATATACGGCAAGGACAAGCTGCGTACGACGCCTCCTCGCCTTTAGCCGGGATCGTCTGGGGGACTTCATCAATTCGTGATGAGAGCTTCAGGAAATACCTAAGGGATGCCACTTCCTGCGGTTATTGCCGTCGGTGTCCTGTGCGCCGCGACGATCTCGACGACGATCCTCGTTTACACCGTGCGGGATGACGCGACCACGGCACGCGGTGAGACAGGTGCGTTCCTCGCAGCGCTGCTCATGTACGGCCTTTTCTATACCGCATTCTTCCTGCAAAGCTTCCTGAGCCGCAATTACATCGCGCCAAGCGACTCACTCGACTTCGGCGTCGCCGACTACCTGTCGTCGCCGGTGTTCTGGACGGAGGGGATGTGGTCCGGCTATCCCATTGCGGCAGACCCTCAGTCGCTGACCTGGTATCCGGTGCTGCGTCTGTTCCGCGCGCTCGGCGCCGACTGGAACCTTTTCCTGATCGCCGCGTACGTGCTGACCAGCGCCACGGCGTTTCTGTTCGTGCGCCGGCTGACCCGCTCCACTCTCGCAGGCGCGTTCAGCGGGTTCGTGTGCGGCTTCAGTGGCCTGATGGTCGGATACATCACAAACTTCAATCAGATCCACGCTTTCGCGTGGGCGCCGCTGGCGCTATACGGCCTGCAGCTGATACGCGAAAGCCTGTATCGGCCGGGCGCGGCGATTGCCGCCCTTGCCCTTGCCCTGATGTGGCTGGCGGGGCATCCGCAGGTTCCGGTCTACGCGATGTATGTGGCCGCTGCCGTCGTCGTCGGCGGTCTCATCGTCGACCGGCCGTCGATCGCCGTCACCGTTGAGCGTTTGCGGTGGGCGGGCCTGGCATTGGCACTCGGGCTGATGCTGGCGGCGATTGCGTTGCTTCCGATGATAGAGCTTGGCCGGTTCAGCCCCCGGGCCGGCTCGAGCTGGGACCTCTATGCCAGCAGCGCGTTGCCCCCCCGGGAGCTCCTGGCGTTGCTGGTCCCGTTTGCCTTCGGTGGGTTCTGGACGGAGTCGGGTGCGGTGCCGTATCTAGGCGACACCGGTGATTCTGGATACGTTGGCCTCCTGGCGGTGGCACTCGCGATCGCTGCACCATTTGTTCTTTCTCGATTTCGTCGAGAAGCGCGCGTCTGGATGGCCATCACGGTGATCGAGGTCCTCCTCTGCCTGGGCCCGGCGACTCCGCTCGGCACGCTGTTCTATTACGCGCCTGGCTACTCCAGCTTTCAAGCACCCTTGCGGCATCTCTTCCTCGTATCACTGTGCCTGGCGGTAATCTCAGGCCTGGCGCTTGCGGAGCTGACAGGCCGGCGCGAACGCCGCGGCGTCGTAGGCGCAGCAGTATCGGCCGCGATCCTCTTGGGGGGGATTGGATTTGCCGCCTTTGCCTGGCGGACCGCGGCCGTTCGTGCGCTCATGGAAAGCGACGCACGCTACGCCCCCTGGGCGCTCGGGTGGCCGCTCGGGCTGGCGGGGGCACTGGTCCTTGTGAGTTTCGTGGGACGACGCCTTCCGGACGGTCGTGCGGGCGCCGTCGCGTTCGGCGTGTTGCTCCTGGGGTTCCAGGTCGGCGATCTCACAATGCTGCATTACCGTTTGCCGGGCCGCCGGTTCGAATACGCCGACATCCCGCGGGCGGAGGCGGTGCCGCATCCGAAGATGGTCGCGTTGCGAGCCGAGCTGGAACGTACGACCGAGCGCGTGCTGGCAACCGACGGCAGCAGGAACCAGTTTCTGTTGCCGAATCTCACTCGACCGTGGGAAATCCCTGCCGCCAGCGGTACGGGCTCGCTCGGGATCCAACGCTATCTCGCAGTGATGGGCATGGATACATCCGGCGCGGTTTCCCGGAACGCCCTCTCGGCGGCTGATCGCGGAGTCGACCTGTTTGCGATTCGATACGCGCTGGTCCGCCAGGACTCAGGACTGGCCGACGACCTGGAGGAGCAGCCTGACCGGTGGCAGCCAGTCGAGAACCTCCACTATTACGAAAGCGATCCGGACACGCACTACACGCTCTTCAGAAATCTGCGTGCGTTGCCTCGAGCGTGGTGCGTCTACCATGCCGTTCAGGTCAGCCAGCCTGAAGCGCTGAGCGCGATTCGCGCGGGTCGTCTCCCTGGCGGCGGCGAGTTCGATCCCTCCCAATCGGCCCTGGTCGAACCCGGTTCACTGGCTGGCTGGAACGAAGGTACAACCTCCGGGGCGAGCGAGGTGGTTGTCGATCACACGCTGCGGAACCACTATTTGGTGCGCTCGAGCACACCCTGCCTTATGGTCATCGGGGAGGTGTACTACCCGTGGTGGCGAGTATCCGTTGACGACAAGCCCGTTGAACTTGGACGAGTGAACTACACGATGCTCGGAGTCACCGTGCCTCCAGGTTCACATGTTGTCCGACTGTCGATGGCGCCCGTGAGCGTCTGGATTGGTGGAGCGATCTCGGGGACGGGCCTGCTTCTGTGGAGCGCGCTCGTCATTCCCGTTCGGCTCCGGTTTCGACGGTACACTCCCCGCTGACGCGGCCCACTTTATCGCGGACAGTCCGGCACTTCCGAGCATACGAACCGCGTCGGCGGCCCGCGAGTCGCCCCGATGGTGCAGATGGACACCGATCAATTCCTGCAGGATGATGGAGCGCCGGCGAGGGGACGTCGGCACGTCTGGAAGGAGACGGCTGGGACAGCCTTCGCGCTCGATTGCGATGACGTTCGGCTTCCGTGGACCCGATGAATTACCGCAGACCAGCCATTGGCGCAGCCCGGCTCGCCTACGCGGTTGCGCTCGCTGTCGGCCTCTTGATGGGCGTGTTTCTGCTTGAAATCCCCGTGCAGCTCAGTGACTCGTTCACCGAGTTCACAGCGATCGAAGGACGGTCGTTGCCAGAAATCATTGGTGCCGAGTTCTACAATGGCTCCTATTTCCGGCCGCTGCGCCGAGGCTTGATCAAAATCGTCCACGACCTTTCAGCCGGTCACTATTACCTGGCGTTTCGCGGCTTTCAAGCGGTGCAGGTCGTCGTGCTGCTGCTGCTGGCGGTACGCATGCTCCGCGTGCGAAGCCGGGCAGGCGTGATCGCGCTTCCCCTTGGTCTGGCGATCCTCGTTGGGCTTCATACGTTCGCCGGCGCCGTGGTTGAAGGGCTCCCCATCAATCACTTTCTGACAATCCTTATCTGCTGTGCGGCGGCGGTGAACCTCGCACAGGCGCAGCCGCGCCCACTCGTGGACCTCGCGTCCATCGCGTTGCTCGTCGCGGCGATGTTGACGATCGAAAGCGGGCTGTTGGTATGGGTGATTTTCGTGGCCGCCTACCTCGTTGGATATCACGGCGTTTCTCGCCGCGGTATGGCCGCGCTCACGGTCTGCGTCGCCGTGTACTTCGTCGGACGCTTCATCCTGATCGGAGGGACCGCCCCGGGGCTCGACGAGCGGAGCGCCGGCTTCGGCTTCAGCGTCCTGAACCCCGACGAGCTCACGAAGCGCTTTGGATCAAACCCTGTTCCTTTTTACCTGTATAACGTGGTCAGCGCGATTAGCTGCGTTCTGTTCGCCGAGCCGCGCGGCGGTGTGTGGGCGTTCGCGAGGAACCTGACGCGCAGTCTTCCTGACGCCTGGCAGGTCGTCAATGTCGTCACGAGCACCGCGACCACGTTCCTGATTGGCCGTTACGCCATCACGCGGCTCTCATCGTGGCGCGCGCGAGCGTTCAGTGAGGCCGACCGGTTCGTCATAATGTTCCTCGTGGTGCTTCCCGCCAACGCGCTGTTTGCCGCGGCGTATGAAAAAGATGTGATCATGAGTCCGGCCGGCCTCTTCTATGCCGTAGCGGCGTACATGGTTGTACGTGAACTGATGGCCCGCGAGGACTCACCGGTCGGCGCCACATCCGCTCTGACCGTCGCGCCTGTTCTTCTGCTCGTGATCGCCGCAGGCTGGACAATCAGGTTCATCGGCATTCACGACAGCCTTCGCGCGCGGGCGCTCAGCGTCCGCGACGAGTGGGCGTACTACGATGATTGGGCGCGCGAACAGCGGACCGATGTGGAGCTGAATGCAGCGCAGTCGGTGATCAAGCAGCATCTGTTCGAGGATGCCGTCTTGCGTGCGCCGCGCGTTCCGCAGGTGTCGCTTGGAGCGATCGACGCATTGTTCGATCGAACGCAGTGATGTCCACCGGGCTCATTGCGCGCTGTGCCGCGCCTCCTCTTGCCGGCTTCCTTCTGGTTGCCGCGTATGTCGTCGCCGAAGCAGTCGGGTTTGACGGGCTTGCCAGGCCCGAGGCGGCCACGGTGTCGGAGGCAGCGGCAATGGGGCACGCGGCGCGCGCGCTACAGCTGATTGCCGAGGGCCAGGATGTGAACGGCAGCCATCGCGTCCGCGAAGGGCTGCTCGATCACGCCAGCCATGAGTTGACCCCCATCGAGGCGGCAATACTCGGCAGACATGCCGAGCTGGTACGCCTCCTCCAGCGTTCGGGGGCCAGACGCTGGGACGCCGCCCGCACGGCCTGCTTCGCACGTATGCGACTCCCAGAGGTGCTGACGGACCTGGGCGCGTCCAACACCGCAGCGGCGGATCAGTACGCTGACGTCGAAACCACAATTAGAACCTGCTCGTTGCAAGGCGCCCGTCTGTGAAGCGAACGGTGGCCAACGTGCTTCTCGTGGTCATTGCGGGCCTCGTGTACGTCGCACTGCGCTTCTATTCCGGCACGACATCGCTCAATGAAGGGCTCGGTACCGAGGGACCGATTTACGCCGCCATGGTGACGGCTCACGACGTGCAGGGCGGAACGGTCGGCAATCGCCTGTGGCCGGCTTTCCCGCTTGCGACAGCCGTCGTGTATGCAATGACGGGAAGCCTCGCCAGCAGCTTCCTGGTTGTGGACTTCGTCGGATTGCTTCTCCTGGTTGTTGCCTCCTGCCTGATCCTCGACGCGCAATCCGCGCCGTCGAGCATCAAGGTATGCGCTGTGATGACGTTGAGCCTGCTTGGATTGCCAACCGCCACGACTGCGTACAGCCCTGCGCAGCCATATCTGCTCGGCGTCGCGCTCGCCACGCTGGGAGTGGCGGCATGCGAAATTGGCGGGTGGCTGTTCATTGCGGCGACCCAGATTGCGGCCACCCTCGCGTCGCCGGTCGGTATCATCGCGCCGCTGTACGGGATCTGTCGGAGCTGGAGGCTGGCCGGGCGCGGCGCGCGCGAGTTGCTCGCGTTCGCGCCCGGATTGGTCGTGTGGCTGTTGATACAAATCTGGGCGCGCGGCGGACCGTTCGGTCTGCAGGACCTGCTTCGGTTTTCGCGCGTGCGGTCGGATGCCATTCTGTGGACCGAGTTCGCGTTCATGTTGTTCGGGACGTATTTTCTGATCACAGCGCTCGGCGGCTTGACGATCCTGCTATGGTCGCGCCCCCGATGGATCAGGGCAATCCTGCGGGAGCGGCCGGAGCTATGGGCGCTGCTGGCGCCGGTGCTTGTATTCGTCCTCACTGCGGGACTCGAGGTCCCACCGATGATCTCCTTTCTTATTCCCTTCTGGTTGATCGTGATCGGGACGTGGGCGCGCGAACAGAGGTCGGCGCTGCTCGTGCCGTCGATCCTCGCAGGGCTGCTGACCGTTTTGACGCAGCATCCGTTGATGAGGATGGATGACGTGACCTACTTCGTCGATTGGTTCCCGTATTCAGTGCTCGCGGCTCGCATCAGCAGCGTCGCCGTGAGCGACGCCGTTCTCAGCAACATCTGGAGGGTGCGCGTTCTGATTGCAGCCGGAGGACTCATGGCGTTCGCGGCGTGGTGGCGGCGCCCCGCATCGTGGCAGCACCCGTGAGCGGGGCCCCGGCGCAACGCTGGCTCCTTACGGCCGTCGCGGTGATGGCGGGCACCGCAGGTTTTCGTTTTCTCACCCTGACCGGTTTTCCCAACGATCATTTTACGACCTTGACACCGGCGTGGCAGATGGCCGCCACGGGTGATCTGCCGATAGCGGATTTTCAGGACCAGGGCCACCCGTTAATGGTCGTACTGTCGGCATTGATGCAGGCGTTGTTGGGGCCGACATTACTGTCGGAAGCGATCCTCGTGGTCGTGGCGTTCGGGATCGCGGCGGTCCTCACGCTGTTCCTGGTTCGCGATCTCACCGGTTCCCTCCTTTTGGCAGTGTCAGCGGTGGCGTTCGAGATCGCGATCTACCCGAGAACGTACAGTTATCCGAAGATCCTGATTTACGCCGCCGCGTTCCTGGTGTTTCAACGGTACGTCGCGCGGCCGACAAATCGGCGGCTTGCCGTCATGGCCGTGATGATCGCGGTCGCCTTCCTGTTTCGCCACGATCACGGTTTGCTTCTGGGGTTCGGCGGCGCCCTTACGGTGGCACTTGCCGCGCCATCGGCGGCGCCCTTCGCTCGCCTCCGTCGTGTGGGGATATTGACGCTGAGCGTCGCGGTGCTGCTGCTGCCGTTTCTGATCTACGTGCAGATGAGCGAAGGACTAGGGCTGTACATGCGAACAGGCATCGAGTTCAGCCGCAGAGAAGCGATGCACAGCACGCCCGCGTGGCCTCGTTTTGCAGCGGAGACCCGTCCATATGCGGTGTTGATCTCGATCTACCACGCGCTTCCGTGGATAGCGGTTGCGGCGGCGTTTGCGCTGCGCAAACGCGACCACAGTGAGCCCCTCCTGGCCCGGATTGTGCCGATCGCCGCGGTTGCGGTGCTGGTCAATCTCACGTTCCTGCGTGACCCGCCGGTGACGCGGGTTCCGGACCCGATCGTGCCAGCCGTTGTGCTCGGTGCGTGGCTGATGAAACAGGTTCAAGTCTCCGCTCACCGTCCGCTGCTGATGCCCATTGCGCTTGCTGTCGTTGGCGCGGCGGCATGGGCGACCGTCCTGGCCGGGGACACGCTGGAGCAAATCGATCGAATGTCGCTGACGCGCCTGGGCAGTGTGACGGAACGCGTGGCGGAGCGAACCGGCGAGCTTCGCGCGCGTTTCGGTGCGCACCAGATTCCAACGCACACCGTGGCCGCGATGGCGCCGTTTTTTGGCTATCTCGACCGGTGTACTCTGGAAACCGATCGGTTGCTGACTGCCGGATTCCTGCCGGAAGTGCCCTACTTCGCACGGCGCGCTTTTGCGGGCGGGCAATACGTCTTCATGTTCGGCTATTTCGCGTCGGGGGACAATCAACGACAGGTCGTCGAGCGGCTGCGACACCAGCAAGTGCCATTCATTCTGATACCCAGCAACTACGCGAAGGACTTCGATCAGGATTTTCCGCTCGTGCACGCCTACGTCGTCCCGCGCTACGAATTGCTCACCACGGTCGACGTCGACGAAGATCTCACGGTGAGCGTACTGGTCGATCACACCCGACCACAGGGCGCACGCGATCGGGAAACCGGATGGCCATGTTTTCGATAGGACGTGACACCGCGGTGACGACACGCGCATCCGCTCCCGCGCGCACCTGGGTATACGCCCTGGCGATTGCATGCATCGCGTTCGGCTTCCGCTTGATCAATGTCCGCGACCTGCCGAACGACCACTACATGCATCTCGCCTGGGCACAACAGCTGCTGTTTGGCGAGCTGCCCGGCCGCGACTTCGTGGATCCTGGAATGCCGCTCACCTATTTGCTGTCTGCGCTCGTACAAGTTGTCTCGCCCGGCCCGTTCAGCGAAGCGGTCCTCTGCTGCGTCATGATTGGCATCGCCGCCGCTGTGACATTCGTCGTCTCGGCGGAGCTGACCGGATCGAGAGTTGCGGGTGTCGCCGCTGTTGTTCTCGAGATTGCCTTGTACCCCCGCCTTTACTCCTATCCGAAGATCCTCGTGCCCGCGGTTGCGCTGCTCCTGATCCAGCAGTACGTGCGGCGGCTCGGCGGTCTGCCCCTCGTGCTGATGGCGATCTGGACGGCGATTGCATTGCTGCTGCGTCACGATCTGGGCGTCTATGCCGCCGTGGGTTTCGGCACGGCGCTACTCTGGATCCACTGGCAGCGATGGGGAGACCTTGCCCGCGCCTTTGTGGCGTATGCGGCCGCTGTGATCGTCGCGACCATCCCGTACTTGGTGTTCGTACAGTGGTCCGAAGGGTTACTCGAGCATGTCCATGAAGCAGTCGAATTCGCGCGCGGCGAGGCACATCAGCGCTTTTTTGCGCCGCCTGCATTCCCGTTCGTGAGCGTTTCGGGGACATCAACCGCGTGGAGCGCCGAGGATTCGGCAGTGCTGCTCTTCTACTCGGCGCATCTTGTTGCCGTTGCGGCGCTGGTGCTCCTCGCCACATCGAAAAACGCACGCAGGACGGCAAATCGATTGCAGCGGTCGACAGAACCAGTTGCCGCGGCTGCGCTCGCGATGTTCGTCCTGTATCTGCTTGTCGTCTTGCGGCATCCGATCGTGTCGCGGATACAGGACGTCGCGACGCTGTTGATCATTCTCGGCGTGTGGGAGATTGCCGAAACGCGACGACGTGCCGCCGACGCGCGCATTGCTGGATCCGTCGCAGGGAGGCTTGTCACGGCGTTTGCGTTCGGGATTACCGTCGCCGTTGCTGCCGCAAGCGCAGCGAGTATGTGGAATCTTGGCAGCCTGACTGAACGACTCCGAGACACGCGCATCGCCGACGGCCCAAGCGTCATGTGGCGAACCATCGAAGGCGTGCACGAAACTGGAACGCAATGGCCCTGGGAACGTTTCTGGCCCGCTGGTGAGCTGCCAGAGGCCATTCGCTATCTCAACGCCTGCACAACACCAGACGATGCAGTGCTGCTGACATGGGCGGCGCCGGAGTACTACTTTTTTGCGAAGCGGCGCTTCGCCGCGGGCCATGCGCTGTTTCTGCCGCCGGATTCGTTCACGACACGACACGATCAGGAGCTGATGCTGGCACGCATGCGCCGCCAGGGTATCCCAATCGTGCTGATCAACGAGACACGGAGAAATGAATTTGCGACCGCCTACGGAGAGGTGGACCGTTACCTCCGACAGGAATACGTGCCGTCAGGTCATTTCGCGATTCGCGAGGGCTCCGACGTCATTATCGCGATGCACCGCGACCTGAAGCCGGAGCGGACGTACGGCGCCGAGCGATGGCCGTGTGGTTTCGACAATCGCGCGGCGAGCCGGACGGCCTCGACAGCGGGTTACTCTGGACCAGCTACCCTGGTGGCCGGTCTTCAACCGTCCTCGATCGCGTCACCGTCGATGACGCGCGTCAGAAGGGCGACAACACTTCCCATTCCGGCGGGAAGCGCCTACAGACCCCAAATGACGAGAGCGATCGTACAAAGCAGGCCCATCCCCGACAGTACTGCGCCGATCCGCACGTTGCCCGCCCACTGACATGCGAAAGCATCTGACCTTCGTGGCGCAGGCGATTGTGTCCCTCGGACTGCTCGCGCTGCTGTTCCGCCGCCTGGATATCTCTGCGCTGCGAGCCCTCTACACGACGATGCCCGTCTGGTTCTATCTGCTGTCCCTTGCGGTCGTCATGTCGGGGCAGGTGCTCTACGCGTGGCGATGGCGGCAGGTTCTGGCGGCCGCCGGAGTCTCGGTCACTGTCGGTACGGCGATCCAGCAGTATTTCATCGGTATCTTTCTCAACAATTTCTTCCCCTCGACGGTCGGCGGCGACATGGCAAAGGTGTATTACCTCGGGCGCATTCACGGATACCGGCCGATCGCCGCGTCGATCGTGCTCGATCGGCTCCTCAGCATCGGCCTCCTCGCCGTGCTGGCGACCACGATGTACTGGGTGGCGCCCGATCCATCGCCACGGTTCGCGGCCACACGAGCGGCCGTGACCGCGATGGCTGCGGTGCTCCTTCTGTTTCTCGTGCTCGTCGCACGCGGGACAGGTGGCCTTCCGGAGCGCTTGTCACGCTTCGGCACGCTGGCCGTCAGACTGGCGGAGCGGGCGCAGCGTTTCCGCCACGACATGGCTGCTGCCGCCAAGCGACCGCAGATTGTGCTGCAATCGGCCGCCGTCGTGATGACCTATTTTTTCGCGCTGACGGGTGTCTATCGGGTGTTCTTTGCGATCAACGCGACGGCGCATCCTGCCTTTCTGACGCTGCTCACCGCCGTGACGACGGCATCTCTCCTCAGCAACCTGCCAGTGTCCGTGAACGGGCTCGGGCTTCGAGAGCAGCTGCACGCGCTGCTGCTGCAACCGCTCGGTGTACCGCGGGAGGCCGCGGTGGCGATCTCCCTGCTGATCTTTGCGCACCTGCTCGTTTCGAGCCTGCTCGGGCTCGTGTTCTGGCTTCGGCTTCCGGCGTTGCCCGACAGCGTGGCGTCGGAGGTGTAAGGCAAATCCCAAATCCCAAATTCCAAGAATCTGCGACCCAAGACTCAACCACAAGGCCGGACCCACTCAGAAGTTCTTGGTTGGGATTTGGGATTTGGGTTTTGGGATTTACAAAAGGGGTTCGCCCAAGTGGGGAAGCGCGGTGTCCGGCGCATGACGCTCGTACATTTCGCCGAGCAAATCTACACGGTAGTCGCCTACCGCGTCGTCTATCTCGTTTCCGTTCAGGTCCACGCGCGATGCGGCCCAATCCTCGGGGACGTCTTTCCCTTGGATGGTATCGGCTGCCATTTCGTCCATTTCGTCGAGAACGGATGTGGTGTCGATACGTGGCTGCGCGACGACCGTGATTGGCTGCGATTCGGCATATTTTGCCCCTAGGTGGGAACCTGCCAGGAGGGTTGCCAACCACAGAGCGACGACAAGTGCGCGCAGCGGCGTCATGAGTCGTGTCCGTTTGCCACAGCAGCAATCAAGGTGCCAGCGGTGGCACAACCGTTGCGAACGCGTAGCGGTACCTTGCAGATGTCCACGCTCCACCAGCACATCGCCAACCTCCGTCAGCGCGCAGCGGTCACGATCAGAGCTCATCACCATCTCGCCGTTGCGATCGTCGTCATCGGCGCAATCGTCGCTCTCACCGCCCTCGCGGGATCGATCTGGCTGGTGCATGACATCGCGACCGGGCTCCCCACGGCGTCGGAGCTGCGCGGGGTTGGGTCGATGGCGCAGGCGACCACGCTGTACGACGCCAACGACCGTCCGGCGTTCACCATCTTCCAGGAGCGCAGGATCGACGCGCCGCTGTCGGCGATCTCTCCACATCTGGTGCGTGCGATCGTCGCGATCGAGGACCAGCGCTTTTACGATCACCGGGGCGTCGACATCGTCCGTATCGTCGCGGCGGCCTTGAACAATCTCCGTGCGCGTCGCGCCGCCCAGGGCGGCAGCACGCTGACGCAGCAGCTCGCGCGTCAGAGCTTCCTCACGACGGACAAGACATTCAGACGAAAGCTGAAGGAGGCGGTGCTCGCGTGGCGCCTCGAGCGCGAGTTCACGAAAGCTCAGATCCTCGAGATGTACCTGAACAAGGTGTATTTCGGGGACGGGCTGTATGGCTCGGAGGCGGCGTCGCTCGGTTTTTTTGGCAAGCACGCGCGGGATCTCGACGTGTCCGAGTCGGCGCTGCTCGCCGGACTCGTGAAATCTCCTTCGACGTACGCGCCTACCGTGAGTCTCGATCGCGCCATGGCGCGCCGGCGAGTGGTCCTGCAGGCCATGCGTGACACCGGCGCGATCGATCGCGCAACCTACGACAACGCGCTGCGAGCCCAACCACGGCTCGCGGATGCGCTGCGATCCGAAGAGGGCTTTGGGCAGTACTTCAAAGAGGAAGTGCGCAAGCAACTGGTGCAGCGTTTCGGCTGGGACCGCGTCTACATGAGTGGGCTCAAGGTCTACACCACCCTCGATCTCGATATGCAGAAGGCCGCCGAGCGCGAAGTCGCGCGTGCGCTGGCCGAGATCGAACAGCGCCAGACAAGACGCCGCGGCGACCGCTCAGGCACCACGTCCGAGCCGCTGCAGGGCGCACTTGTCGCCATGGATCCGCTGAACGGAGAGGTTCGCGCGATGGTGGGTGGGCGCGACTTCGATCGCAGCCGATTCAATCGAGCGACGCAGGCCAGGCGGCAGGCGGGGTCCGCCTTCAAGCCGTTCGTGTACGCGACAGCGCTCGAGCAGGGGTTCACGGCTGCCACGCTGATCACCGGCCTCAGCACGCCGATCGACACCATGGAAGGGCGATGGGTTCCGGCGGACGAGCACGTGGACGGCGACGCCTTGGCGATGCGCGCGGCGCTTCGGACATCGAGCAACCGCGCCGCCGTGCAGATGCTCCAGCAGGTGGGCATTCCGACGGCCGTGCGGTACGCGCAGCGACTCGGGATCGGTGATCTGCCCGCGGTCCCGTCGCTGGCGCTCGGCTCGGGTGAGGTGACGCTGCTCTCCATGACGTCCGCGTATTCCGCGTTCGCGAATCAGGGGATGGTTGCGCCACCGTCGCTCATCCGTCGCGTCGAGGACGCCTCAGGCAACGTCCTGTTCTCCGCGACAACGCAGGAGGCGCGCGCCGTCAGCGAGGCGACGGCGTTCATCATGACGTCGATGATGTCGGATGTGATCAACTCCGGAACCGGGTGGCAGGCCCGGAGCGTCGGCTTCACGCTGCCCGCGGCCGGGAAGACCGGGACGACCAACGATTACCACGACGTCTGGTTTGTGGGTTTCACGCCACACCTCGTCGCGGGTGTGTGGATCGGGTACGACCAGCCGAAGACGATCATCGGCAACGGTTACGCAGGCGACCTCGCCGTGCCGCTGTGGGGACGCTTCATGGCGATTGCGACGCATGACCACGCGCCTGATCGGTTCCGGATGCCGTCGACAGTGGTCCCCGTCACCATCTGCCGTCTGAGCGGAAAACTGCCGAACGATTCGTGTCGAGGCTCGGTCGTGCTCAACGGCGATGGCGAGCCGACGAATCAATCGATGGTGTACACGGAGTATTTTGCGCGCGGAACCGAGCCGATTGCATTCTGTCCCCTGCACGGTGCGTTCGTGAATACCGTTGCAACCTCTGGCGTTGGGACGGACGCGACGTCGCTCCCGATCGATCGGCAGCGCGACGTAACGGTCCAAACCGTCGAGTTACCACCGTCTCCTCCAGCGTCTGCAACCGCGGCCGCCAATCCACCTGCATCGGTCCCGGCAAAGAAGCGCGGATTCTGGGGACGGATCTTTAGACGGTAAGTCGGTAGGGATCGTGGATCGGCCTCGACACCTGAAATCCTCCAAGTCCCAAGTCCCAAGTCCTAATTCCCAACTCCCAAGGCGAATGTCGATCCCAGAGATAATGCCTTGTGCCCTTCCGCACGATCGTCGGCCACCGGCGGCTGCTCTCGCTGCTCGCGCGCGCGATCGCACGCGATTCCATGCCTCCTGCGATCCTGATGGCGGGGCCCGCGGGCGTCGGCAAGCGATTGACCGCGGTCGCCGCCGCCCAGGCGATTAACTGCCTCCAGCCGCAGTCGTCGAGCGAGTTTGAGCGTGACGCCTGCGGCGAATGTGCGTCCTGCCGGCGCATCGCCCGCGGCGTCCATCCGGACGTCATCATCGTCGAGCCCGGCGACACGGGATCCATCAAGATCGAACAGCTCCGCGATGTGATCGACCGGTCGCAGTACCGCCCGTTCGAGGGGCGACGCCGCATCGTGATTGTCGATGAGGCGGACGCCGCGACGGCTGAGGCGCAGAGCGCGCTGTTGAAGACGCTGGAAGAACCGCCGTCCGCCTCCATATTCATCCTCGTGTCGTCGCTGCCCGACGCGCTGCTCCCGACCGTCAGGTCGCGCTGCCCTCGCCTCCGATTCGGCCCGCTCACGCCGGCGGACGTCGCCCAGGTGTTGATGCGCGATCATGACTATTCGGAGGCAGATGCCCGGGCCGCGGCGGCGGATGCGGATGGAAGCATCGGGCGTGCGGTGGAGGCGCAATCGGCGGACCTGATCGAGGCACGGGAGGCAGCGCAGCGCCTGCTCCAGGAGACCGCACGATCCAATGACGCGGCGCGACGCATCAGCCTGGCGCGCGATCTCACCGCCGGCAAAGGTACGCCTGCCGAGGAACGCAGCCAGCTTGCCGTCTGCCTTCGTTCGCTCGGCTCGTTGCTGCGCGATATTGGCATCATCGCGAGCCGGGCCGATCGCCGGTCTCTCGCAAACGCCGATCTCGAGGCGCAACTTGCGAAGCTCTCGGCCAGCTTCGATTCCGATCGCAGCCTTCGCGCGTACGAAGCCGTCGATCGTGCGCTCGGCGCCCTCGAGCGCAACGCGAGTCCGAAGGTCGTCGCGGACTGGCTGCTCCTGCGACTATAAGGGGTTAGGGGTTAGGGGTTAGGGGTTAGGGGTTAGGGGTTAGGGGTTAGGGGTTAGGGTACCCTACAACCTTCGTGTCCAAGCCCGTCATCGCTATCACCGCCGGCGATCCTGCCGGCATCGGTCCGGAGATCGCTCGCAAGGCGGCCGACGATCCGGAGGTCCAGGCCGTATGCGATCCAGTCATCTACGGACCGCGGCCCGACGCACATTTCGAGCCGGGCGTGTTGTCGGCGGAGGCAGGCCGCGCGGCGTACGACGCAATATGCGCTGCGGTGCGGGATGCGCTGACCGGCCGGGTCGAAGGCATCAGCACAGCACCGGTGAATAAACTCGGCTTCTCTCGCGCGGGATTGCCCTGGAAAGGGCACACGGATCTGCTTGCTGCGCTGACGCACAGCCCACTTGCGGCCATGATGTTCTGGTCCAAGCCGCTGAAAGTGGTCCTGGCGACCGTGCATGTGCCGCTGGCGGATGTGCCGCGGCTCCTCACGCGCGAGCTGGTCGGCGACACTATCGATCTCACGGCGCGCGAGCTGCCGCGCTTTGGCATCGACCGGCCGCGCCTCGCGCTTGCCGGATTGAATCCGCATGCCGGAGAGGAAGGGCTTCTCGGCCGGGAAGATCAGGAGGTCTTACGGCCGGCGGTGGAGGCCGCGCGTGCTCGAGGCGTGGCGATCGACGGCCCGTTTCCCGGCGACACGATATTCGCCCGGGCAGCGCGTGGCGAATTCGACGCCGTGATCGCCTGCTACCACGACCAGGGACTGATTCCCGTGAAGCTGCTCGCGTTCGGGCACGCCGTGAACGTCACGCTCGGACTCCCAATCGTCCGCACGTCGGTCGATCACGGCACGGCGTTCGACATCGCCGGCAAGGGAGTGGCGGATCCGTCCAGCATGATTGAAGCGGTCCTGCTCGCCGCGCGGCTCTCGAAACCGCGGGGCCACCGATCCGCACCGTAGGTGCGCTTCGGCTCCACGTCGCGGCGGATCGCGATCGTCACGTCCTTAGTCCGCGCGATCGCTCGGCAGGCGGACGCCAGAGCAGTCGGGCCCTGGCCCCAGCGTAGTCGAGGGCTCGCCCGTCGCGCGGATGTCGAGGATCTCGCGGACACCGGAGTCGCGGCGCACCCGTTCATAGCAGCGCAGGATGCGCAGCTCGCGCTCGTCGATCACGGCGCCGTGGGCCAACAGCATCCGCAGCGAGTCGGCACGCTGGGCGCCGACCGCCGCTTCCACCGGCGTGACGACGACGTCGTAGCCCTCGGACAGGAGTCCACCGCGCACGCGCGACGGCTGATTCGGATCGGCGCCAATTGCAATGAGGCGCAGCGCCTCCGCGTTGTTCCGCGTGGCGATCGCTTCCGCGAGGGTCACCTCATCAGGGGGCCAGAGGCCGCGGCCTACCAGCCCGCCCGCAGACCACCACGCGCTCACTGCCGCCAGCGCGATGCACGGCAGCGCGGCTAGAAAGCCGGCGGCTCCGGCTCGAATGCTGAATCCCGAATCCCGAATCCCGAATCGCGAATCCCGAAACCCGTCGGCCATCACTCGACCCAATACCGATCGGCCCAGCGCGGCATGAAGGACGGGCTGGCGACCGACCTCAGTATGACTTCGTCGCGGATCCGACGCGTGATCGCGAGCTCCTGCGGATCGGTCGGCCAGTCTTCCCGCTTGTCGGGACGAAGCACCTCGATCCAGTCGTTCCTCGTCTTGAAGGCGTCGTACCGGAGCACGTAATGAACGCCCGCGGCGCGGAACGTCCACAGCCCGGCGTCGGTCATCAGGAACAGCGCGATCAGCGCCGAAGCCACTCTGCGGCGCTGCGGAATCGTCTCGAGCAGTCCACGGACCGCGATGAACGACGCCACGGCGTAGAACAGGCCGCCGACGCTGATGATCTCGTCCTTGATGTAGGCGGCATTCAGCGCCGCATTGACGACCATCACGGCGCAGGCGACTGCGAACATGCGATCGGTGTCGGACCAGGCGGCGCGGCCGACTCGAAGATGCGTCACGCCGTACCACACGATCAACGCGGTCGTGGCGATCGATGCAACGAGGTTGATGGTCAGCACCGGGTGCGGCCCACCTGTCTTCCACGCACTGGCCAGACTGTAGACACCCTGCCGCGGCTCGGAGAAGAGCAGCGAGGCAAGGCCGCCGGCAACGTTGTAGGCGATGAAGCCGAGCGGATGCGCACCGAAGCGCCGGGTCAGTTCCTCCGGAGAATAGAACGTGCCGCCGAAGCCGCTACCATGGCCGCCGATGCCTGGCGACGAGATATCGAGTGCGTTCCGGACGAGCAGATAGACGCCGAGCACTACGGTAGCGGCGACGACACTCGATCGTGTCATGCCGCGCATGCCTGCGGCGGCGCAGCAGATCGCCACGACCCATACCATCGCTCCCGACTCGATGACCGACAGCGCAAAGGCCAGCAGCAGGCACATGAGGGGCGGAAAAAACCACCTCGGCGGCTGCTGGGCGAGCACGAAGACCGCAAGCGCGCAGACACCGACCTCGGCGAAATGATTGACGGGAAACGCTTCCTGCAGCATCGCCGCAAATGTATGGATCCCGACGAGGACGGGGAAGGCGACTGCGAACGCCGCGACGTCGATCCAGCTTCGCACGCGGATGGCGACGAGAAAGAGCAGTACCAGCATGACCATGAGTGCGACGTGCACCCCGCGGAAGACGGAGTTGTAGGTCAGGCCCGTGGCCGCGGCGCCTTGCACGAGCCAACGAGCCTGCTGGTAACGCATCGGACGGAACGTCGTGCTCGAAAACTGCGCGCTGTCGGCGAGGAGGCTCCAGGACGACGGGTACTTGGCGCCGATCACAATCGCCTCGAGGCTGTCGGAGACCTGGATGGGAACCTGGAAGACGCTATCAGCGAGCGGCAGCGTGATCAGCGCGGCCAGCAGCAGGGCGAGAACAGCCGGTTTCAATCGGTCCACGGAAGGCGGACGCCCTTGCATCCGGGCGCGAAATCCACCGGCGCCTGCTGTCTCAGGTACGCTTCGATATCCGTGGCGCCCTGCTGTTTCGCAAAGCACAGAAGACCCGGCAGCGTCGTCGCGTCCACTCGCGCGCCATGATGCTGGAGGAATTGCACCGTGTCCAGCACGCCGCTGGCGACCGCGGCTTCCAGTGGCGTCATCACGTACTCACCGGGGCGAACAAGACCGGACCGTACCCGTTCCGCGCGGTTTGGATCGACGCCGGATTCGATCTGCCGGAGGATCTCGAGATGATCGCGCACCCCCGCCGCTTCGGGCAGTGTCAGTTCGGCCGGAGTCATAAGGGGTGTGTAGCCGAACGCCGCCGCCATCACGAGCGTCGCCGCTACAAGCAGCCATGCGATCGGCGGCGCGGCGACCGCCCATCCGAACACGTTGCCGATCGCCGAATCCGTGTCAGGCGGATTGGTTGTCGCGGGCGCCGTCATTCGGGGATGAACCATTCCACGGCCCAGCGTGGCACGGAGAGCAGCGAGAGTGGTCGGGTGCGCATTGCCTCGTCACGCAGGTCCCGGACAAGACGTGCTCCCTGCGCAGTCTTCGGGGCCTGGTTCTGTTGCGCCAGCCATTCGTCCACATGGGCCCACTCATATCGATCGACGGTTCCGATGCGCAGCATCTGATACTGCGAGTCCGTCGTGCGGACGGTCCATGCGCAGCTGCCGGTGAACAGCACGGCGGCGAACACCGTCGCGACCACAGCCGGCCTGCGCGCCCGGCTCCACTGCGCCAGCGCGTCGCGCGAGGCGCCGAAGACCGCCAGCGCATAGAAGACGCCCGCCGTGCTCATGATTTCGTCCTTCACGTAGCTGAAGCACATCGCCGCGTTGCCCAGGGCGACAGCAGCGCAGATGATGACAAGTTGGTCTGAGTGTTCGAATTGCCGGACTGCCCACGCGGCGCGCCTGCGGATGGTAAACCACACGATCAGGCCGGTGGCGACCAGTGCCGAAATGACGCGAGTGGCGACCATCGGATCAAGTTCGCCGTTCATGATGCGCTCTGTCAGGACCCACCGGCCGGCCGTCGGCTCTGAGAGAAACACCGATGCGAAGGCCGAGCCGATGTTGTACAGGTAGAAGTAATAAAGGTGCCCGGTGGCAACAAAGCGACGCTCGATTTCGACGGGCTCGATCCTGGAGAATCCAAAGCCGCTGGCTCGCTCACCGACATCCGGCACTCCGATGCCGAGCACGCCGAAGCGGAGCACCATGTAGACCGCGAGCAATCCCGTCGTGACGGCGAGGCCGCGCCACGACACGCCTCGCAGGCCCACAAGTCGCGCCGAGACGACGACAACCCACACGAGCAACCCCGAGTCGAGCGTCAACGCCGCGGCGACCAAGAGAACAGACGCCCCGACATCGGCCATCCAGCCGCCGCGTGACTGGCACAACACGAGCGCGCTCAGTGAGAAGACGGCGATCTCCAGGTAGTGATTGACTGGGTACCCTTCCCACACCATGCCAAGGAACGTGTGCATACCCGTCAGCACGACGAGCGCAAAGACGAACGTCAACGCATCGTCGCGCGACCGCACGCGCGCCGCGCGCAGGAACAGGAGAAACAGCACCGCAACCAAGAGCACGTGGAATGTCTTGTATGCGACGAAGTACCGGCCGCGCGACGCGTCGAGGAGCAGCTTGATTTGGAGCCAGTAGAGCGGCCGCGACAACCCGGTGCCCTCCTTGAGCGCCGTGCGGACGACGACGAGTGGAGCCTGCCTCTGCACGTCGAGCATCGGGACGAGCGCATCGGTGACTTGGACAGGGTTCCTCACGATTGCGACCGACACGATGACGGCCATGAGGGCTGCGGCACTCCAAGCCATCCACGTCCAGCGGGTGACTCTCACCGGTTGATCGCTCGGTCCCATATACGGTTGTCGCGGAATCGGTAACTATACCGGTGTATGGCGGCCTCTTCAAACGTCATTGGCGTACGCAGGGAAGTCCGGTTGACGGATCGACGGGCGCATCCCCGCCGAAATGGGGAAGCCAGACCCGTACCCGCGAATCGATAGATGGAACCAAATGTTCCTCGAATGCCCGTTCTCGGATCCACTGGCCGAGATCGGGCCACGAATTTACCAGGACCGTCGAGCCGTCAAGCATGATCGCGGCGCCCA
>Ga0070699_100000496_pt1 | contig 37333 bp, 33 predicted proteins | sample KBSK1503metaG_FD_65473 | JGI IMG/M metagenome (GOLD analysis project Ga0070699, IMG submission 65473) | Corn, switchgrass and miscanthus rhizosphere microbial communities from Kellogg Biological Station, Michigan, USA - KBS K1-50-3 metaG | ecosystem: Host-associated > Plants > Roots >... | reverse complement strand
TACTCGGTCAGATCGAAGCTGCAGAAGCCTCTGACAGGCAACAGGGCGAAGGCCGGAAGCCTCGCACATGACGCGAGAATTGCGCTAAGAACCCGGTACTTGTTCTTGCGTCGGCCCTAAGTGCGGTTCGGCGCAGCCGCTTCTTCATTTCTGATCGGTTTTGTCCGCACTTTGATGACGCAGGAGGGGATGGCCGCGGCCGCCGAGTGGATGCGCGCGCGGTAGGCGCTGGGCGGCTCGCCCACCAGCTCCGTGAAGCGCGAGCTGAAAGAACCGAGCGACGTACAGCCGACCGCGAAGCACGCATCGGTGACGGACATGTCGCCAAGCCTGAGGAGGGCCTTGGCACGCTCGACCCTGCGGGTCATTAGGTAGCTGTACGGGCTCTCGCCGAATGCGGCCTTGAAGCTGCGGGAGAAGTGGCCCGTCGACATCGCGGCCGATCGCGCCAGGGCCGGCACGTCGAGCGGCCGGTCGAACTCGCGATCCATGCGGTCCTTCGCCCTGCGGAGCCTTACGAGGTCGTGGATGTCCATAGAAACCGCCGTCCATGGTACGCAGCCGGCCGTCACGTCAGGCGGGGGATGGCTGGGCTGACCTCCGCGCGACCAGGCTGGCGAGCAGCAGGCACGCCGAGGCGGCGGCGAGGACGATTCCCATCGAGTGCAGGGAACCGGCCTGGGCCGTGCAGACGGCAGCAACCACCTTCTCCGGCTCGATCTTCGGCGCCGGCGCTGCTGTGGCGGGCCGCGTTGCAGTCCTCATCATCGGCTTCGACCTACACAACATCGGCTCATCCCACGTTGACATCGAAGGTGAGCGCCCCGGGCGCGGACGCGGAGCAGGTCCCGCTCCCGGCGGGACAGGCCACGAGCTGCACGTGCCCGGTGCCGAGGATCGCGAAGTCGAACAGCCGAGCCTTCTCCCCGCTGCTGAAATTCATGACCTCGGTGGTTGCCGGCTTCGCCACGCGCACGTCGCTGCTGAACGCAGTCCAGTCACGCCCGCTGGCGATGGTCAGGTTGAGCGTGACCTCGTCGCCCTTCTGGAGCTGAATCGTCCCGCCGGCGTCGCGCTGAGTCGCGAAGTAGTGAGTGTTGTGGCTCACCTGCACCATTCCGCAGCCCAGCAGGACCAGCCCGGCGGCACATGCGATCACGTCAGCGATAACGCGAGATGCGGCGCGCGGCCTGCTCATCTGGCCGACGCGCCCCAGGCGATAGACACCAGCAGGTGCGCCACGAACGGGACGAAGACGCCGACCGACCCCGGGGCGCGTGACCCACTCGTGACGAGACCCACGTCAGCTCTGGTTATTTGATATTTGACAGAAGAGAGATCGCAACACGCGTACCAGAGTGCACATCATGACGAATGAGGACAACCAGGCACCGAAGATCCTTGACATTCCCATCGGGCTGGCCTCCACAGGGACTCGCCGGGAGTTCGACAGCCTGGGCGAGGTGGAGGTGCCCGCCAACCGGTACTGGGGCGCACAGACCCAGCGCAGCCTGCAGCACTTCAACATCGGCCACGACAAGATGCCCAAAGAGGTGTACCACGCCTATGGCTACGTGAAGAAGGCAGCTGCGTTGGTGAACACGCGGGCCGGCCGGCTGCCGGCCTGGAAGGGCCAGCTGATCGAGCGGGTGTGCGATGAGGTGATCAGCGGAGCGCTGGATACCGAGTTCCCCCTATATGTGTTCCAGACCGGTTCGGGGACCCAGTCCAACATGAACGTGAACGAGGTCATCTCCAACCGGTGCATCCAGCTGGCCGGCGAGACGCTCGGCTCCCAGCAGCCGGTTCACCCCAACGACCACGTGAACATGGGCCAGTCCAGCAACGACACCTTCGCGACGGCCATGCACATCGCCGCCAACACGATGGCAACGGATAAGACGATCCCGGCGCTGAAGCGACTGCGGGACGCCATCGACGCCAAGTCCAAAAAATGGGCGGAGGTGGTCAAGATCGGCCGGACGCACCTGGAGGACGCGGTCCCGCTGACCGTCGGCCAGGAGTGGTCCGGCTACGCCGGCGCCCTGGACGACTCGATCGCCGAGGCCGAGCACGCCACCGGCGGGCTGCTGGAGCTGGCCATGGGCGGGACCGCCGTCGGCACCGGGCTGAATACCCCGCCCGGGTTCGGCGAGGAGGTGGCCGCGCAGATCGCGTCGATGACCGGCGCGCCTTATGTGACCGCGGCGAACAAGTTCACCGCGCAGGGCACTCTGGACCGCATGGTGCGCGCGCACGCCGGGTTGAAGACGGCGGCCGTTACCCTGTTCAAGATCGCCAATGACCTGCGCTGGCTGGGATCAGGGCCGCGGACCGGGATCCATGAGCTGATCTTCCCGGCCAATGAGCCAGGGTCCTCGATTATGCCCGGCAAGGTCAACCCAACTCAGGCCGAGGCCATGCTGATGGTCGCCATCCAGGTCATCGCCTCCGACGTGGCGGTGACCATGGGCGGTGCTGAGGGCAACTTCGAGCTCAACGCGTTCCGCCCGGTCCTGATCAGCAACTACCTGCACTCGGCCCTGATCATGGCCGATATGTGCGACCACTTCCGCGAGTTCATGATCGAGGGCACCGATCTGAATCAGGCCAAGCTCAAGGAGAACATCGACCGCTCGGTGATGATGGTCACCGCCCTGTCCCCGGTTATCGGCTACGACAAAGCCGCGGCCATCTCCTACTACGCCATCGACCACGACCTCACCCTCAAGCAGGCCGCCCGGGCCAACGGCGTCAGCGAGGACCTGTACGACAAGGTCGTCAACCCACTCGCCCTCACCCGCCCCGGCACCGCCGATGTCCCCTCCAGCCTGGAAAAGTCCTGACGTGCGACCCCTGAAAGGGGAGCAGGCGGCCGGCCACGAGCAAGTGGTCCATCGGTGGCCTATGAAGATGTTGAACAACACTCCGGTTGGCCGTCGATCGCCAGTTCTTTTGGTTGCCCATCCTGGCGAGCCATAGAGCAACTCGTAATTCCTGTGCGTCTCGCACAACAGACCCCAACATCTTCATAGGCCATATCAACTGACAGCAGCTTGTTACCTATTGGTACGGAAAGGTCCGCTGCTTGAATCCGGGTCTGCAGTCTGAGTCTAAGTTCTCGATCAGGTTCCCAGTGTCACCAACCCACTCTCATAGGCGGCGACTACGGCCTGCACACGATTGTCCGCCCCAAGCTTGTCAAGAATGTGAGCCACATGCGTCTTCACCGTCGCTTCGCTTACGATGAGTTTTCCCGCGATCTCCGGGTTGCTCAGGCCCCGAGCAATCAAGCGCAGCACATCCGCTTCGCGCCCGGTAAGCGATTCGATGTCGCGACGCAACGAGTCCGCCGGTCGGCGGACCGCGTACTGCTCGATCAGCCGCCGTGTGATCGCCGGCGCGAGCAAAGCGTCTCCCGACCTCACGAGCCGGACTGCGGCAATCAACCGGTCGGGTGTCACATCCTTGAGCAGGAATCCACACGCGCCGGTGCGCAGTGCCGCGTAGACATATTCGTCCAGATCAAAGGTGGTAAGCATCACGATCCTGCATCCGCCTGCCCCGTTCTCAAGGATGCGGCGCATCGCCTCGATCCCGTCCATGCGCGGCATGCGCACGTCCATAAGCACCACGTCCGGCTGGAGGCGCCTCGCGACGCCTACCGCGTCTTGCCCGTCCGCGGCCTCGCCCACCACTTCAAAGTCGGGCTGCGACTCAAGTATCAGGCGAAAGCCCGCCCGCACCAACGATTGATCGTCAACGATCAGGATGCGCGTGCTCAAGGCTTCTTGTCGAATGGGAGGTGAGCATGTACCGCGTAACCGCCGCCCTCTCGGCGCCCGGCCTCGATAGCGCCGCCGAACAACGCGACACGTTCGCGCATGCCGGTCAATCCGCGCCCGATGCCCTGCGCCGGGGTGTGCACGGTGCCTTCGTCCAGTACGTCGATGTCGATAGCGTCGGCTGAAAAGCGCAAAACCGCTGCGGCGGGAGCTCCTCCCGCGTATTTCAGCGCGTTCGTCAGCGCCTCCTGGATGATGCGGTAGGCGGCGACGTCGACGCCCGGGGGCAAGGGACGCGGTTGACCTTCGACGCGCAGCGCGACGGGCAGTCCGGCTTCGCGGACACGCGCGACCAACGAATCGAGCCCATCGATTCCTGACGGTGGGGACAGCGGCGCCAGCTCACCGTTGTCATTCAGCACCCCCAGCAACCGGCGCAGCTCAGCCATCGCCTCGTGACCGCTTGTTTCCACCGCCAGCAGAGACTCCCGCGCGGCCTCGGGCTTGTCGGTGAGGACGTGGCGTGCGGCACCGGCCTGCACGACCATCACGCCGACGCTGTGCGCGATGACGTCGTGGAGTTCGCGAGCAATGTGGCGGCGCTCAGCGTCTGCCGCCGCCTTGATCGCGGCCTCATGCTCGCGTTCGAGCTGGTTCGCGCGCTCCCGCTGTTGATTTGCCAGCTGCTGCCGGCTTGCGATCGCGCGGCCGGCCAAGAAGGCCGAGCCGATCATCAGGAATGGCGCCAGGTACGCCGGTATCGGGAGCGAAGTGTAGCTGCCCCTGCCGAACTCGAGCGCGATCGCGGCAGCGGCCCCCACCGCGGCGATGGCTCCCAGGACCGGGTGTCGCTCATCCAGGCCAACCGAGACCGCGGCGATCAGGCCACCTGCGAGTGCGGCCAGATTCGTCGCGACTCCCGCGATGCTGAAACCGCCGAGGGCGATCAGCAGGACCGGGATCGGCCAGCGCCGTCGAATGATCAGCGGCGCCGTGCACAGAATCACCGCTGGGGAGAAGTCGTGCGAGTCGCTGCCTGAGCCTTCAGCCACCGCGAGAGCGCTCAGGCCCACGGCGATCAGGACATCGATCCATCCGATCTCGAGGCGTCGCGCGAGGCCGGCGAGCTGCGACACGCACCGACTGTAACCCCCCGCTCGCGTCCGATGCATCGCCCGAAGGGATGAGCCGATTTCACGCCGCGGGCTGACGACAGAGCGAGGCCGCTGTAGCAGGCTTGACTCATTTCAAACCGGAAGGAGAAATGCCGATGGCATCGCTTGTCGAGCTCAGGGACGTGCGCAAGGTCTACAACGGCCATCAGGAGTCGGTGGCCCTCGGCTGCGTCTCGCTGACGATTCCGACCGGTCAGGCGACCTCTGTCATGGGGCCGTCGGGAAGTGGCAAGTCAACCCTGCTCAATTTGATCGGCGGCCTTGACCGTCCATCGTCCGGTGCGGTGATGGTGGGCGGCCAGGACCTCGGGCGCTTGAATGAAGCCGCCCTTGCGCGCTTTCGACGCTCGCAGGTGGGGATCGTGTTTCAGTTCTTCAACCTGCTGAACAACCTGTCGGCGCTTGACAACGTCATGGTCCCGGCGCAGCTAGCTGGTGTCACGCGGGCCCAGGCACGGCGGCGCGCGCTCGATCTCTTGGGGCGGCTCGATATCGTCGCGCTGCGCGACCAGTATCCGATGCGGATGAGCGGTGGCCAGAGGCAGCGGGTCGCGATAGCGCGCGCCCTCATCAACGATCCGACGCTGCTGCTGGCCGATGAGCCAACAGGCGCACTCGATTCACACAATGGCGACCAGGTGATGGCGATTCTCGCGGAGTTGAATCGCGCCGGTCAGACGATCGTGCTCGTTACGCACGACGAGCGCCTGGCACGTGCGAATTCAACTCGGGTCATCCACCTCATGGACGGTGCCGTCGCGAGTGATCGCACCGAAGCCGAGCTCGGCATGGTGCGCGTCCGATGAACATCGTCCTGCACAAGACGCTCGCCGATGTCCGCCGCCGCAAGCTGCAGACCACGATCGTTGGCTTCGTCGTCTTCCTTTCCTGCCTGACGGCAACGCTGGCCCTGACCCTCCTCGTCGAAACCGACGCACCTTTCGATCGTGCGTTCGAGCAGAGCAAGGGCGCTCATCTCCTTGTGACTTTCGATTCCACCCAGGTCACCGAAGCCCAGGTTCGTGCGACTCAATCATTGCCAGCCGCCACGGCGGCGAACGGGCCGTGGCGGGTCATGCCTGCCTCGATTACGATCGCGGGTGGCCGTGTGCGCGATATCCCGGTGGCTGGGCGGGATCAAGCCGGCGGCGCCGTAGATCGCCTCTCGCTAGAGGCCGGCCGTTGGGTTCAGCACGATGGCGAAGTCGTGCTCTCCCGCCAGCTGGCGGACGAAACGGGTTTGGGCATCGGCGACACGCTGACCGCTGCGAGTGATTCGACGCTGCCATCGCTTCGTGTGGTTGGCATTGCGGTTGCGCTCGGCAACGATGCGGCCGCATGGGTCGAGCCAAGCCAGCTTGCTACAGCCAATGCTCCCAACCATCCACCCGCGCAATACCTCATGGCCTACCGCCTTCGGCAAGCCTCAATGCAGAGCGACATCGCAGCGGCGATCCGCGCAATAACAAACAGCGTGCCGGCAAGCGCTGTCACGGACACCTCGAATTATCTCGACACCAAGCTCAACGCCGATCGTACAACAGCCGTGATGATCCCGTTCCTGCTCGCTTTCAGCGCCTTTGCGCTGGCCGCCTCGGCGTTGATCATCGCCAACCTAGTCGGTGGTGCCGTAGTCGCTGGCATCCGAGAGATCGGCACCATGAAGTCGGTCGGATTCACGCCAGCTCAGGTCGTGGCGACATTTGCCGGCCAGATGTTGATCCCCTCGGTTGTCGGGTGCTTCCTTGGTCTGCCCGCCGGCATTCTTCTAAGCCAACCCTTCCTTGCCGACACCGCGCATGCCCTCGGACTGGCTCAGACGTTTGGAGTCGCCCCGAGCGTGGATGCGCTGGGACTGAGCGCGATCTTGCTGATCGTTGTTGCGACGACCGTGCTCGCCTCCCTGCGAGCGGGCCACATGAGCGCAGCCGGCGCGATCGCGGCCGGGAGCGCACCCGCCGGTGACGGCGGTTCTCGACAGGCGCGCCTGGCGAGCGTCATGCAGCTGCCGAGATCGCTCACGCTGGGACTTGGCGAGTCGCTGGCTAAACCGATCCGGTCAGCGATGACCATCCTGGCGATCGTCATCGGTGTGGCGACGGTAACCTTTGCCGCCGGCCTCAATCAGTCACTCGGACAGGTCGCTTCCGCTTTGACTCGCGACGGGCAGGTCCAGGTAGAAGCGTTTCGCGCGGGACTTGGCAAGTCCGACTCCAGTGGCCCTACGGATTCGCAGGTAACCTCGACGATCGCCAGCCAACCGGGCACCGCCCGATTCGTTGCAGTCGGCCACGCAGACGTCACGGTGCCGGGAGCGGGGGAGAGCGTGCCCGTGACGGCCTACCGAGGGGATTCCTCGTGGCTAGGATACGTGCTGATTCGTGGGCGATGGTTCGCCGAGCCGGGCGAAGCGGTCGCTCCGACCGCTTTCTTCACACGAACTGGAGATCGAATTGGCGACACGATCGCAATCTTCTTTTACGGTCAGCCAGTACAGCTCAAGCTTGTGGGCGAGATCTTCGACCAGCAGGGCGATAACATCCTGCTGCGCACCGGTTTCGACTCGCTGCCCAGACACCTTGTTCCGTGGAGCTACCAGATTCAGCTGCGACCCGGTACCGACGCTGTGACATATGCATCCTCGATTGAGGCGGCTAGCCCTGGACTCACTGCCCGACTGAATCGCGAGAACGGAATCGACACCGCCTTTCTGCTGATCCGCAGCGTGCTCGCCGGGCTGGCTGTCGTGCTTGGTTTGATCGCGGTCTCCGGGGTGTTCAATACGATGGTGCTCAACACGCGCGAGAAGGCGCGCGACTTCGCGATCTTAAAGGCAATCGGCATGACGCCGCGTCAGGTCATAACAATGGTTCTGGCGTCGGTGGCCGTGCTTGGACTCATTGGTGCCGGCGTGGGCATCCCAGCCGGGATCGGACTTCACCGATACATGGTCACAGTCATGGGACAGATTGCGACCAGCACCGGCATCCCTGATCCATTCTTCCGCGTCTTCGAAGGCGGTCTGTTGAGTGCCCTCGCGGCGGGTGGCATCGCCATTGCCATTCTTGGCGCCATGCTGCCGGCGCAGTGGGCGGCGCGTTCACGGATCACAGAGGTGCTTCAGGCCGAATGAGCCTCCTCAACGTGTCGTTGCAGAAGGAAACGATGCTCTAGACCGGTGTTCCGCAAGGAATCGCTCGTGATGAGATCAACACTTGCTGAAATGAGAAATCGCGGCAGGCACAGGCACCCACGGGGGACGCGCGCTGTAGGTCGGAACGCGAGCTCAAGCTCCGCCCTCAACCAGCCGTCCGTGTTGCAGGTGCAGGACTTGGTCCGCCAGGCGCAGTACGGCCGGGCGATGTGAGATGGTCAGCAGGGTGGCCTCCGGACGGTCCTCTCGCAAGCGTCGCCAGAGCTCGGCTTCGGTGGCGGTATCCAGAGAACTCGAGAGATCGTCGAACACCATCAGGGCCGCCCGGGTGGCGATCATCCTGGCCGCTGCCACCCGCTGCAACTGTCCGCCCGAGAGGCGCACCCCTCGCGGGCCGACCGAAGTGTCGAGTCCCCTCTCGAGATGTTCGAGATCGGGCTCGAGGACCGCAGCGCGTGCAGCCGCGAGTGCCAGGTCGCGGCCGCCGGGCCGGCCAAGCAGGATATTCTCCTCGACGGTCGCGGTGAAGAGACGTGGTACCTGCGGTGTGCACGCGCAGCGCGGGGGCACCATCCAGAGATCGGGGCGCTCCACGATCTCACCGTTCCATCTGATCTCTCCTGCCTGCGCAGGCAGCAGTCCGAGCAGCGCCCGCAGCAGCGTGGTCTTACCGGCACCGACGGGCCCGGTAATCACTGTGAAACCGCCTGCAGCCATATCGAAATCAACATCGCGGACGCCGGTGCCCCCTGGATGCAGGTAAGTCAGACCCCGCACGCTGACATTCCTCAGAGGGAGGCCCAGCGAGTGCGCGACCTTCCGTTCGGAAACCGTCTCTTCCTGACCCGGCTTCAGCGCATGCGCTTCGACAAGTGTCGATGGTGGCTCACCGATAAGCAGAGGCTGTAGTCGCGACAGGCTGACCAGGACCTGCCTATAGATGGTTGCGTAATGACCCACATAGCTGGTCACTGTGGCCAGCCGCCCCAGGTAGTTCACGAAGAGGGCAAAATCGCCAACCGTGAACGATCCCTGGTGCAGGGCTCGGGGCACCAGCAAGAGGATCCCGCCCACTGCGATGGCCGACAGGTTCGTCGCCAGAGCGTCGATGCTCTGGCCCAGGACCACATCGCGCTGCACCGCACGGAGTCTGGCGGAGCACAGCTCGGCAAAACGCATGCTGACCCGGTCCTCCGCCCCGACGCCTTTGATAGCTGCAAAGGCGGCGAAGGTCTCGGCGATCATCCCGGTGACATTCGCCCCGGCTTGCTGCGCCGCCTCGCGATAGGTGGCAATGCGATTTCCGAGCGCGTTGACGATCACCATCATTCCCAGCGCCGGCAGCATCACCGCAACGGTAACCAGGACGTTGACCCGTGCCAGCGTGACCAGGGCCGTTCCGACCATTACGACCATGCCGAACGGGTCGAGCGCGTAGGTGAGTGCCTCCGAAACCGAAAGCACGTCGTCTCGCATTCGCCCGACGGCCTCGCCCGACGAACCCGGCAGCGCGCGGGCGCCTGGACGGCGGAGGACGGCGGCCAGCAGGTTCCGTCGCATGAGTACTGACGTGGCGGTTCGGAGGATCTGCTCGACGGCACCCGCGACCCCCTGGATCCCGTGGGCCACCGCGATCCCTGCCAGCAGAGCGGTGAGCGTATAAGCGTCCAGGGCGGCGGGCTTCCGCCCGGTGATGTCGTCGAAGTACGCCTGGAGCAGCAAGCCCGGCGCAAGCAACAGCAGGTAGTGGGAGAAAACTGCGAGGCTGCTGCCGGCGAACTGGGCGGGCCGGGCGCGGGCTAGACCCACGAGGACGGGCACCAGGCGGAGGCGTTTCTGCGTCACATCGCTCGGATCTCTCATGCTGTGGCTTCTGCAAGACCGCCACGCAGGAGTCGCGAGAAATGGCTCTCGCGATCTCCTTCCAGATCTTCACGTGGACCGAACTCCGCAACTCTGCCCCGCTCCATCACGAGGATGTCGTCTACGTGGCGAACGGTTGCGAGTCGGTGGGCGATGATGAACGCAGTTCGCCCTTCTAGCAGTCTGTCGAATGCCTCTTGCAGGAGCTGCTCGCTGGCGGGGTCGATGCGGGAAGATGCCTCGTCGAGAACTACAAGGCCGGGATCGGCGAGGAAGGCGCGTGCGGCAGCCAGCAGTTGAGCCTGGCCTGCGGATAGGTCGCGACCACCAGGGGCCAGAATCGAGTCAAGTCCGTTCGGCAGGGCGGCCAACCAATCCGACAGAGCGACCGTCTCCAGGATTTCAAGGAGTCGCCGGTCCGGGATGGAATGCTCAAAGAGAGTCAGGTTGTCCCGGACAGTGGCATGCAGCAGCTGTACGTCCTGCGGCACATATGCGACCAGCCGGCGCAGGTCGTCCCTGGCCAACTCACGCAGATCGACTCCGTGCAGTCTGACCACACCGCGCGCAGGGTCCTGGAAGCGCAGCAGCAGGCGGGCGATCGTCGTCTTGCCGCTGCCTGTGCGCCCAACCACGCCCAGCCGGCGTCCCTGATCCAGCTGGAAGGAGACCGATTTCAGAGTCTCAGCACCGCCCGGATAGCTGTAGTCGACGGCCTCAAGGCGAACCTCGGGAGGGTCCTTCGGGACGGCGCGCGGTGCTGGCGGCCAGACGATCCGCGAGCGCTCGGCCAGCAGTTCGCGCATCCGAGCCAGCGCCGCGCCGACCGTCTGCAGCAGCTGAAGCTGCCTGTTGATCGCCTCCAGTGGGCTCTGGATCGCGTTCGCGTATGAGAAGACGAGATACACCGCGCCGACCGTGAGGGAGTGTCGGTCGTGAAGCCAAGTTGCCAGGGCCAGACAGGCTGCAGTCGCCCAGCCATAGAGAACCAACGTGCCGGCCCAGCTCGCGCTGGCCAGCGACTGCGCTTTGCGCAACGCGATGTAAGTAGCCCAGCCACGCTCCACGTAGGAGACCACCGCCCACCCCGTTGCACCGTTGGCACGGATGTCTTCGGTGCCGTTGAGCAGCTCCTCCACCGTGGCGAATTCGGCTGCAGTGGCGCGGCGGTGCGAAACCCACAGCTTCTGTGCTGCCCCCGCCGGCAGGCTGAGGGTGAGACCACAGAGGAGCACGAATACCGCCAACAGCGCGGTGAGCCGCCAATCGATGCGCGCCAGCACGATCAGGACGCCAACCAGGATCAGCGGCCCTGTGACCAGGCGGACCAGGAATGTCGATAGGAACTCGCCGAGCAACTCGACGTCTCCATCGATCCGGGAGATGAGCGCACCGGGAGGATGCCGCTCGACCAGATCCAGATCCTGCCGGAGGCAGTGGCGAAAAAGCATGACGCGGAGCCGGTTGGTCGACCGCCAGGCGACAAGAGTCGCGAGCCAGTTCTCCAGTACGGCCAGTAGGGGCAGGGAACACGCAGTGAGCAGGTATAGCGCCGCCGCTAGCGTCACCTGGCCGGCCATACCTCCGCCTGCCGCGTCGATGTAGCGGCTGAGCAGGACCGGGCCCGCCAGCGAAGCCGCTGCGCCGCCCGCGACCGCTACGGCAAGTAAGAGTAGCGCCGCACGTTCCGGCCGCAGGTGCTCCCAGAGGAAGGCGAACTGCTCCCGAATCGAGGGCATGGGGGCCTTACGATGCCTCAAAAGAGACCGAAGCCGCCACAGGTTCTGCGCTCGGGTTGTTCGCGATCAGCCTGCCGTCGGGCATGCCCCTCAACCGACGTGACCAGAGAAGGCGGAGAGTCCCTTTTGGCGCCGACGGTGGCACGACCGAATGGACGCGGCACACGTTGTCCGACCGCAAAGAGCGGACTACTGATCAGCCGGGATCAGGATCGACCGGCTCGTGAGCCTCAGCCGCGGGGTAGGATGCTGCGGTGGCCACCCACGTCGCCCTGCTGCGCGGCATCAACGTCGGCGGCACCAGCAAGCTCGCGATGTCGGACCTGCGTGGCGTCGTGGCCTCGCTTGGACACACGGACATCGCCACGTACATCCAGAGCGGAAATGTTGTCTTCGCCACTCAGGACAACGATGCCGGCACCCTGGCGCTGGCCGCCGGCCTGGAGCGGTCGATCGCCGAGACTCTGGGCCTGCAGCCCCGCGTCGTCGTCCTGTCGTGCGACGAGCTGGCGCAGGTGGTGCGCGGCAACCCATACCTGAACGAGTCGAACCCAAGGCTCCTGCACGCGGTGTTCCTGGGCAGGGACCCCGAGCCGGACCTGGCGGACCGGGTGGCGGCCGCCGAGCGGCAGGCCGCTGCGAAAGGCAGCCGGGACAGTGCCCGGGTGGTGGGCCGCACCCTCTTCCTGCACACCCCGGACGGCTTCGGGCGCAGCGAGCTGGCTGCGCTGCTGGCCAGGAACGGCGGCCCCATGGCGGTCAGGTCGGGGGGCACGGCGCGCAACTGGGCGACGGTGACCAAGCTGCTTACGCTGTGCACCAGCGGCTGAGCGGTGAGCTGAGCCGACCTCTTCGTGGTCCAGACCCTTCCGTGATGAGACGCACAGAGGCCGAGCCCGACGCGCGGGGCTCGATTCGATGACCGCGACGTCGGTCCGGTCGCGGTGGACCAGCGCGTGAGCCGGCATCGTGCCCCGGAACAGCCGTGGCAGCCGCCGCCGCTCCGTCAGTATGGTCTGCTGGGCGACACCAAGACTGCGGCCCTGACGTCCCAGGCGGGATCGGTCGACTGGATGTGCTGGCCACGCTTCGATTCCGAGCCGCTCTTCGGCAGGCTGATCGACCATGAACATGGCGGTCACTTCGAAATCGCCGTCGAAGGGGTGACGAGCACGGAGCGCCGGTACCGAGACTGGTCGACGGTGCTGGAGACCACCTGGGAAACCGGGACGGGACGGGCGTGCCTCGTCGAGGCCATGGTGATGGGACCGGAGCCGTCGGTGCTCGTCAGGCGGCTCTCGTGCACCGCCGGCGCGGTCGACGTTCGAGTGGTGTACGCGCCCCGACCAGGGCTGCCCGGCACGGATCGACGGGCACCCGTCGTCATCTCACTCCGCCCACCCATGAACGTATCGGATGGCAGACCCGCCCACCTCCAGCTGCGCCAGGGCGAGTCAGTTACGGCGATCCTTACGGATCGAGACCACCTCCTGTCCCAGGCTGGAGGCGGGGAGCTGCTCGACGACACCGATCGCTGGTGGCGTCGGTGGAGCGACGAGATCCGGGTCGGGCGGCACTACAGCGAGGTGCTCGTCCGCAGCCTGATCAACCTGCGACTGCTCACCTACGCACCGACCGGGGCGCCGGTCGCCGCTCCGACCACGTCTCTTCCGGAGGAGATCGGCAGCGTGCGGAACTGGGACTACCGGTTCTCGTGGCCGCGCGACGCCAGTGTCGGCGTCGCGGCCTTCCTGGCGGTGGGCAAGCGCGCCGAGGCCTGCGCCTTCTCGGACTGGCTCGTCAGGTGCGCGGGCCGGGAGGAGCGTCGGATCCGTGTCCTCTACGACCTCGACGGCGAGAGGCCGGAACTCGAGCGCGAGGTGATCGGCGTGTCGGGCTACCGGGGCAGCCTGCCGGTCCGGGTCGGGAACCTGGCCGAGGGGCAGCACCAGCTCGACGTCTACGGGTGGGTCATCGATGCGCTCTGGAACATGGTCGACGGGGGCGAGGCGCTCCCGGCAGACGGGCGACGGGCGTTGACAGCTTATGCGAATTTCGTCGTCGACAATTGGCGGCGTCCCGATGCAGGCCTCTGGGAGGTCCGCGATGAACCGGCCCACTATGTCCACTCCAAGGTCTGGGCGTGGATCGCGCTCGACCGCGCCGCTCGAACTGCGGATGCATTGGGCATGAGCAGGGCGCCCGTGGCCCGCTGGCAGCGGGAACGGGACATTCTGCGCGACGACATACGGCGCCACGGCTTCGACGCCGACCGGTCCTGCTATGTCCGGGCCTATGGATCCAACGAGCTCGACAGTGCGCTCCTGCTGCTTCCGCTGACCGGTTTCGACAGGGACGACATCGAGCGGCAAGCGGGCACCGTCGATGCCATCTGGCAGGAGCTGAGCGCCGGCGGTCCGCTCCTCTACCGGTATCCCGCAGGCAACGATGGCCTGCCTGGGGCGGAGGGTGCTTTCCTGCCGTGCTCGTTCTGGCTGCTAGAGGCGCTTCTTCGACTGGGCCGCCAGGAGGAGGGCGTACGACTCTTCGAGCAGGTGCTCGACCTCGCAGGCGAGCTGCTCCTGTTGCCCGAGGAGATCGATCCCGGGACAGGCGCATACCTCGGCAACTACCCGTTGGCGCTCAGCCAGGCCGGCCTCGTTCACGCCGTGATCGAGGTCCAGAGGGCGCTCGACGTCTGAGATGCGCGGCACGGCCGATCGAAACGGAGCCGAAGCTGCGACACCGAACGAGGTTGCGAGAATGAGCAAGCAACACGTCGTGATCCTGGGCGCGGGGCTCGCCGGTGCGACGGCGACGATAGCGCAAGGCTCAGTAGGGCGGCCTGGCGCGGCACGAACCAGCAGCCCCTGCTGTGGTCACCCCACGATGCCGTCAGATCGTTGAGATTCCGGCCCGTATTTCGCGAGCACCTCGAGCACGTCAGCGGGGCGCCACCGGCCGCTCCCCATTGGTCGCGGGGCACCCGAGTGGTTCAAGCGCGTGACTATCTCGGCGATCCCTGCCCCGAGCCCACGGTAAGCCACGATCTGCTCTTCAGCTGTGCGTGCGTCGTGCTGTACGTTCAACCCGATCTCACCCTCATAGCCAGTTACCAGGAGCCGGGTCAGCTCTGCAGCCGAGACAGGCCCGCTACCCCCGCAGATGAGCTGAAGACGTCGTACAGCTCGCGGCCCGTTTCGGTAGAAGCCGCCGAGGTGCTTCAGGTCCTTGGCCATGGAGAGCAGCCGTACATCGTCCAGGTCGCGCCTACCGAGTACCTCGCGTTCGATGAGATGCAGTAGCCGCGGACTTCGCCCCTCGAGGAACGAGAAAAGCATGCCACGGAGGTTGGCCGCAACCTTCAGTTCGCAGCCTGAGCTGCGGGTGACGTTCGCTGGAGCGTCACGAACCGACGGCCTCGCCTGCGCCATAAACAGCAGCCGCACCAGCGCTGTCAGCCCAGACGGTGTGGACGCTGCGAACGGGTAGAAATACATCAGCTCCTGCGTTTGGGTATTAGGCTCGCTCGCCAGCCGGAAGCGAATCCTGCCGTCACGCTCCGCAATGGCGATCGCCAGGCATTTCGAAAGCTGGGCGTGCGTGGTGTTGTATGGGGGCCGCAGCGAGCGGATGAGCTCCGTTTCTCTTCTCAGCGCGTCAGCTTCGGTTCGGCACTCCTTCCACCGCGCAGTGCGCACCGCGGCAACCATCCGGTCCAGGCGGTCGTCCTCCCCCGGCTTGAGACGGGCGTAGAAACGCAGCCTCGCGCGCAGATTCTTGGCCTTGCCAACGTAGAGCAAGTCACCTTGTTCGCTCAGCATCAGGTAGATGCCGGGCCTGGCGGGAACCTCTTTCAGGAATGCCTCGCCGAGCGGAATCATTTGGGTGCGGCTGTCCTGGGGGATTTCATTCCGACCTCGGGGATGAGTTCATTAAGGTAGCGCGATTTACGGATGCGGCGGCGCTCGCATGACAGATGGAACCGGCCATGGGGTGCCAGGCCAGGTTCCGCACCTGCTGGGCGGCCCAGGCTCAGCCGGGGTGCTCGCCGCAGGCGGTGAGCAGGATGCGCCGGCTGGCCAGGTGCACCCCCGAGCGGCCGCCGCCCAGGGGTGCTGCGTCATCACGGCATGGCTGGTCTGAGTGGCGGCTACGCGTCAGTCGAACGTCTCACCGACCTCGACTTTGCCGCCTGCTTGCAGAATCGGGCAGCCCTTCGCCAGCTCGGCGGCGGAATCCAGGCTGTCAGCCGTGAGTAGGATGTAACCGGTCAGGGGATCGGCTCCGGCGCCGTCGGCAACCACACCACGGCTACCGACCGTGGTGAACCGCCCAACCCGGTGCCCCATGTCGAGAATGGCCGGCCCGAGGTCCTGGAACCACTTAGCCCAGACGGCCTCCTGGGCGGCAGGCGAGTCGGCGTCGAGCCGTCCCCGGAAAGCTAGCAGATAGTTCGACATTGTTCGTCTCCTTGGTTTGTACTTGCCGGTTGCTGATCAGCACCTCGGCTACTCTCCATAGACGAATAACGGAGCCACGAAAAGGACAGCCTCCTCGAGCGTCCAATGGTGGTGTCCCGCTAGCGTAGTGGTACCTGCGAGGTGGGGAGGGGCAGGACGCGTTAGCTGCATTCCGATAAGAGTGATGACGCGCGCACACGAGGCCCCTGGCTGTCGACAGGCGCGACGGCGAAGCACCGCATTGGCCTCGCCGGCTAGATGTGCGCCATTCCATCAGTGGATGGGAGCAACCCGACTGAGCGGGTGCAACGACACACGTCTGCTCCCCTGAGCGGACCTGGAAATGAGGCCCCGCGACTACCACAGCGCTCAGGGAATGGTCGCCAGCTGGCCGGCGCGATAGCCTTCGATGGAGAGGGCGCGAATGACGACTGGAGAGAAACAATGACTGATCACAAGATCGGAACACGTGAGGAGTGGCTTGCGGCCCGCGAGAAGCTGCTCGGACGCGAGAAGGAGCACACGCGGCTCGGTGACGAGCTCGCGCGCCAGCGCCGCGAGCTGCCGTGGGTTCGAGTCGAGAAGGAGTACCGTTTCGAGACCGTCGAGGGTACGAAGACGCTCGCCGAGCTGTTCGACGGGCGCTCGCAGCTGTTGATCTATCACTTTATGTTCGGTCCCTCGTACGAGGCAGGCTGCCCCGTCTGCTCGTCGATTGCCGACAACCTCGACCCGAACGCCGTTCACCTGGCGGCGCAGGACGTAACGGTGCTGCTCTCATCGAGGGCGCCGCTCGAGAAGCTCCAGGCCTACAAGCAGCGGATGGGCTGGGACAAACTCGACTGGGTCTCAACCGTCGGAGACGACTTCCACCGCGACCTCGGCTTCCAGCACACCGAGGAGGAGCTGCGGCCGTTCCTGGAGGGCGAGATCCCGCCGACGGTCGTGCAGAACGCGCGCATGTGCGGCACGGACGTGGCGGGCTACGTCTCGGAGCGGCCGGGCTTGAGCGTTTACATCAACTCGGACGGGGTCGTCTACCGGACCTACGTGACTACCGCACGGGGTGTCGAGCCGGCGATGGGCTACTACGGACTACTCGACCGCACGCCGATGGGTCGCAACGAGAGCGACTTAAGGCCGTTTTGGGTGCGGCGGCACGACGAGTACGATCTCGAGTGACGTGTGCGCAGTGCCGCACCATCGGCTCAGGAAGTAACTCACCATGCTCGCGAGCCGCGTGATCGAGTTGCTGAGGTCGGCTTGCGGCGCAGGCTCTGGCGTGGCTGAGGTTGGTGCGGCATGATGCACCCGAGTGGCCGGCACCAGACATGCGCTGCGGACCTGGGCACTGCGCGTAAGGGCGTGGTGGACGTTGGGGAACGTCAATACGGTCGCCCAGCTGGCATTCGGGCTGACGGGGACGGTGGCGGCGCTGGCTGCCGTCAACTTCTTCATCTTCTCGCCGCGGGTGCCCACCCCGGCGGTGACGCGAGCCGTCGTCATCGACGACTCGACTGTGCAACTGGAGTACCAGGGCTCACTGCCACCCGTCGTGGCGCGGGTGGAGAGTGACTATTCGACGGCCGCGGCGCTCTCGTCCCGCGGCACCTATGACGCGGGCCCCGCGCTCGTCAAGGACTGCGTCCTATATCAACGCGACATCGAGCTACTGGTGCCCAAGGCCTGCGGTTCAGTCGCCACGACGGGGGTCGACTACCCGCCATATATCCACGAACTGATAACGATGGAGGGCACGTTCGATCCTGCGGCTTTCCTGAAGTATCTTGCGGACCTGGCCGAGAGCCGGCTCGCGACGCCGCCTCTAGGCGGCGCCCAGGCAGCCGTGCCGGCGCCACCGCCAGAGCGGCACGCGCTGTCAGACGAGCAGCTGGCGTTCGCTTACACCGCCCTGCGTAACGCCGCGGTACCGGTCGACGTCGTCTCGATAGTCAACAGCGGCCACGCCGATGCGACCAACGTCCAGATCGCGGCCCCCGCCGACATGCAGCCTTACTCCGCTTCCGAGCGTGGCGCGTTCGATCTGGCGGCCGGCCAGACCCGCACTCGCCTCTACCGGCGGGCGGCGTCGAGCGGCGGCCTCAGTGCACTGACCAGTGCCGAGTCGTTGCCAGTCGAAGGCTTCGAAGTGGCCTCCAGCAGCAGTGACTCGCTAGTCAGTCAAGAGCTTGCCAGAGTGTTGCTGGCAATCTGCCTGATCGTAGTCTTCGCCACCGTGGTCCGCGATGTCCATCGCACGGGACCCGCCAGCGCCCCGCAGTGACCGCTGACGATCCTCCGCTGGGAGGTCCTGAGAGGAATTCTCGCTCCTAAAAGACAACGCGCGTCCTGGTGGGCGATGCTGCCGACCCCTCAGCTCAGCACGCTCCGGCTCACAGAAGACTCCCAGCAAACCCAAGGTGAAGTCCCAGCCCTTCTTAAGTGGAGCTTCACGTTCCTGAGCAGCATTGGAGATGTGATCGACAGAAAGGACGCCGATCAGTCGGCCGCTGCGGCGAGTGCCGGGCCCAAACAGTTCCGGATTGATCAGGGAGTTCTCAGAGAAATGAGGAACGATGCCCACCCGATGTTCAACCCCGGCGGCCAAGAGCCGCCGCAAGGTCCACCTGAGAGCTGGGCACCTGCCCAGCCGGGCGATATTCCACCCGGCCAAACGCCCCCGACCGGTGCCGGAAATTCGCGTAGGTCGAGGCTCAAGTGGATTGCACTGGCCGCCTTCGCTTCTCTGCTCGTCCTCTCGGGCGAAGGGGTCATCGCCGGCGCGGCCTGGACATGGATTCATTCCAGGACCAGCTCTGCGGCGGCCGGCCAGAGAAGCCAGAGCAGGGTGGCGACGGTCCCCCAGATCACGTCGCCAGGCAGCTCCAGCGGCCAGGGCAGCCAGGCACTCAATGCTCAGGCCATCGCGGCGATGGTCGAGCCGGCCGTGGTCGACATCAACACCACGATCGCGTCGCTCGGCCAGGCGGGCCAGGCCGCCGGTACCGGCATGGTCCTCACGTCCGCCGGCGAGATCCTGACCAACAACCACGTGATTCAGGGCGCGACCGACATCCAGGTCACCATCCCCGGCAGATCGGGGACCTATGCGGCAACCGTGATCGGCGTCAGCATCACCGCAGACGTCGCCCTCATCCAGGTGCACGGCGTCTCCGGCCTGCCCACGGCGACACTCGCCGACTCCTCTAGCCTGACCGTCGATGAGCAGTTGGTGGCAATCGGCAACGCCCTCGGCCAGGGCACTCCCAACGTCACCCAGGGCACGGTCGTTGCGCTCGACCAGTCGATAACCGCGACTGACGGCACCTCGTCAGAGCAGCTCAGCGGCCTCATCCAGACGGACGCTCCCATCAGCCCCGGCGACTCGGGAGGTCCGCTCGTCAACCCGGCCGGCCAGGTCGTGGGCATGATCACAGCCGGCCAGACCTCCAGCCCTCGCCAGACCACCTCTACCGTCGGCTACGCGATCCCGGCGAGCGACGCCGTGACGGCGGTCGACGAAATCCTGTCCGGCTCGACCAGCCAAGGCATCGTGCTTGGTTTGCCGGGCTACCTGGGCGTCGCGGTCAGCAATCTCAACGCCGTAAGCGCCGGGGCCCTCGGGCTCAGCACGAGCGCAGGCGCGCTGGTGATCGGGGTCGCCTCCGGTTCACCCGCGGCAGAGTCCAACATCGCTCAGAACGCGGTCATCACTGCCATCGACGGGGTCAGCATCAGCTCGGCGACCGCGCTGGGACCGGCAATTCAGTCCCACAAGCCAGGCCAGCAGATCCGGATCAGCTGGATCGATCAGGGCGGCACCCACACCGCAGCCGTGAACCTCGCCGCAGGGCCCGCCGCCTGACGAGCCGCCTGACGGCCCGCAAACGCCCTCCCCGCCCAACCAGTGGGGAGGGCTGATGATTGATGAGGACTCGCGCAGCGCCTCCCTCTTCTGCTGTTCTACCTGCTGATGTTCATGCGTCGGGGCCGGTACTGTGTCCGGTCGCGGCCGCCTGCCGTGCGTAAGGGGTGGGCAGTTCAGGCCTGCTGGAGGACCATGGCGTTTCCATCCGGGTCGTGGACGACGGCCTCGGTACCCCAGGGCTGGCGGTCGCGTTGCAACCGTTCTGCAGCGCTCAGCGAATGTCGCAAGCCTGCCAACCAGCGGGAAGGCGATAGCGGCGTACCGACTGCGCCGGCAGCTGGAGCAGGATGCCTCGTCGAGGCCTCCGGCGCGGCAGTGACTAGAGTCGCCCCGCCAGCTTGCTCTTTGAGTTGCTTGCGAAGTAGATCCCAATGCCCGAGCAAAGTACCAGCAGTCCGATGCTGGCGATCACGGCGGCGATTCCAATGAGAATGCTTGACATGGTCTGATTCCTCCGATGAACACGCCCGCACGGTCGGCCTCTCGGTCAACCACGACTCAAGTCGGCATTGGCTCCCGTCGACTTCGTCTGTCAGAAAGAACGCCGTGACGCAGCCAAGTACTCGAATTCCCTAATGGATGATCAGCAGGCCCAGTAAGCCCCCTATACGTAAGCGCGCTTGGCTGGTACCGCGAGTAGGGCGAGTGGCCTCGATGCTTGATACCAGCATTAATGCGGCGGCCCGCTGCCGCGCGTAGCCCGGAGGGCGGCCATGGCGAGCACGACGGAGAGCAGCGAGAACCCGCCGGACCCCCGAGCGCGAAGCCGAGAAAGAGGACGTTGCCGGTCATGTTTGCGACGAAGACGTGCCCGAGAAGGAGGTAGCTCGCCGCGTCTACTATCCCGGAGACGACGGTCAGTGCCAGCAGGATCGCGGGGAGCGGTCCATCTGCCTCGTCCCGGGGTGCGATCATCATCCGCGGAGCGACTGGAGTGTTGGCTCGGACCCCCGCTACCGCTCCCGACGCCCCACGACTCCGCGCCCGTCTGTGGCGCGGATCTCAATGGCGGCCAAGTCGGGCCCCTCGCCTGCGACATGGAGCGCAGCCGAGCGCCGGCCCTCGGCGTGGATGCCCTTGAAGGTCACAGCACCGTGCCCCCGGCTGACGTCATCCTGCGAAGCTTCCGCCCGGCCAGGGGTTGGCAGCGCCGTAGCGCTGAGTGTTGGGTCCAGGCGGGGGCTGGACGCGTCGGAACGCGGCACGTCGCGTGCGGTACAGGCGATGCGGGCCCAGGGCGCGCCAGGGATCGGACGCGGCCAGCGAAGCTGCTTCCGCCTGTGACGCGGCCTTCAAGACGGTGATTGCTCCGCTGCAGTGGAACCAGTCGTTCATCAGCGTGGACATGGCGATGAAGCTCTGTCCCATTTGCGGCAGGAACGCGGCCAGCGTAGCCCTCTCTGCACCGGCTACTGTCGGATCATCAAAGTCAATTGCGGCATCGTCCGGGTTGGCAACGAGCGACACGTACTGGTCGTTGCTCTCTGCGTCGTAGTCCCCGACGATTTCATCCCATACTCGGAGAACGCGCACCTCCGGCTGACCGGCCACGAGTCGGCGCGCTTCCTTCCAGGCCTCGCGCTCCAGGGCCAGTAGGCTCCCGCCTCCCGCGCCGGCGTCGAGCAACTCGCTGTCGGCCACTATCCGACCAGCTCCCCGCAACTGCTCGCGAAAATCCTCGTGTTTGCGGTCATCGGTTGTCGTTAAGACGAGGGTAAGCCAGCCCATGTCACGACCCGGAGTAACGGCCGCCGGCAAAGTCGAAGTCTGGGCGAACAACGCGGCTGACGGCGCGCATATCTCGGCGCAGGTCCTCCAGGGTGGGGCGGCCCCAGAACCAGTACCCGTCATAGACGGCGTGGATGGTGAGGTCCGGCTGGAGGGTGAACGCGAAAGGAACGTAAGGGCGGTTAGCAGGATCCGTGGTCTCTTCGAGGTCCAGGCGTTCCATCCACTCACGCCCGGTGTCTGAAAGGATGGTCCAGCGAGCCCCGAGGCCCGCCCGGAAGGCGCTGACAACCTCAGGCAGGTCGACGGTAACCGAGACCATCCGTGTGTATGCGACCTCGACCTCGTCTTGCAGCTCGACCAGCTGCCGCATGAACCGCTGCTCCTTTGGTCACCACCAGCCGCGGTAGAAGTTGAGGATCACGGGATCGCCGCCTGCCAGCTCCGACAGCCGCCGAAGGTGGCCGGCGTGGTCCGGCAGTTCGAGGTCGGGGAATCGCTTCCCGGGAACCAGGTCTGGGTGCATGACTTCGCCTCCTACGGACCCACGCGAGGGCCCGCCAACCGATGCGCTTCGCCTCCGCGGAGCGTGGTACTCAGTACAGGTTAGGATCAATAATCCGTCGGCGACGAACCACGCAAGCAGGTGTCAGACGCAGGATCGCGTGGGTCTGCTGGGGATGGGACCGATGGGCCCGGCGATGGGCCGGCGGCCGGTGACAGCTTGCTGCCGAGGGCAGCCAGGATCAGGCGGTCCGCCGTCCGCGAGCCAGGGCGTCGAGCGGTGCGTCGGATGACGAGCAACTCCTGGCGGAGGGCGAGAAGTTCGAGATCGCGGCCGGCGGTAGGGCGGCCGCGGAGGATCAGGAGCTCGATTAGCAGGCGAAGGAGGGCACAGAGGAGGGTCAGCAGCACGGGCGAGCAGAGTAGATGCGCCGGAGCTGCCAATCAAGCGGCTGGGTGTCGCCTGCCCGATTGGTTAGCGGCAGGCTCGGCGAAGGAGGCGCGATTAAGCCCGTTCCTTGCCCAGCGGTGCCCGCAGCCCGAGGCTCCGATGCGGCTCGGGAAGCCGATCGGCGAGGTCGTCTGCCGCTCTCGCCTCAGCGGCATGCTGACGAATACTCGCGCATGGCGGTCTGGTCGAGGTGACCCAACTCTCTGTACCCCGTACGAGTGAAAAAGGCATCGATGAGGAGGCGGACGGGCTGGATGACGGGTTGATGTGGGAAGATCATCTCGGCGGCCGCCGTTCGATCTGATCGGGACTATCTCCCAGCATGACCATCGACTAGCCTTTTGGTCATGAACCGCGATGTGGAACGGGCTCTGGAATCATGCGCCCCACCGATTCGTGAGGTGGCCCTCGGGACCTGCAACGCGGTGCTCGCTATCTTTCCCGACGCCGTGGTGACGGTGGAGAACCAGAACCCGCGCTTCGGCACGACCATCGGGTTCGGCACCAGCATCGGCTACAAGGGCCTCCGCTTCACGGTCACGCCGCAGCGGACCCACGTTACCCTGGGCATCGCACACGGCGCCGATCTGCCGAACCCGAGCGGTCTGATGGAGGGGACCGGCAAGGTGCACCGCCATGTCAAGCTCCGTCAGCTCCGGGATCTCGACCGGCCCGAGCTGCGCCAGCTCATGGCTGCGGCGATGGCGCACGGGTGCTGAGCTCAGCTCAGGCCATCAGGCGGCAAGTGCGAGGTGGCGAGGGCTGGCGCCGGCGAAGCTGGAACGATGGACGCGCTCGTGCTCGCGTGTGAGGTGATAGCGCCAGTACTCCGCGAAGTCTCCGCTGCCGACGATCGCTCGGAGCTTGAGGACGGCTTCGCCGCCGTCCAGGCCCCAGCGGGCGCCGGTGATGTCCATGCGGTCCTTGCGGCATCGCATGCCTCGCCGCGGCCAGCCGCACAAAGCCTCGGAGACCGGACCTATGTCGCGCCGCTGCCGACGTCCACAGTGGTTCCGTTCGTGCTGCCGTGCCGGGTCACGCTTTGTCGAGAACTCGAGCGAACGCTTTGAGGTAGCTAGGGTCACCGGACTTGTCTCGCAGCATCCAGTACTCTGCGCCCCAGAAGAGATAGGCGCAGATCGGGTGGTCGGGGTGCGACCAGTCAATCGCCGCGTTGTAGTTCCTGACCAGCTGCTCGGGCGGGCAGCTGTACATCGCCTTTCGCTCCGGGTTTGGTGGTGTCGTCGTCGTCTCCCAGGGCTCAGCTTGCCCCTCACACACCATCAGCCGCTTGCCTCGGGATCGAATGGACTCGAACAGCCTCGCGCGCAGCGCCGCTTGCCAAGGCAGGTCAGCGCCCGCGAGGTACACCGTCCTTGGTCCGAGACTCGTCAGCGCGTGACGCGGGTAGTAGTCGATGCCCACGATGTCCGCGAGTCGCGCGGCAACCGCCAGCGAATCGCCCTGGTCACGCGTACGCCACCACTGCAACAGGCGCACCGGGGACGAGGTGGGGAGGAAGCCGTTCATCATCACCGGTCGAGAGGGATCTGCGATTCTCAGCGCCTCGAGTTCCATCTCCACAAACTGATTACCGAGGCGCCATGTGTGCTCCACTCCGAGCGGGTCGACTGCCTCGTGCTCCAGCTGCCACCCGACGATGGAACCGTGATCCCTGTAACGCGTCACGATGCGCGTGATGAACTGAGTCGCCCCTGAGAGCAGGCCTGCATTGGCCGCTGGCCGTACCAACGAACCTTCCCGCAGTGGCTGCTCGAGCCGATGCCTGGGGACGAAGAACTCGGGGTAACCAAAAGTCTTTACGGCGCCAACCGCCAGGATTATCTGCTTACTCGCGCGTTCCGCGGCCTCGATCTGCCAATCGAGCTCCCTGGTGTTGAACTCCCCTGCTTGGGACTCGATACGACTCCAGTACGCCCCCAGCCGGATCAGCTGGAAGGGGTATGCAAGCAGTCTCTGGAGGATTGCCGGCCCCTCCAGTCCAAACGCCTCGACCTGGGGTGTGCGGAAGCTGATTCCCAGGAGCGTCGTACCGCGAGGCTTGACCGATACGTCTTTCCAGGCCTCGGCAAGTGGTTGCGCCGGTCTCTTGATTCGCGTCTCCAGGGCCAGAGGCAGCGCGAGTGCGCCGGCTGCGGCAAGTGCTATGCCGATGGCTGGAACGGCCGCGTGTGATCGACCTCTTGTACCTCGCATCCGCACCTCACGCGCTCTCCGCGAAGTACTCGAACTGCAGCATGCTGAGGGCAATCCAGGTTGGAAGGAACTTGCCGAGGCCCTTGCCGAGAGAGCCACGCTGGCTTTGATACGCGTACCAGGACCGGATCTTGGGCACGACTCCGGTCCCGATGAACAGCCTGTGCGTCGGGATCGCCCGTCTCTCATCGACGCTCGCATCGTTGGCCAGCTGCCAGACCAGTTTCAGTAGCCTGAGCACCCTGCGGGGCAGCGCTACGCACCAGATAGGCAGGTCTTGGAAATGTGTTCTTCTCAGACCTGTGAGCATCTCTGAGCACGCCACGTGATCCGGGTGCCCATCGAGCCCGGCGAGGTCGTGGGTGAGGATCAGGTCGGGGCCGATCTGCGGGATCGCTCTCGAGAGGTATGAAGTGACATCGTCCATTCGATCACGCAGCTGGCCGTCGCCAAAGTCTTCCTGGATCAACCGCGAAACGCCGAGGATGCCGGCCACTTGCTCCGCTTCTCGACGACGAATGGCTTTGAGGGCCGGGTCCGCCGCGCCCAGAGGGTTTCCCCGCTCTCCGCTGGTAAGGAGCAGGAGCGTAACCGTCGCGCCGGCGGTAGAGAAACGACGAATTGCGCCGCCGCAATTGAGGGTCTCGTCATCCGCGTGGGGGAAGACCACGAGGACGTTCTTGAAGCGCCTGACATCGCACACCGGCAGTGCCAGGTCGGTCGTGAAGAGGACGCCCGCGACCCAGACCACAAGTGCAGCGCCGGGGAGGATCAGAAGCAATAACAAAGCTTCGCCGCGCGACGGCCAGCGAGGTGACAGGTTTGGTCGGCATGACCCCGCAAGTCGCAACGCGCCCGCGGTCGAGCCCATCGACGAGCAATGGGTGTCTTCATTGAACGGGCTCGTTGCGATCGTGGCCGCGACGGCTTCCCAGCCAGGCGAGCGGGGTCAGCAGAGCCCTGACCAGGATCGAGGGCACGTTCGGGACGGCGAGCTCACGCTGAAACTCCAGCAGGACCACGGCCAGGTCCGAAGGCCGGGGCAGCCGGGTGCCGGGGAAGTGTCCACGCCGGCCCATCTCCTCGGTCGCGACAAACAACTCCTCGGTGCGGAGGGCCGGCCGCACCTCCACCCGCGCGTGCGAGACCTCATGGCCGGCGTTGGCGAACCAGTGTGCCGCCCCGGCCGGTACGAGAACGGTTTCGCCCGCACTCGCTAGGATGGTGCGGCGGCCGAGGCGGAAGCGCATCCGACCCGCAATCACTGTGAACCGTTCCTCCTGGACTGGATGGACATGCCGGGCGGGAACGTGGCCGCCAGGAGGCAGGAATAGGTCGAAGGCGAGCAGCTGGCCGCCGTTCTGCACGCCGCTCTCGTGAATGACGATCCGTTCGCCGCTGATCGGATTGTCGATCACCCGCCCCTCGACGGAAGACCCGCGACCGGTGGCGACTCGGGTCGCCTCGCCCACCCCATCGCCCCATCCCTGCACCGGGTCCCCGACTGGCGCCACGCCGTGGTGGACGCCACGGCTTTCTGACATCGTGAATTAGTCTCCCAAGTCAATCAATCCTGTGGAACCGATCCGCCGAGAAGGTGTACTACGGAGGTGCACGTGCGCCACCACCGCGCGAACTCGGGGCAGGCCGACGGGACCTAGCTCGAAAGCCCTAGGGTCAACAAGACACTACCCGCAGTTTAGCCGTGCCGAGCACCGAGGAAGACTCCTCGTTGACCCGTCAGGTTGTACCCTCCGCTGGAACTAGGCGAGGGTGCCGCTCGCGGCCGCGGCCATCCCATCGGGCAGGCTCGGAGAAATCGCTGAGGCGACCAGCTTTCCGGACAGAGCATGGCCAGCTGGGATCCTGCTTACGGGCGGTGTCGGCAGCCAGCATCAGCGTGGTCCGAAGCCGGGATGGGCCAACCTTGGTCAGAGGCTGGCCTTTGTGGTCGGTCTCTCCAGTCTCCGAGCTCTTGAGGGTCAGGCCGCAGGCAGAAGGAGGGGACCTGCCTGCCAATGCTGAAGCGCCCAGGCCGCCCGATGGCAGCGACCAGATTGGCCGCCCCTACCTCGCTGGTGCCAGGCAGGCTGCGGGCGAGGCCCTGGCGCGGTCTTGGACATGGAGGGCCAGCTCGGCTTCGGTGAGCGCGCTGTACAAGAAGGCGGAGAGCTAACCGTTCCGCTAGTGGCCAACACGTCGTGCTGCGGGGTTGACTGCTCTGAGCGCAGACGGCGGATCTCGCCGCTCGATCACGCAGGGCCGGCCGGTGACGCTTGTGATATTTCCCTACCGCGATCGTCTAACCGGCCTGCGGTTCGGGCGCCCGCGGAACGCTGGCCACTACCCGCGTGCCCTGGTCGAGCGCGCTGAAGACCTCCACCGACCCGCTGAGCCCCAACGCCCTCTCGCGCATGGAACGTAGCCCGAGATGCCCGGGGAAGGTCCCGTCGGGATCGAAGCCGACTCCGTCGTCCTCGATCTCCAGCACGAGCCTGCCCTCACGCGCCTCCAGGCGGACCTGCACTTTCTCCGCTCGCGCGTGCTTGACGGTGTTGTGAAGCGCTTCCTGCGCGATCCGGTAAAGCGCCTGCTTCACCTCCAGCGTCGACTCCGGCTCGTCGCTGTCGACGGTCTGGACCGTGATGCCGTGCCTTGCCCGGAGCGCCTCGATCTGCTTGTTGAGGGCGACCACCAGGCCCTCCGTTTCCAACGATTCGGGCCGCAGCTCGAAGATCAGAGCTCGCATCTCCGCCTCGCCGGCTTCGGCGAGCTGGAGTACATGATCGATCACTTGTGCAACCCCGGCCGGATCGCCTACCAGTCGTTCGCGCGCCATCCGCGCTCCCAGCTCGATCCCACAGAGCGCCTGGGAGACTGAGTCGTGGAGCTCTCGCGCCAGGCGCTGTCGTTCCTCGAACACGATCCTCTCGCGCGCCACAGCGACCAGCCTCGCATTCGCGGCCGCCATCGCGGCCTGGTCGGCCAGAGTCGCCAGGAAGATCGTTTCGGCTTCGGTCGGAAGCTGGTCCCGTCGGTAGATGGCGGACAGGTATCCGACGACCGCTCTGCGATAGACCACCGGCGCGAACAACGCAGCCTGCCAGGGGAGATCGTTCAGCACATCGGATAGCGTCGCCAAGCCCGGGTGGCGCTCCCACTGTCGCCGTGCGTCTGCGTAGACGACGACGCGCTGTGTCATCGACGCCCCGAGGGACACCATGTAGGCGCGCGCACGCGTCGCAGCGCGCATTGCTTCTCGGAAGCCGTCCGGTAGCCCGGCCGCTCCGATCCAGAAGCCGGCCTCGGTCCTGTCGTCGAGAATCACCGATGCTCCCAGCGCTCGTGTACCTTTCACAGCGCAATCGGCCAGGGCCCGGACGGTCGCGTCGATGGAATCACAGACCGCCACGCTAGCAGCCGCCTGTGCAAGTGCAGCCGCCTCCCTGGCCTGCCGGCGCCGCTCGCTCACGTCTCGGAGGATGGCCGCCGTGAGCTGCTTGCCGCGGGACTCCAGGACTGTCGTGGTGAATTCGATATCCAGGAGGGAGCCGTCCGGCCGGCAAACCATGCCCTGCCGCCGTTCGGGATGGTCGCGGCCGATCTGGCCGAACTCTGCCTGGGCGCTCTGCCGATCACGTTCGGGGATGACCATCAGGAAGTCGCGCCCAAGTAGCTCGTCGAGCGAGCGCCCGAGCAGCTTGCAGGCAGCAGGATTGGCGAAGACGAATTGTCGATGAGCGTCGACAACGACGATTCCGTCCACAGATGCTCTGACTAGAGCGTCCAGGACATCGGTTCCCGCCTTCCCTGGTTCGCCTGCCGAGCGCTGGAGGGTGGGTACAGCCCTCACGGGTGTGAAGTCATAGACTCGATTTTCAGCGCCTGGCGTCGGAGGCGGCCGATTTGTTCTGCCAACCCGCTCCGAAGCCGACCCTCCGGCTCCACGCTTCAAAAGGCCACTAGGGGCACGCTACCGGTCGCCGGCAGGTCGGTGCGACTGCCGAAGACTAGAGATCCGAGCCATCCGTTTGGCGGTCGAGCGGCGGTGCGCTTTGCGCGCACTGCCGGTGAGATCGGTGTCGCCGATACGCCGGTTGAAGGACGATCCCCGAGCTTTAGGACCGTGGCCCCGCCATGAAGCCGCCCGCCTTTGACCATATGCGTCGCTCGATGAAGCGCTGGCGCTCCGGACGGAGCGCGCCTCTGAGAGAGCGGTCCTGACCGGAACCAGAGCCTCTACGAGGCGGAGTCGGGTAGGGCGGCATGGTCGCCGCGCCGGACGCGGTGCAGAACGCCATCGCGGACGCGCTGGGATCGCGGCTGGCACCCAGCTGCCGCGACGCCAGATCGCGTGCTCCACCAGCTCGATGCGAGCTACAGGTGGTCGAGCACTCGCCCCGAGCAACCCCCTCAGCACTCGAGCCGACAAGATCTGCGGTTGTACCGCCTGGGCGTTGCTCGCCACCCGTCTAGTGGACGAACATCGGACGTGTTAAAGCGCAAACGTGCGTTTGGGAAGCGCTGACCTCCCAGCAATTCGGGGTTGGTTTGCGCCCACAAGCCTCGTGCAGTAATCCCCGAAGCTGGTTGCAAACTACGGAAGGCTAGTGAGCGCCGAGTGGGAGCCCGGAGATCGCTGCTCAAAACATCGATGCGGTCCGCCCGCCAGGTCACCGAGCTCCTTGGTGAGCGTGGTGTTGATGTCTTGATGTCTCGGCCCGGACAGTGCTCACTTGGACCCAAACCTTCGGTCCACAGCTCGCGACCGCGGCCCGACGGTATCGTCGTCGGCTTGGCCGCCGCTGGTATATCGACGAGGTCTTCGAACCGGTCTCCATCGCCTGACCGGCGAGACCACCAAACCGATCGAGCGCAGCCACATCGCGACCCGCGATCGACTTCGAGCCTCCCGGGGCCTTACGACCACAGCGACCAGTCAGCAACTCCTCGAAGGGTTCGAGGCAGGCGGCCAGGGCTTTCCCGGAGAGCGCGCCCCGGTCTTCCACGGCCGCTGACGATGGTGGAGCCGCCAGAGCTGGGAGGATGTCCAGAAAGCTTGAAGGACACGTGGCCTCGTCACCGGAGCCGGTTCGGGACAGGGCCGGGCGAGCGCCCTGCTGATGGCGCTCGAGGGGGCGGCAGTCAGCGTCTTCGACGTGAAAGACCCACAACAGGGCGGACGAAGACCGACATCGAGGCGGCGGTCGGCCGGGCCATTGCCATCGCCGGCGACTCCTCCTAGGAGCGGCAGGTCGGGCAGCTGTCGCCGAGAGGGTCCAGCGGTTGGGGTCGCTGACAATCCTGGTCAACGTGGCCGGCATCGCCACTCGCAAGGGCCTTCTGGAGACCACCGGAGACGAGTGGCGGCGGTGATCGACGACAATCTGAGCGGCTAAATCCACTTCCCCGCGCCGCCGTTCTGGCCATGGTGGCCGCGTGCGTTGCCGATCGTCCAGATCGCGTCGATCGCCGGGCACGTTGGGTACGGCTATCCGTCGGATCGCAGACACCCGTTGGGTCGGATCGGGAGCTCGGATGACATCGCCAGGGCGGCGCCCTTCCTGGTCAGCGACGAATCCGAATTCATCACCGGTACTGCCCTGGTGGTCGACGGCGGGATGACCAGCTACGTGTCCCGGGCGTCCCTGCGGCCCCTGCCGGGCGTGGCCGGGGCCGCGGCAGGTGAGGCCGCGGCCCGTCCACGAGCCGGCTACAGGGTCTGCGGCGCCCGCCGGGTGGGGTCGCCGCCCGGTGCCATTGGAGCACGCCTGGTGGGCTTGGTGAGCGTGGTGCCCTGGATGTTGTTGGACGGCAGCGTCAGGGCGAATGTCGGCAGGTTCTTGGCGCGGATCTGCGTAGCGGCCTCGAATCCTGCGGCCAGTCGGATCAGCGTGGGCTCGCTGAACGCCGACCCGAAGAAGCTGATCCCAAGCGGCGCTCCGAACACCATTCCAGCTGGGATCTGCACGATTGGGTAGCCCGGGGCCGCCGCCAGGCCGGAGGTCCCGAAGATGAAGTGGTCGCCATAGATGAGGTCGGTTGCCCAGGCCGGGTTGTCCGTGGCCGAGGCCACCGCGTCGAGGTTGAACTGGCTGAGCGCCGCGTCGATGCCGTTCACACCTGCGTTGTGATCGATCGCGAGCGCCTGGTTGTACGTCAGGCCACCGAACACCGGCTGCGGGTCGTCCGGGCCCGGGGCGAGGCTTTCGGCGAGATCGAAGATGTCCTGGTTGAAGAAGGGCATCTCACGGGCAGCATTGGCATTGTCGAAGTCGATCACGGTCTGCAGCGTGCCGCCTGCCACGGGCACCCCGACACGGCTGGTCAAGTAGTGCTGGAGGTCCGCCCTGAAGTCGAAGAGCAGGACCAGCAACTCGCCGCCGGCGGAGGCGAACGTGAATCCGGCCGCGTCGAGGTCGACCACCGTGGCGCCCGCCGCTGTGAGCGCAGACACCGCCGCCTCGAACGAGTTCAATACTGCCGGTGGCGTTGGAACGTTGGGGTCGAAGCCGCCCAGACCGGTCCGCGTGAGACCAAGCCTCGCCCCCTTGAGCCCGTTGGGATTGACGAATTGTGTGTAGTCGGTCGGCATGTTGGTCGGGCGGGACTTGCCCGTCCCCTGCCAGCCCAGCGGGACCCCGCCCGTGGCGGGATCCCGGCCGTCCGAGCCGATGCTCTGGATCGCGCCCAGCGCCGCGGCCGCGTCAGCGACCGTCCGTCCATGGACGCCGACCGTGTCCTGTGTGTGGGAGATGGGGACCACCCCGGCGCGGCTGGTCAGGCCGACGGTGGGCTTGATCCCGACAACTCCGCTGGCGTTGGCCGGGCAGACGACGCTGCCGTCGGTCTCCGTTCCCAGCGACACCGCGGTGAAGTTGGCCGAGACCGCCGCCGCCGACCCCGAGCTGGAGCCACAGGGATTGCGGTTGATCCCGTATGGGTTGTTGGTCTGGCCACCGCGGCCCGACCACCCGCTGATCGACTCGAAGGACCGGAAGTTGGCCCACTCTGAGAGGTTGGTCTTGCCCAAGATGACGGCTCCACCGGCCCGAAGCTTGCCAGCCACGGTCGAGTCGCTCGGTGCGGAGCTGCCCACCAGCGCGAACGACCCCGCGCTGGTCTGCATTCGGTCGCCGGTATCGATGTTGTCCTTGAGAAGCACCGGGATGCCCTGGAGGGGGCCCAGCACCTTGCCGCTAGCGCGGGCCTTGTCCGCTGCCTGGGCCATCGCCAGCGCATCGGGATTCAGCTCGATCACCGCGTTGACGCCCGGGCCCTCCTGGTCGAGCGCGATGATCCGCTTGACGTAGAAGTTGGTGAGCGCTACCGAGCTGAGCTGGCCGGACGCCATCATCGACTTAAGCTGGGCGACTGTGAGCTCGTTGAGGTTCGACGGTGCGCTGCTGCTGCCCGCAGCGGTTTGCGTCATGGCTGCCCCCGTCAGCAACAACGACGCGGCGACGACGGCTAACGCACGCTTTGGCATGACCATACCTCCTCTCTTCCGATTGCCGTGAGTTGTCAGTCAAGAGTGTTGTAGCACGTTGGAAGCGCGGTGACCTACCTTTGGCTGGGTGCGGGTGGCCACGTGGAACGTGCGCATCGCCGTTCAGCGGGTCGGCTCGATGGACGCTCTTCGCGCCGAAGATGTCAAGGCCGGTCCGGCAACTTTGCGATGTTCGTCAACCGCGTCGATCGGCTGGCGCGCTCGGTGCACCAGCCTGTGCCGTTCAAGAATTGGAATCGGGCGTATCAGGCCTGTCCCGTTCAACAAATCCGGTCGGTGCCTCACGGGCTGCATGACCGGGGTCGCCCTGGGGCACGCCGCCAAGGGGATGCCGCGCTGACCCAAGCGCTCAGGAACAACCCGAGAGGCCTTCAGAAACTCTTCGGTGGTCGCGCCTCAGCGACCGGTGTAAAGCCGGGTCCAACAGGCTGCCTGTGGCGACGATCTTAGACGGCGTGCGTCCGTGACCTCGTGATGCGCGTCAATTTGGCCCCCGGAGTCGTGAGGCCCGGAAAGGCGAGTCGCTGAGACGGCTCGGGAGACCTCCGCCAGCGTCTCCATCCCCCAGGAGCCGGTGCCAACACCGCCGCCGACCACATCGCTGTGCTGGAGCAGGCCTGCCGGCCAGCCTGATCGGCGGTTTTGAGCGCAGGGCCGAACCTGGCTTTGATAGAGGCGAATAGAACGCGCCGCGTGGCGGTTCCTCGCCTGCGATGGCCGAGTTCAGTCAAGACGTGATCGAAGCCGCGGCCCGGCAGCGGGAGGTCCAGATCACCACCTATGGGCGCAAGACGGGGCGCCCCCACCGCGTCACCGTCTGGGTTTCGGGCGACAACGGCCGGCTCTTCGTTCGTTCCGGTGGTGGCCCGGGGAGAGACTGGCCTCAGAACCTGCTGACAGGTGGCCGGGGCGTACTCCACGTAGGCGGCATGGACGTCCCAATCCGGGCGAGGCACCTCGTCGACGTTGCGGAGACGAGGGCCGCTGCAGGCCACCTCGTCCGCAAGTACCGCGTGAACATCCAGCGCTCCAGCGGCGACCAACCGCTCACCCTGGGCGAACAGGCGACTTTCGAGCTCCTTCCGGCGGCCACCTGACCGCATGCGAACGGCCGACCACTCTACAGCCGAGCAACGAGCTGGACCCGGATCCTCCCGCATGGATGGACTCGAACGGTGGGTCCTTGGCGAGGATTTCAAGTCAGTGGCCACGTCCGCTCGGGCTGGAGCCTCAAGCGCGAACTTGGTAACCGAGTACCCGCTGAGTAGCGGGATGGCGAGCCGGCCGAAGACGCTGGATACGAACACAATTCGGCCGCTACAACCCGACTTGCGTATGTCTCGTCAATCCAGACCCAGGTCGCTGATGCCAATACCAACCAGAGCCAGCCGGTAGGCGGCGTGCCGCACACCACATTTACCCTTGATTCGCAAACGGCGTTACACGGGCGACCCACGCCGCCGGAAACAGCCGATCGGTGAGCTATACGTCCTTCTCTGACGTGGCCACCCTAACCAACGCTGTTGGCGGCACCTTCAGCAGTATCTATGGCGGCAACACTGGCGAATCACTCACCAATACTTCTTGGCCAACTGGGGCCTCAGCGTCATTCGCCTACGCCAACCTGCCAACGACATTGAACGCGACCGCGAATTTCCAGGCTTCCTCGTACACCAATCCAGAGGGCAACGCCAACGCCTACACCTACAATGGACCCGGGAAATTGGCTTCTGCCACGAATGCGCTGGCGGCAGCCGCGAGCGTGGCATACAACCGTGACGGAACGATCGCCTCTTCCACCGACCCGAATAACTGGACCAACTCCACGACCTATACCTATAACGGCGACAAGCAACTGCTGTCGATCACGCCGCCGACGGGCAACAGCTTGGGAGTTCAGCAGTTCAGCTACGACGCCTACGGGCGCCTCGGCACCGCCACCGATGGCGCGGCCGCGTCACCACCTTCGCCTACGACAAGGAGGACGGGCTCACCTCGGTCTCCTACAGCGACGGGACGACAGGGATTGTCTTCACCTACGACGGGTCCGGCAACCTGATTCGGCGCACGGACAGCTCTGGGATCACCACCTATACCTACGATGAGGCGAACCGGCTACTGGCGCGGGCAAGCACCGCTGGTGGCAAGGGGCTGAACTACACCTACGATCAGTGGGCAATCTCACCAGCCTGGATGATGGCCGCGGCATTACCACATACACGCACGACAACCGCAACCTGCTCTCCTCGATGACCCCGACCAACGGCACGGTGGCGCAGGGCTGCATTCAGTCGGCCAACCTCACGTCGTGGGGCGGCACATTCACGCCTGGAGGTGGCGGCTCTTCGCCGAGCGCGGGAGTGTCGATTGGAGTCCAGGGCAGCAATGCAAGCACCATCAGCGCTCTGCGTGGCCCCTTTTGTTTACGGGGGCGGCTCGATCGGGGACGGGATCGCTGGCTCAGTCAGCGGCTTTAGTGGTGGCGGCGCCTATGGTGGTGATGCCAGCATCGGTCTGCTTGCGAATGTACTGTTCCCGTTTTCCGTCTTTGGGGGATACAGCTATACGTGGACGTTTTAGGCGCCCGTCAAGGTGAGGTCACGTTTAGGGGTGCCGTCAAGTATCCGGGAGATCGTCGTGACTTCCCTGTATATCTGAGTTGGCCGCTGGCGCGCTTGTCGGTCGATCATGTTGGCCTTGTACTAGCGCCTTCCTGGAGATTACTGGGAGTCCTGCTCAGGGAGAGGCGCTGGCCTTGGTCCGCGATACTGACTGTCCAGGCTTTGCGACGCGGAGTGAAGATTGTGACTCGTGACCTTGGTGAGGGAGCTCCCATCGTCTTTCTAGCGGATCCCCTGCCGGGTCTCATTCGAATGACACCTCGGCTGCTTGACACCCTTCAACGGTTCAATGCTCCGCTCGATCGGCGTGTCCACAGGAGGGGATGGTTTAGCTTGCCAGTCTACCCGTCGGAAAAGGACTCAAGCAAGACTGTGAGACGGCTGGCGTGGGTGGGGTGGATCGTGGCTATTCCTCTGATCATTCTCGGGTGGCTCACACACCTTCATCCTGATTTGCTTCCGGTCCTCATTGCGGTAGTCGCAGCTACGGCAATGGTGATGTCTGCTTTAGTTCTCGTCGCACGGCGACGCTAGAGTTGACGTGCATCACTGCCGAATGACAGCTACGCCGACGTCGCCGGGCGGGCGCTGCCCGATGTCTTATCGAGGACGACTGCGAGTCCATCGGAGGGGCCGACGAGATGGTGCACCCGCACTTGCCCGACGCTTTGAGGAGGCGAATCCATTCGATCGCAGTACCGGAGTTCGGCGGCATTGATCACCTTCCCTCCGACCTCGCGGAATTATCTCGCTTCTGACTTGAGCGGAGTAACCTCACCCAAGGCCTGGCTCGCCGGTGCCCCGTTCGGGGTTAGTTGAGTGGACACTCTCCCGGCCATGGATATCCTTCTCGTTAACCGTCCGGATTTGAGGGCAGTTGATCGAATGGCCCAGCCGGCGCGGTGTTACATCGAGTTGAAGGATCCCCGGCCTGGTCAAGGCCGCCACGGAGTGAGGCGGAGGGAGCCCGGCAGGGCCAGGCTCCCCGCACTCTCAGTTGCCGATTACGAAGAGGAAGCCGTCGTTCTCCGTATAGAGCTTTCCGTCCGCCGCGATCGAGAGCGGCGTGTAGGCAGCCCCAATCGCCCGCTGCAGGAAAATCTTCTGCTTGAGGGTGCCGCCCTGGTTGATGGCGTAGACGTTGCCGTCCTCGCTGTTAGCGTAGACGACTCCATTGCCGTCAATTGCGGGAGCGTTGATGCACCATTCGAAGCCGTTGGGGTTGTCAGGCTGAACGATGGTGGTGCTCTGGAACTGCCATTCGATGCCGAGGTTGGAACTCAGCTGCGTGATGAAGAAGGGTCCAGGCGGCGGGGCACCATTTCCGGGGCAGCAGTTGGCGTCGTAGTGGTTGTCCTTGACCACGATCGCGTAGGTGCCCCCGTGCGGGAAGATGGCAGGGGTGCTGTCCCAGCCGAAGTCGAAGGTGGCCAGGAATTGACCCGTCGAGCTGTACTTCCACAGGTGGCCGCGAGCGAAGTTGTAGCGGGAGTAGGACCCGTAGAGGACCGAGCCGTCCGGCGCCACCGTGGGTGACGACGACGTCTGGTCGATCACCCGCCCAGCGGGAGGCTCGTTGGTAGCCGGGTCGACGCCGGTGGGAGAGCCAAAGCGGCAGCCGATGCCGTTGGGACCGCCGTTGTCGTTGGGCAGCAGCACCCCGCAGCCGTCTTTGAGGTGGGCGCGCAGTGATGTCTGCCACTTGGGGCTGAGGTCTGGGTTGACGCCCAGCAGGTATGAGTAGCGGCTGCGCAGATGGAGGCGGGCGACCGTGTATATGCTGCCGTCGGATGCTATCGCCGGGGCCACGTTGAGGCCCACGCGCGGCGAACCACACTGCCCCGTCGGCGGCGTCGTGTTGAAGTTCGGCCAGGGCAGGTCGGTGGTCGTGTTGTAGGTCGTGGTGCAGGTCGTGGGCGCGCCCGAGATCAGTCTCTTGTAGCTGACTTTCTGGGCGCTGTCGTCCGGGGCCACCTTGACCAGCCAGGAGTCGGAGACGTCGGTGCCGCTCGCGCCGCCCCAGGGATCGGTGTTGTTCAGCTGGATCGCGTTGAAGTAGACGTTGCCCGAGCTATCCGCGCTCAGTGGACCGGCCACGAAGCTTCTGGTGTTGGCAGCGGCTGCATAGCCCGGATTGATGCTGGAGACTACTGATCCGTCTCCGGTGGCCAGCTTGACGATGGTGCCGTTGGCGC